>Ga0307515_10025638_pt1 | contig 10189 bp, 9 predicted proteins | sample 17_EM_MG_FD_194513 | JGI IMG/M metagenome (GOLD analysis project Ga0307515, IMG submission 194513) | Populus trichocarpa ectomycorrhiza microbial communities from riparian zone in the Pacific Northwest, United States - 17_EM | ecosystem: Host-associated > Plants > Roots > Unclassified | place...
TAATTGAAAAATGTTAAATATTAATATGTAAAAATATCATGAGCTAATTATATATTATGATCTTGACATGAGATGCAATGATAAGCACGCTAACCTTAATAGTTCATGGTAGATATGTGGCCAGTACTTCCCCGGTCAAATATTTTTTTTGTTGTGAAAAAAAAAATTTGAGATTCAAGTCACACATAATTGATAGTTTAAATAATATAAAAAAAAAACATAACAATAACAAGTAAAAAAAAAATATAATAAGAAAAAAAAAACATGATCCTATCTATAATTTGAAAAACTCAATATTTAAGGGTGAAATTAAAATTAAAAAAATCCAATTAGATTGAGTTAACTTACAAACTATGTAATAGTGGACATATGATTGAGATAACCTTGTAGAAATAAAAAAAACAGGAAAAAAAAAACCACCCAAAAAAAAAGTAAAAAAAAACATGAAAATCAATTTTCAATACATAAATATTGAATGATGAATTTGAAATAAATAATTAGTTTGGACAAAGAAAAAAAAACTCAGGCAAGCATCCCAAACCCGGTCAAATCTTAAAAACTCACAGCCCGTAAAACTCTAGATTCGAGTCCAATCAAGAAGTTTATTATGAACCAATTTAAAAACATTAATTCTAAGAACCTGTTAAAGAAAAATATATCAGCAATCCAAAGAATAAGAATTAAATTTAACAGGAAAAGGAACAAAGAAGGGTGAAACTATAAAATAAAATCAATTTAAAAAATAATTCAAGACAAAAAAAATAGCAATAAAAAAATAGAGACCAAATTTGAAAGATAAAAAAAATTAAGAGGAATTAGATTGAAAAAGCATACCAATTTTATAAATTATTTAAGATAAAAAAATTGCAATAAAAAGAAAATGTACCAAATACGAAGAATCGATGAATTAAAAGGTTGTTCTTAGATTTTGAAAGGGTTTACATGACAATCTAGGTGGGAGAGGGAGAAAATAGAAAATAAGAAATTGTTGCTGACGCCAAATCACCGTGAATCTTGGAACATGCATTGCATCATTGAGTTGAGAATGTTGAGAACTTTCAAATGTTATCCTAAAAGTGGTTTTTGGTTGTCAAACGGCTCCTTACAAATCGCTCGAATGATACAGGGGCTGTCCACACATTGACGCGTTATGTCAACAAGTTATTTTAATTATATGTAATAATATAATTTACGACAATGCCCCTGAATACCTTTGAAATTTATAATAAAAACAATGTAAAATAACAAAAAAAAAACCCTTAAATTAGAATTTTTGTTGGTTTTGTCTCTAAAAATATCAAAGTAATTATACAATTCTAAAAAAATTAAAAATATAAAATTTCACCAAGTAGTCAATATTAAATTATTTTATTCAAGTATTAAATTAATAAGTTTACTATAAAAATTAAAATTACTAATATAATCTCATACAATTAACAAAAAATAAAATTCATGTCATAGGAAAAGAAACCCTTTTTTTTAATGTACCATATGATGGGCCCACTATTTTATTTTTAATTTTTTTTTAATGTTCTCATGACCGCTTTATCTTAAACTAGGATTAAAAATAATTTTTTTTATTGATTTTATGCGGTCAAAAAAATAATTTTCATTGAATGCTGATATTCAAATTTAAGTTAAAAAAAATTACAAAATAAAGCATCCTCTTAAAAAATATTTTAAATTTATATTTTATAATTTCTTCTTAGATTCTTTTCTTTTTTGTTAATAATTTTTAGCATTATTCATGATAAAATTGAAGAATAATGTTGTGGATACTTAAATTTTTACTAAAAAGTTTTACTTAATAATGTAACATTTGACGATTGATTTTTTATTATTAATGGTTCGTTCTATGATTAGAGTTATGTTGTTAAATATAATAAGATTTACACCTCAAATACTTTCCATATAAAAAATGTTACTTCAACATTAAAAAAATTATAATAATTTTTTGTCATATCATTACTTGAAGAACATTGCACCGTGTTATTTAAAAATTTAAATTTTTTTATTAAAAACTAATTTTTTTTTGTGTTTTGAATTGTTTGATATGCTGATTTTAAAAATAATTTTTAAAAAATAAAAAAATATTATTTTAATATATTTCGGTATAAAAAATATTTTAAAGAATAACCACAATCATGTTTTTAAATAAACTTTTGATAGCGTAAAAAATAACGTTAGTGAAACAGTGAAATTGTTCTTAAGAAAATAACAATGCATGCTTTTTCAGAAAGAAAACAAGTCTTTTTCACAAGCATAATAATCTAAAATAAATATAAATTAATTATAAAATGAAAAGTTGAAGAAAAACAGGATGATAATAATGGTCATTGATCTCGGAGCTGGGCAAACGTTTCATTTTCTTAAAAATAAAATATTTATTTTTTTACAATAACGAGTTGGTCAGCTAAAATAGATAAGCACGAAAAAACCTCTAAAAAGGAATAATGATTTAATTGGGCTAGAAATGATATCCCGCAACATAATTAAATGTCCATTGATCTCCAAGGAGCCAGGCAAGCGTTTCATTTTCATTTTTTATTTTCATTTTATTTTTCTTTATAAGAATTCCATGCAATTTCCTTAATAAATCTACTATTTCCTTTATTTCCCCTAATAAATGAACCACATGCCCTACGTACATCAGACCATGCCCCTCGTGTTTTTATTTAAAAAAAAAACTAATAAAAATACCTATAAAATTTTAAAACCGGAAATTTCCTCTGGCAAATGGAACTAACCAATGGGGGCAGACCCACGTATCGGGCTGGGCTATGTTGTAACAATCATTTGCAAGAGGCCCAAAAAGAGAAAAATTATTTCAGTCACCACGTTCTCAAAAGTCGTGGAGTCCACAACTCATGAATCCCATTAAGGGAGAGCAAGAAAAGGGCAGTTTCAATTCAATTCAATTTTGGAAGAAAGAAATCTTGGTTTGTGGATTTGAGTGGAAGCATAGCTATGGTGAAAGCAGTGATCGGAGACGAAACCCAACTAACTTCAGCCGAGGATCGCCTCAGCCAATCCGGTCTCACCTCTCAGGTCTCTCTCTAAATCTTCATATCCACACATGCAAAACAACAACTACGTGCTCCAATTCTTGATATCGAACTTTTTTTTTTCTTCTCGTCAGGTGGGTTTGGTGATAGGAAAACTTAGCTCCAAATTAGATCGTGGCTTCATTTTCGATTTGGTCCCCACCCCACCAAACGATGCAGGAGAATCAGCCTGTTCACTCCTCGAAACCACCAAAGATGACAACAAGAGAAAGGGTTTCAAATCTAAATCACAACCCGCCGTTGATTCTTCTGCCTTGAACATCGATTCGGATTGGGTCGCTGAACATGCCCGTCAGGTCCATTCTACTTCTATAAATTTTATTTATCTTATGTGGTTTGTTATTGTGGGTTCGATTTGGTGAAAAAAAATTTTGTCGTTAATGTCAAAGGTTTCAAGAATGTTAGTGGGTGGCATGAAGGTTATTGGTGTTTATGTTTGGGTTAGTGATAGTGCTTTCAAGAATTCAACTATAACACTTTTCCAGGTAATTCTTGCCCCTTGTAATTTGACTATATTTCCTGTCTTAGTTTGTTTTAATTTTACTTAGTTCTGTGAAAATTGAGCTGATAGGATTTCTGTTGATGGTATAGCTTTTACAGACAGTGAAGGGAGTTGCAGAAGCTGCACCAGTTACTGAAACTGATTGGGATGAGAGATTGCTGATTCATATATGTTATAGTCCAAGGAGGTATTTCATCGCTACTGTCACCGTTTAATTGAAACTCTTATTTCTATTACCAAGTATCTGTCATTTTGATGCAGGCGTTGTTTTTGTTGTTCATATGGACTAATGAGTTGATTTTTGTAGGTGGACGTGCCGGAATTGTGTGCTGTCTTCGAATATCACTTCAAGTAGTATACGGCCATGTGATTTTAAAATGGGAAGGGTCTTAAGTTCCCTTCAGGCATTTAGGTGTACATACAACTTCAAACTCAGGTATCTTCAATGGTTTTCATATGTGTGCTCTGTTTGTGGATCCAAACAACAGTTCTATTTGGTGCTGGAATATAGATATCTTGTGATCCTTGTGACTCATGAATGAAGCTATATTTCCCAGATTGCCTGTAACTCATGAGAGTGCATCAAATGCCCAAGCATTGAGTTCAATTCTTCGTCATGTAATTTCTGTGCATGCTAAAGAGCTAATGGATGCAAAGGCTATGATTGATGGGAATTTGGTAAGCTGCACTGTGACTTTATCTCTCTTGGAATGAAACTGCAGACCTTAAAGTCATTAATTTATGAAGCAAATCAAGGACTTGCAGTTTCTTATCATAGATTTATTCATTTAATGTGAAACCCAGAGTAAAAATTTTAAAAAGTGACATGATGATGCTTGAGGATATTGGATGGAAAATGATTCTATTAACAGGATGGTTTGGTTATTAAGATCTGGAAGTTAGTTGATAAATACCTACACCTGCATCTCCATGGTGATACCTTGAGACGTGCCTGATTTCATGAAACTCATGCTTCATAACAATTTAGTGATTAATGGATCCCAATTGGGCACATCATTTTGAGTTAAAGCATACTGTTGCTTTGTTGGCTTGGAATAGACAATTTGTATGGACTGTGGCTTCACTTTAGGAGCATTATTATTCCTAAACATTTGTTCCAATGGTCCATTTTTCTTGTCATAGCTGCCTATGTTTATATGATTTTAGGTTGTTGGCGAAGAGCTATGCACAACTGATGGTACGCATGAAGTTGAATTGCTCCTACCATTCACAAAGAATTCTTTGGTTGAAGGTGTGTTGGAAAGCTTTAAATATTAGGCACAATTGTACTAAGTGCTGATATGGTAGCTTGAACATATCGTTTCAATCATTTGATGATTTTTTTTTAATTTGCTAAAGCAAGCAGCCAGAAGGATGTTGCTGGTGTTCTTGTCTTTGGTGGATCTGTGTGCTCTTATGCATACTCAAACTCAAAGGAACCAGTGATGCAGGCTGTTGCTGATATAAAGGTACTTCTATTCTATAAAAATTTACTTTTGTTTTTAGTATCTTGAGGGAATGTCTATACCAGATTGATGATGATGATGATTCATGATAATTTTTTTATGTTTGATTCATGTGTTCTGATCATGTCTACTGCATTTTGGAATTTTACTAACAGAGTGTAGAAATTGCTATAGTTCAACATAAATTTACATTTATGCCATTGGTACTTCTTTAATACAGTCAAAATGGCGTGGGGGGTTTGTTCCTTGACACTGTATATAAGATGTTCTGTGTGTGTGTCCACTTTTCATGCAAAACTCTGCCTATTTACTGATATGAAATGATTATTGGCGGGCCATTTTTTCTTGCCACTTCAAGTGGTGTATTCTAAGTGACCGCCTCTGTTCTTTTCTTGCTTCTTACCTCACAGAGGTTGCTACATGCCCATCTTCCAAACTAGAATGTGTACTCCTGGAATGTCGATCTATATATCGATGAAATTTCAAGTATCCTCTGATTTTGATTTTTTGACCAGGATTTGTTCCTTGACACTATATAAGGCATTCTGTATGTCTCTCCACTTTTTATCCAAAACTCTGCCTATTTACTGATATAAAATGATTATTGGTGGGCCATTTTTTCTTACTAAACATGTCATTGATTTGATGGACTTTTAATGCCGTTGCAAGCTGTAAGCTTCACCTAGGACCAATTGGCACATAATGCACACATATCCGTGCATTAAATAGCAGCCAGCATTCATTAATGACAATTTTAGAATTGAATTTCAAGTACAGAAAGAAAAGAGGCAATTTAAGAAGAGCAGAGGATAAATGCTGAAATACAAGATAAAGATCAGACAGGCATTCTGTTTTAGAAAATCTGTTTGTCATGGTGCCTGCAGAATGGCAATGCATGAATCTCGTTTTTTTCTGCTGCTTTATCATTTTGGAATAAAAGAATGAAACCTTTGCTTCTCTCTCTCTCTCAAGATGCTTTATGGTTGATTCTCTCTTTCAGATTTTCTATTCCCTTTTCATGGTTATTGTTTTTGACCTGTGTAATTATGGGAAATTTTTTATTATTCTCAGGATGATATCATCAGGAGTCTTCAAAGTAGACTTGATATCATCTGTGATGAAGCAGATGAAGATCCAGATCCTATTGACATCGATGGCAAGGATTCAAGGGTAGAAAAACTGCCTGAGAAACCTGTTTCAAGACTTGTCTTGAACTCTTTGAGGTGTGTGAGCTGTAATGTTAGTAGTCTTTTTGAGCAGATGATGAGAGCATGGCCATGAGTCTGAAAATTTGTATTTGATTTGTTATTGTTTTAAAGTAGATTGGAGATGTTTTATCATCTAACTGTCATTTACACATGTTGACTTGTCTGTCTGAAATTTTTGTTACGTGAAATGCAAGCTTTCTGCCACATGGTACAACCAAGTAATGGTACAATCTCAATTGTCCATGAAGGCAGGGCCAGCACGAGCCCCTCATGGGTCTCCTTTGTTACTCACATTAATGGCTATCTAGATCATATGCACTGTGGGGGGTGTTTGGTTTTCAATTGCTGAGGGTGTGGTTCCTCTTTTGTTATTCTTTTTGCCCCTTGATATCAGGCTTAGCATAGAGAATCTATCTGAAGCATCTCTTTGAAATTTGATGCAGTTTGTTTCTGAAACATGAATTGCCATGCTCATAACATTTGCTATTGTACAATTCAATGCAGGAGAACATGCTTTCTTTCATTTCCTCGAAGAGTCTTTGTTCCCTGGTTGGCTGGTACATTCATATGTGACTACCTGCAACCATCTGAGACAGTTGAGGTATGTTCATGTGGTTTTTTGAGCAAAATACATCAAACACTACAGTTGAACATTTTTATACTGAAAGCTTTCATCAACTAAGTCGTTTTGAGTTTAATCTTGCTCTATTAGGTTTTAAAAGAACATTGCGTTGAGTTGATGTCCATGGAAGCTCCAACTGATCCCTCGACGTATCTCCAACCAGAAGTTGAAGCTCCATCACTAAACACTGAATCTTTCTGGGATGTTGCAGTTCCTAACCATTTCGCACCTGTTTCTTCTTTAGAGAAGAGTAGACAAGTCGACGTGAGTGTGGAAAGTAGCCGGCAATCTAATCAGCCATTTAATTTCAATGTCTTAGCTGCTGTTTGCCTCCTTCTCTTTGCAATCTTGGTTGGGTTTGTGCTTGCAAGGCAAAAATAGTGTCCGGGTGAATTTTTTGGTATAAATCACATGGTATAGAAATAGGATAACAGAAACTCAATTTTTTGATTTGTTGTTCATTATTTGTTCTGGTTTTGCATTTTAAAAGTGAAGTTCGATCTGGCCCCGCACAAGCCTTACTAAGAACTGCAGCAATTTTGTTATTAGAAGAGAAAGCGGAAAGTGAAGTGTGGGTTTGGAAGCAATGCTTGTATTGATAAGGGTGTTAACAATTTCCTCTGTGTATTGTGTGATATTCTGTTGAATCTTCTTACATAATTATGTATGTTGGTGAAAATTGCAATTGATTCAATTTCAAATTTTGAATAACTCATGTTATGTAACAGGAAAGAAAAAAATCTAATGTGATGTAGATAATTCGACCGAATCCCACCTAATTTTCATAAACATACTCTGGCTTTGTTTGGTTTTAAAAAAACATCAAATCTCAGCTTTATCAAAACCTAAGTTTTTTAAATCATGGTTTTGAAAGAGTTATTAAACATTCATTCTGTTTTGTTTTTTGGTCAGCTCAACCACGAGGGTACTCTGTTGCAACCCAGCACAATAGATTAGAGTTAACAAATCCAAAATTCAAGCAAGCTAGTGAGGGGTCAAGAGGCCCAATGCCATCCACCCCCCTCTTCAACAAGATATGATCCACCCCAAATCCATAAAGAGAAATATCCACACAACCACCAAGCATATGTCGATACTTGATATGTTATACAGGATAAACTTTATGCAAATAACATATGCACAGGAGCATATTCTTCTAGTCCCGTCGATCAAGCATTTCATACACGGAGATCATTGAGGAGCATCTCTGATACTCTAACACAGGCTGACTGACTGAACAATCCCCTCCTGAAAGCTTATCCTTTTCAGGTTCACTTGGGAGGTCATGCCTTGAAATAATGCCGCAGGGAAAAAGAGGAGCACATGGAATAGGAACAGGAACAGGTATTTTAATATCTTCGAAACACACCATGCTTACCTATTCTTTATCAGCAATGATCATTGAACGAAGTTCACAGTTCTCGAATCTAAACAAACATGTTACGAGTAATCAGTCATAAGACTATTTATACATTGTTAGTTTTTGAAAAAAAGAAAAAAAGAGTTTGTAGTGTAAGAAAAGTACTGAAAAATAGTTGCTACTCACTTTTTGCACATCTTGTTTTTCACTGATGGATGAAAATCATTTCCCAAAGCATTCAATGTGTGCTGCAAGAATCTATGGTGAGTAACTATTGCAATTTCTTTCTCTGGCCGTGTCCACAGCCTGAACAAGTGACAGATTGCCTGTCAGTCTTTTTATAATACTACTATAAGCCAACGGCAAAATCTGAAATACTATTTTCACAATTGCATGACTGCTCTCAATTTGTATTTATTTTTATTTAAGCTAACATGTCGTTGCTTTGAGGATCAAAAGATGCAAACACCTACCAGTTCATAAACTTCAAGCCCCTGGCTGCAATTTCCTCATCGGTCTCCCTAGCATCAGTCTTCCACAAGATGTCTTCATCACTTTCTATCTAAAAATTGAACAGTTTAAGAAACTGGCACTAATAAAAAGGTGCTTACAATCCTTGTGTTAATGCTAGACGGGTTATTAAGTACATACCAATGAAAAATCAATTGTAGGAAAACGAGACCGATTCTCGCTAATGGTTCTCCTCTTGTCACATGGATGAACTCCCTGAAGTGAAAAGAAATGTTAACAACTTTATGAGCTACAAATATTCCAAAATCCAGCAACTTTAATCTAGACATTGAGGCATATTTACCAAACGTTCTCGACAAAGTTCAGATGCTACAATTGGTGGGCATTTGAGACTTGATATCCCACTATTGTCTATATTTGCCTCCTTTGATCCATTTATCTGGCCTTCGCTACCAAAGACTTGTATGGCGGTTTGCAGGGCCCTAAAAAGAAACTCATTGATATAATATCTAAGCAATAAATTGAACACGCAGCAAAGCAACTGACGAAATTCAAGCTGTATAATTTATTAAGCACCTGCACAAAGGAGAAGTGATGACTAAATCAATCCTCTCAAGGTGTCCAGATGCATAAATTTGCTTCCTAAGATTGCCCGCCTGTTACAATACCAGAAAGTCAGATGTGCCGTCTGATAAAGCAGGAGAAATGAAGGCGAGATTCAGATATTGATTTCTTTGAATAGAAACTCGAGAAGATATGAAGAGCATTACGGATTTGTTTTAGATCACGAAATGAAATGAAATGGCCATCAATTACATACCTGTTGCCAGCCCAAAGGAGACAGATGGGCATCAAAATATTCAGGAGATAACAGGGCATTATGATCTTTCTCCCCTGCTACGTTGTGGATTCCTTGTGCATGCCTCACCTGGATGGACACATAAAATTGAGGAAAGCGATCTTGAGACATATAGAGAGCATAGAAAAAGAAAAACTCTTGTGCAAATTACCAGATGGAGGATTTTAGAATGCTCTAGTGGGTACAGAAATAGAGCTGGATTGGCATCCATGGCAGGTTAAAACTCGAAACACAATCCTGGAACTTAGTGTTTGGCCTTGAACAAAAAAAAGAAAAAAAAAAGAGGATTGATATTAAACACAATCCTGGATGTCGTAGGACAGCAGGAGGTCTGGCACAGATATTATCCTCGATATGCAGGTTTTTTTTCCTTCTGGTTTTGGAGTGAGCAGTTCTTAAGCCAGAAATCCTTTTCATAGACCCAGTCCAAGACTATTTTAACACGTGATCATCAGGTCGGTAATAATATCTCTTCCCGTGACTTTCGAGTAAAGCCAGGCTAACCGTTCACGTGAGATGACGGGGGGGGGGGGGGGGGGGGGGGGGGGGGGGGGGGGGGGGGGGGGGGGGGGGGGGGGGGGGGGGGGGGGGGGGGGGGGGGGGGGGGGGGGGGGGGGGGGGGGGGGGGGGGGGGGG
>Ga0307515_10025640_pt1 | contig 10189 bp, 15 predicted proteins | sample 17_EM_MG_FD_194513 | JGI IMG/M metagenome (GOLD analysis project Ga0307515, IMG submission 194513) | Populus trichocarpa ectomycorrhiza microbial communities from riparian zone in the Pacific Northwest, United States - 17_EM | ecosystem: Host-associated > Plants > Roots > Unclassified | place...
TTGTTTGGTTTTTTTTTTTTTTTTTTTAATTTTTCCGGGTTCGCCGTTTTAATTAAATCCCCCTTTGGCCCCCCCCCCAATCCCCCCCCCCCCCCAGGAAGAACCGTGCGTGCGAGTTTACCCGCACACGGCTCAAACAATCTATAGTAACTAAATAAAAAACCCAAAGAATAGTACGGATGTATCCCTAACAAATAAGAATTTGAGTAAAATATTATACTACTAGTCCCCGAGGGGCTAACCCGAAGGGGACGAGCCCCCCTGCGGGCTAGAAAAAACAGTTTTGTGCGGGGGTCGATAATGACTCGACCCTCCTCAAAACGTAGGCGCGCGCGAGCGCGCGCCTTCGATGGTAAAAAAAAAAGGTAATAAAAAAAATAATATTTGATGGTAGAGCTATAAAGAAACTATTATCAGCTTTTTATAGTTGTGTACGTTAGATCACCCATGTCGAAGTCTGCATCCTTTCGGATTTGAGTAAAACTCTATCCACCCCATTACCGGGTGGCTTTCGCTTTTTCGACTGTCTTTTACCCACTGATTGATATGCTCACTTCCATTAATATAAATTTTATAGAGCACCTCCTTATTACCCTACCAACTAAGCACCTTACCGGCTGAGTGTGGTAAAGGGCAGATAGGAAATCATTGGGCTTACCAAGTTTCGATATTACACTATTTTAATTTAGCCTTAGGTAGATACTTTGATTCGTCGCATTTTCCTCATTCTATTTATATCGGCGGAGCCGCGTACACTTCGCACCGTCGATGAACGAGGGAGACCCGGATTCGGCTGCATAACACCTCACACTCTTTCGAACTTCTATCTTAATCCATTGTTTTTAAAAAATCACCTCTATTTTTTTCTTAGTTTTTTATTATATTATAGTCCGGGCGCCGCGAGGCGGGTGGACGCGCGCGCTGCAATTTTTTAATATATTAAAAAATAAGCGCGCAGACATATAATATATTCAAAACGTAAAACGAAAGAAAGCAAAAAAAGAGGGGAGCAGGGCTAGAATTACGAACCGTAAATTAATATCTTCGCTTTCGCTTACCTTAGCCTTTTTCCCTAACTCGGTATCACCGAGCATTGTCCCCAAAGCTTCACACCAAAGAATTACTTCTAACGCATGTTTAGGTAGGGACTCGAAGGGTCATTCGAGGAGGAATTTCACCTCATTGTAATTATCAACTTCTTGTCGCACTATGCAAGTAAACTAAAAAGAAGAAAGCTGAAGCTGTGTTTGAATGAATATAACGAATTAATCATCCATTATTTACATCTCTCATGATCTCGCGAGAAACTTAAAATATTCGCTGACCTGACTAGGACGCGGAACTTTTAATTTATTTTATATTTAACCCTCCTGGCCTTTATACAAAGGAGTAGGATTAGAAGAATAGAAAGTATATCTATTCTTGTATATCTTACCAGTGTCTATATATCTACCAATTATTCTACTTCCAGCTCTTAAACCCAATGCTTCATGACCAGCACCGTAAGTTGAAAACGGTGAACCTGTTATTTGTTTTCCACCAAAGCATCAAAAATATAAACAGTAAATCCTTTACGAGATCCACGTTCTCTAGCAAATTTTTTGGCTCTAGATGACTACTACCGCTATAAATATCAAAAGGTGCAGGTAAAGAAAAAATTTCAGCAATAGACTCTGGGGTTGGCAACTCAACCGGTTTGGTTAAACTAGTAGTATAACGATATTTATTTGTAGACATGGAATGTAAAGCAAGCTGTCTACCTTGAGAAAGATAAGAATATCCAAATTTATGCATACGCACTGAAATGGCTCAATAATGAAAATCTATAGATTTTCTAGTAAGGAAAGTAAGGGACTTAAAAAAAGGGAGTACGTAGTCATAAAGTACATCAATATTCAATATATAAATAGAATAAACATCTGTGTTTTTATTTAACGTAGTAATCACATTTATTTTATTGTTATTCAAAGTTTCAGAGTGTACTCTAGGTAATTTTAGTACAAATGTTTCAATAGCTTTTAAAACGAATAAACTTCTTTTATGTTGGCTTATTTGAAAATACGGGACTAAATTTTTATAACCGTTCCTTCTCCCTCGAGAAAACCTAGTAGTCATTGTGCACTAATAGGTCTAGTAACAGTTTCTAGTTTATCTTTTTCTATTTCCCTTTTACTATTCATTCCTGCTTTAAGATTTTCAATTTTAGAAAATTCTGTATCACTTAAACTTCTAGTCGTTGAATTAAGTTTTATTTCAACCGCTTTAAAAAAATCAGAAAAATCTAAAGCCTTAGTTGTAAGTAATGAATATTTAGTGAAAATAGGTATAATTACTGCCACAATTTCATTGAGAGCAACAACGTTAAATTTAGCATAATTACCATTTTGATATACTTTTCCCACTCCTAATGATTTTGCGATAAAATGAAGAATTTCAATGTCATCCTTGTGAAGTTCAATCTTAAACCTAAATTGAAATGTTTTTTCACTAGGTTTTGCTATTAAAAAATTACCCTCAGCATCCGTAAAACCTGCAAGCCATTCTCAAAAATTTGGATCTTGCCCCTTAAATAGTCCGATTATGAGACTCGATTAGGTTTACCTTACTACGCTTAGACGAAGCATGAAAGCTACGTGACCTTACTACATTAAGGTGACGACAAACTTTACGTGTAGATATACCGTGAGTAATTCCATTAAAATAAATAATAACTTTAGAGTAGGTTAGACTATCTCTCGTGATCTTTTGTATTTTTGACCGAGTCTGTGCCAATATGCAAAAATAATTTTGAGAATTCTTTTTTATAACCTAAACTTATGTCTCACTTACTGAGACAGGGATAGAAGAAAAGATATATCTACCCTTGTATGCCTTACCTGTGTCTATATATCTGCCAATTACTCTACTTCCAGCTCTTAAACCTAATGCTACATGTCCAGCACCGTAAGTTGAAAATGGTGAACCTGTTAGTTATTTCCCCCCTTCGGACTCGCGGTCATAAATGTGAACAATAAAACCTTTACGGCCACCCTTACTTATTGTGTGTTTTCTGACTAAGTCAAAGTGACTCAGACCACTAGCGATATCAAAAGGTGCCGGAAGAGCAAAAAGTTTAGATATAGAATCAGCACTTGGAAGTTCTATTTTTTGTGCTATACTAGTAGTGTAACGATATTTATTAGTAGCCGAAGATATCTGTAAAGCAATTTTTTTACCCTCAGGCAGATAATAATAACCAAATTTATGTATTTTCACAGAAATAACTCAATAATGCAAATCTATAGCTTTTCTAGTTAAAAATGACATTGATTGGAAATGAGGAACAAGATAGCTATAAAGTGAATCAATACTTACCACTGACATACTATAAACATTTGTTTTTTGATTTAGTGCGTAATGTATATTAAATTCCTGATTGCCTATAATATTACATAATTTTTTAGGTAGCAGAAATGATTCTATAGCCTTAAAAACAAAGAGATTTTTTTTGTGTTGGCCTATTTGAAAATATGGGACAAGGTGTTTATAACCGTTCCTTCTCCTTCTACGAAACCAATTAACCATCACACATTTATAAAAACTCTCTTAGTTAAAAATTCTAGTTGCTCTTTATCTATTGTCAATCTACCACTATTCATATTTGCTTTTAAATTTTTAATTTTAATTAAATCTGGTTTACTTATTCTTTTTTTAGTTCCTTTCAAATTGAGTTTTATTCGGACCGCTTCCGAAAAAGAAATGAAATCCAAATGTTTAGTAGTCTGTAAGGGGAACTCCTGAAAAATAGGTAAAATGACTCTCACAATATCATTAAATTTACTTACATAAAAAACAGCAGAATTACGATTTTTATTTATCTTTACAACTCCTACACCTAATATTTTGGCTATTTTATGAAGAACTTCAACGTCATCCACATGTAAATTTATGCTAAAGAAAAAATTGAGAGTAGTTCAACTCTTATTAGGACAAATTGAAAAACAACCCCTCTGCATCAACAAACCCTGCGAGTCGTAAAAATTCATTAGAGGCATTGGGCAAGCTTTTAATATTATGAGCATTAGGTTATATTTTCCACTATTTACAGGTAAGTTGGGTCGGACGGAATCTTTCTTAAGGTTGATAGAGGACGCTGAAACGCGTTGGCGCTCGCTGTTGAAATATCTATGTATACTTCTTCTACCTAACCCAAGAAAATCTACACCTCGATTAATATACTCCATCGGGTTAGGCTCGTGGCGAATGGCTGGCGAGGTGTACTTCAAACCTTCGTAATTTTACGAACCGGTTTTAATATCATAGTAATTAATAAAGACATTCCTAACTTGGTTACGAATTTAATTTATATAGCATGGAACGATCCATGTGGGGCTCAACAATTGTTCGCAATAGGGCCATAGATTTTGCAGATATATATATTCTATGTTGACCCCCACTACGAGTGTGTAGGCTACATTTTAGATTATAACGTATTGTTAAGACATTCATTAATCGAACCATCCCGGGGATGGAATAAGAATCAGTAGCCAAAGCTAAACCATAACCCTTGTAATTTACCCCATCCCCCATGATTCAATGCGCTAAAGCAACAGGGGTCAATAATGCATAAATGTTGTCCGGAATTACTTTAACTCCATTAACGTAAAAGATATTATACAGTTCTGTAAAACAAGGCAGTGCTCGAGTAAATAAGGATAGAGAAAAACTTGCTCTACCAGGTTTTCGATATCTTTCATGATAACTAGGATAACTACTACAATAATGAGATAAGATATAAAACACAAAGTAAAAATACATAGCCTTAGATAAAGACTGTTCGAATCTTAATAGTGCATTCTTAGATATTTTATTCGAAAATGATAACCCTCCATCCGATAGGATTAAACCTATAATAACACTAAGGTGAAATGAAGGGAGTTTTATCATCTCTCTCTCTTGTTTTGTAAGACGAACAGAACCTACAGTAGATCCTAAATTAATACCTCAAACGACTAAGTCTGTACATTTAGATACCTCTTTAATACGTTTAGTAGCTAAAACTTTAGGAGAGCTAGAAGCTTTTGTTGCATATAGTTTATTTACCCCAGGAGAAGATTTACACTGTACAGATAGAGGGGCGCCCCTCGAAGGTAAAGATTTCGCACTGTTATCTGGCAAGGTAATAAGTTTAGATTTATTTAAAAAAGTTAAACCCAAGGTAAAATTAATCAACATATCGGGGCCTCTCATGATCAATATGAAGTACGGTCGTAGGCGGCTGGACGCGCGCGCTGCGCCGTTATTTATTTTTAATCCTCACTTTCGCTTTCTACGCGGAGGGTAGTAGGTAGTCAATAATAGAAAGTATATTTACCATCTATTACTAACTCGACCTTATAAAAATAAATTATAATGGACTGTATTATATAACATCGATTCACTAGATGTTATCCTTACATTCGGTCTCTGAGGTGTCCAAAGTCTCTCCAAAGGTCAAGGTCCGAAGGAATTTGTTTTTCCATCGAAGAATCCCTTCATCAGGCTTCGCCTTAAATAGTAAGTAAAAGTTTCATAGCCGTACGCCCATCATCTTTAGACATACTAGAGCGGAGAAATTTATAGTTGTATAAATAAATTTTGGTTCCCTGCTGATTGTTCATTAACATACTAAGCTTTTTTACTTTAATTCCCATTTTTATAGTTAATGTATTATGAGTAGCTTAGTACTAGAAATTTTCAGCATATAGTAAGGTTTTAAGAACACATCTAGAGATAAGTCTTAGATGTCAGAATTATATTGTAATTGTCAGTAAACTCATTAAGGGAGTGAAATAACACGCTTAACCCTTAAGTTTTGACCATTAATAAAATATACATTTTTATCTAATCTACGGTTTATAGTCCGAGTACTAACACCAAAAAATAAAGCACACTCTTTAATAGAATTTAAATCTCACCCATTAGTCCCTTGCCCCCCCTTCCCCCCTTAAGCCACAGTTTACAACAACCCCCAATCATTTCATGATTGGGGACTACACGTGGGTGGGGATAAAGAAGGGGGACGCAATAAAGGTTTAGATTTTCTTAACAAGATATCTTCCTTTATACGGGTTTCCCGTTTCCTTCTTAAGGGTATATAAAAGGGCCGCATTAGTACAACCTAAAGCATCCGCTGCTTTTTTGATAGAAGGATATATATTACTAGCTCCAGTTTCTAAGTCTGTAACCTCAACAGCTACGGCTGTTGGTGAAGAAGTCCCCATTTTTGCTTTTGTTTCTTCTGAATGTTTACGCTTCAGAGCATTAGCTCTCATTTTTTCTATTGTCTCCTCTGAAAATATTCGTCCCTTATGGGCATCACTTATAGCTTGTCTAGCCTCTTCTGAATGGCTATAGCCAAGTCGAGATCCTGCTGTAGTAAGATATTATATTCTGGCTTTAAAAGCTCAATATAATACTGCTCTCGAGAAATTACGTCCTTAGGGTCGCAATACTCAAGGATCTCTAGTTTAAAATTGGAGTAACCGTGTTTTAATAAGGCATTGTAAATAATGCTCTTACCTCTATTTACTTCTTTTTTTAAATATACTAAAGAATAATAGCAAATCTCCGAGTTAAATTTGTACCTGAGCCTATATAGCTTTTACCAGACAATAAATTAGTTCAGCAATATATGCCAGACTTTCCTTTATTTTCCTCATAAATAGTTGATTTTTGAACGTCAGCGTTAGGGTATATTGCAGCAGGAACAAATGAAAGAAGTATAAAACAATCACAGCCTATTACTACATCCTTACCAAAGTAAAGAGGAAGAGTGCCTTCCGAAAAAGGGCTAAAGGAGCAAATATTAATAAAAAAAGCACAAAAGAGTAACGCGAAGTGTAACCCAGGGGCCAGACTTTTACACCCTTCAATCCTCCGCCCTGTTGAGTCAAAGAAAATAGAAAAATACATATTCTAAGATAATTTTCATGTTTATTTATAATTATTATAGTTACCTATACATAATTGACGTATGTCTGCGCTGCGTGCCCCCCCCCAAAGGACGGCGCTACGCACGGGCTAAAAAGAATACTACGAAAAAGTATTATATATATAGGATTTTGACATACCTAAAAAAAGCCAACAACTATCTTGCTAGCCCAAAACTTGAGTTTTAAAAAAAGATTTACCTTTAATTTTATTTGCCTTTAATTTTATTATAAACCAATTTTTTTTTTTGGTGACGTGGTTAGGATTCTTACAATAAAACCCGAAGAATGGAAATAAGAGTTCTTAATTATCCCATTAAAAAGGATAAAGGTTTATATTATAAACCCTTATCCCATTAAAAAGGATAAAGGTTTAGATTATAAACCCAGCTTATACAGCATAGAGGGGTGGAAATAAGGACTAACAATAGAACGTAAATACGGCATAGATTTAGAAGAAATATAAATACGGTATTGACCTTTTTTTCTATGTAGATTACAAATAAATCCGTATCGAATTATTAAAACGTTCATCAAACGTACTTGATCAGGTACAGTAAAAGAATCAGTGCAAAGAATTAAACCACTACCGTAAGTACCATCCCCCATTATTCAATGCGCTAAAGCTACCGGTGTTAATCATCCGTAAATGTTATCTGGAATTACTTTAACGTTATTGACGTAGAATAATGGATGAAGTTCTGTAAAACAAGGAAGGGATCTAGTAATAAGATCTACACTTATATTTACTTTACCATTTCTAACTCGTTGACGATAAATAGGGAATTTATTACAATAATGAGATAAAAAAGACAAATAAAAGATATTTAGAATTAGCTTAATATTGTGTTAATCCTAAATATACATTTTTATGTCTAGAACTAGCAAAAATTAATCAACCATCAGATAAAAGTAATCCTATTATGACACTAAATTGGTAAGGATGTAAAACTATCATGTTGCTAATTTGTGCTGTAAACCTACCATACCCTACTGAAGACACTAAATTTGAACCTCAAACGACTAAGTCTTTACTTTGTGATTCCACAATAAGTTTTTTGTAATTTTTTCATAATTTTTCAATTTATATATATAAAAATTTCCATCTTAACCGGCTAATTGTAGCCTCTAGTTATTTGTAACTCCAAACCTAACGGTAATGGAAAATCAAGGTTTCAGCTGTTGCTGAAGGTCATTTGCTGCAAGCTAAAGAAACAGGCAATGTCATATGAATACTCGAAACAGCGCAGATGCAGATGGAGGGACTAGCCCGCAGGGGGCTCGTCCCCTTCGGGTTAGTCCCTCGGGAATTATGTTTTAATACTACTACAGTATAACCTATCCACGTGATATAATCGTCCTTTTATTAACTAAGTCTAAGAATTCGTCCTTCTATAGCAGATAATAAAATTGTTCCCGCATATAGTCAAGTTTTTTTGAGGATCAGTTACTATAATACTAATGACGAATTGTAGGGGATGGACGGACCTTATGAAAATTTCATGAGGCTCCTAGAAAAATTAAAGTACAATATAAAGTCAAAATAAAGTATTGCTTACTATAAACTCAAGTTTTTAGTTTATCTAATCTAAATAAAAAAAACATTTAAACATAGGTTCCCCCCCCCCCCCCCCCCCCGGAGCCGGAGCCCACACTTGCACGTGTGGAAACCGTCGGCGCGCAACAGTTTTATTATTTTGTAAAGATAATAAAATGCGCCGCCGGGAGTGAGGTGCCGGGAGGGGGGTGTCTGCTTTGTCATCAAAAACCTCTATACTTATATTTCCTCTACCCTTAAGATATACACCCGATGATTTTATTAAAATTTTACCATCAGGCTGAATTTCATAGTTTGAAGGAGCAGCGAGTAAATTTAATACCCAGTTTTTCTAACTATAGCGTCTCTAGAGAATTTGTGGCTAGATCGAAGATCAACAACTATCTATAAATCCTCTTTGTTAAGGTCTCTCCCTTTATTCATACCACTTTCGATTTGTTTAATTTCCTTTAATCCGTCCTTAGTTAAATGAGCCTTTGATCTCATTAATTCGCAAACTTTTACAAAATCCAAATAGTTTTGTCTTTTAGATCCAACTAATGGATACTTATTTAACAAGGAAATAATCTTTTCAGAAATGTCAGAGAAACTTGAAACAATAAAATATCCTTTATCTTGACCAGACACTAGATAATACCTACCACAACCTAAATAATTCACTAAACTTTTCAGTAATGCCTCATCACGAGAATGTTGAGTTAATGTAAATCTTAAGCTTACTGAAAGTCCAATTTTTGTGGAAGATGATTTTTGAATCACAACTTGAAAACACCCCTCAGGCTCAATGAAGCCTGCTAGTCAAGCCGGATCTTTAATTTCTATAGATTCAATTAACGGTCTAGGAGCTGGAATAATATTAGGAAAGGCAGCTTTTAACGTATCTGATAGACCATTATTCATAGACGCCTTAATTGCTACTAGTTTTTGTAAACCTTCCATTGTTAGATGTTCTTTGTGAGAAATTAAATTAAAGGCTTGTTTGAAAAGTTCATAATCAGCTCTTTTTTGCGTAATCAATGGATATTTATCAAAATGATCTATTATTACTCTTAAATCTTTAACAGAACTCACTTGATATTGAATGGAATCCTTTCCTTGTTTAGTAATATTCCCTATTCCGCCTAAAGATGTTCTGATTCATTCCAATAATAATCGATCCTTTTTATGGTAAACCGACATGATAAATAAGTTCAACTGTTCAGCCTGTAGAATAATTCTTATTTGGCCTTATTCTAATATGGAAACTAGACTCAGAATGCAAACCATACCCTCTGGCTGGTGAGAGGGATAAAGGTTTAATTATAAACCCAGTTTGTAAAGCATAGAAGGATGAAAATAAGGAGTAACAATAGAACGTAAGAGAGGCATAGAACGTTGCCGTATATAAATCAGGTGCTCAATTTTTCCATTTTGTCTACGTTTTAAATAAATATTACATTCTAATCTATACCGAATCATAAGAACATTCATCAATCGTACAACATCTTTTATTGTATAGCTATTAGTACATAAAAATAAACCATGCCTTGCGGCTGATCCGTCTGCCATAATCATGTGGGCTAAAGCTACGGGTGTTAATAATTCGTAAATATTGTGAGGCACTAATTTGATCTTATTTGGATAAAATAGAGAATGTAATTCTGTCTTACATAGCATTAAGCGAGTCAAAAATTGTAAACCA
>Ga0307515_10025641_pt1 | contig 10189 bp, 13 predicted proteins | sample 17_EM_MG_FD_194513 | JGI IMG/M metagenome (GOLD analysis project Ga0307515, IMG submission 194513) | Populus trichocarpa ectomycorrhiza microbial communities from riparian zone in the Pacific Northwest, United States - 17_EM | ecosystem: Host-associated > Plants > Roots > Unclassified | place...
TTCGCCACAGGCTCGAACCTCGTCCAGCTATGGGACGAAACCAAGTCTGTACCTGTATCTAACCTCACCTTCGGTGGGTCGACAGAGACGGTTGAATCATTGAGGTTTAACGCATCTGAGAGCTCTGTACTGGCAACCGCGGGGAGCGATCGGACGCTCACGATCTATGATGTGCGCACGGGCAAGGCGGAACGGCGGGTCATTATGCAAGTGCGTCTTTTTATTCCTACCTCTCAATGGGATTTCATCTGTGGTTTTACAGTTCCGCACGAATTCACTCGCATGGTCGCCTACATTTCCGACATCCATTCTCCTGGCGTCGGAGGACCACAATCTCTACACGTTTGATATACGGAATCTGGTGACACCGACGCAGATTTACAAGGGGCACGTGTCTGCTGTGATGAGCTGCGCGTGGAGCCCTACGGGCACGGAATTCGTAAGTGGGGGTTGGGATCGGACGCTGCGCATATGGAAGGAAGGGGAGGGGAGGGGAGGGGAGGTCTTGCATACCAAGCGGATGCAGCGGTGAGTGCCCTCTCGATCCAAACAAATGAACATTCTATTGACAGACATTGGTGTTGGATAGTGTGCTAAGCTGCCTCTACACGAGTGATTCACGGTTTGTCCTTAGTGGGTCGGACGATGGGAATGTGCGCATGTGGAAGGCAAAGCCTAATGACCGACTAGGGGTGCTCGACGGGCGGGAGAGGAACGCGCTCGAGTACCGGGAGGCACTTAAAGAGCGGTGGAAGTTTGACAAGGAGATTTCGAGGATCCAGCGGTACGTGATCGTTGCTTGTGCACAGCAGGGCAGAAGTGACGTGTGGCGACAGGTCACGGATTATGCCCAAGGCGGTCAAGAATGCCACGCAGCTTAAGCGGACGATGCTCGATGCGCAAGCGGTCAAGGAAGATCGGAGGCGGAAGCACTCGCGGGCGGGGGAGAGCAAGCCAAAGGCGGAGCGGAGAAAGGTCGTACTTGCTGAGCAGTCGTGATGAGCTGCATTCTCGTCCCTGTGTTCCGTGTTCTGTTTCTCTCGAACTAGGACCGTGCCCTCGAGACCGTGTTCTCGACCCAAATATTCTTCCGTTCTTGAACTCCCGACCAGCTCACTTAGCCCACGGGGACAAAGGAAAATGCGCGTGAAGACACTGGAGATACGGTGGCACGACTCGAAACCCATATATGCCTGCGATTTTCAGCGAAAACACCGATCCAACAACACTGGCGGGACTGGCGGAACGGGTGGGGGGTCGTACAAGCTAGCGACGGGCGGGGCGGATAAGTACGTGCGGGTATGTGTACACACTACCACATGGGATCGACGACGAGGCTGCTGACGGCGACGCTCGAGTAGATTTGGCTGATCCATAGCGGGACGGTGGGGCAGCCGCCACGAGTCGAGTACCTCAGCACGCTTGAGAAACACCAGAGCACCGTCAACGTCGTCAGATGGAGCCCCAATGGTATGTCTTGCCCTCCGTATTCCACACAACCCCTGATGTTTCGTCTCAGGTGAATTACTCGCTTCAGCAGGCGACGGTCAGCATATCACTCAATCGTTTACTATCAGCTACAAGTGTTTATTCCCCTTCCAGACGGCATGATTGTCATCTGGGCCTCAACCGATCGGCAGCAACCAAGCTTTGGTCGCGACCCAGAGGAAGTAAAATACGACAAGGAATTTTGGCGCGCAAAGACTACTATTAGGTGTGCCACGTACCACACGTCTGATGTAGTTCTCTGAATTCCCGAACCAGAGCCACGACACAAGAAATCTATGACCTCGCCTGGAGCCCAACGAGCGAGTACATTCTTTCCGGCAGCACAGACAATACAGCACGTATATTCAATGTAGCGGACGGTACATCCCTCCCCACAGTCCCTATAGCTGACGTTCTCCTGACATACGGTTACCAGGTGTGTGCGTCCGCGAAATAGCCGAACATAATCACTACGTCCAGGGTGTCGCTTGGGACCCTATGAACGAGTATATTGCCACACAGAGTAGTGATAGGTGCGTTAGACTCAGCATTGTCTATTGTGCTGGACGAGGTTTCGACGTCGGCAGTGGGCCACCGAATTTGAATATTTGAAGATGCACTTCTTGAGGACGTCTCATCATTGACCGGCGTTTTCATCAAATCGATGTCCAGGGATTTAATAGCCCTGCATTCGGATGCGAAGCCACCTAAAATTGGCACTTGCCATTGTGGACTGAGAATCGACCGTATTCAGACAGGTCGCTTCCGTCCATTCTTGGATTAGTGGACGCGACCCACGCCTATTCCCATCGATACGCAAAACTTCCCGCGTAACCATGCTCCCAATGAATTCTAACTCCACTCTAGATCAGTTCACGTATATAGCATCTCAACGAAACACGGTCACGTCGAAGTTCATGCGGTTGGGCGAAATTCGCGCATGACAATTCGGCACGCCCGCACACCAAGTAGCACCGCGGCAGGACCAGGGCGTTCCCGCCCTCCCAGTGTCTCCCGCAGCCAGCAGCGTCACGTCCGCCGCTCTTCCATCTCGAGTGAGACGGAAAGTGCAATCAGCGAGACCGTCACACCCGTGTTTGCGAATGCGACGGGTCTCTTTGCTCCACCTGGACCGAGTTTGCCGACACCGGCTAGTATTTCCATTCCAGCTAGTGCTAGTCTTGGAGCCGATGGACCTCTCACACCTGCTACATCCGTGTCCGGCTCGTCCTTCGCCTTCCTCCCGCCCAAGACGCTCAGCCGGCGCTCTTCGATTGGCTCGATGTCTGCAGCTGGCGGTATCCCCACCACCGAGTCGCCCAGAACACGCTCGACATATGGCCGCTCACCATCACCCATGCCTCCACTGCCAGCGATTCGTGCGCCGCCTCAGCCAGCTGCATGGGCGAGCTTGAGGCTGTATGGCGACGAAAACGTGACTAATTTCTTCCGGCGATTGACGTTTAGCCCTGATGGTGGGCTGCTTATGACGCCTGCGGGGTGGTTTGAGGATCCAGCTGTTACACCGAGCAAACTCGATGGTTCCAATGGGGGGACGGGAAGGGAGGATGACCCACCTGTGGTTCCAAAGAAGAAGGAAGGAGAGAAGGAGAAGGAGAAAGAGGGGGATAAGACGAGTTGCATATACGTCTACTCTCGCGCGGCGTTTGCTAAGTCACCTGTCGCTGTCCTCCCTGGCCACAAGAAGGCAAGCGTCGCGGTGAGGTTTTCACCAGTGCTCTTCGAGTTGAGGCACCCCAACCCCAGCGTACCTTGGGAACCGAAGAAAATCGAGTTAGACGTGGGGAAGGAGGTGGAGGAGGTCGATCTGAGTGGGTTTTCGAGTGGTGGGAGTGTTGGGGAGAGATCGAGTGCTCCGCCTGCCACGCCCAGTGTGCACACACTTCCAAGTCCTGCGCTCAGTGCGGTTGATTATCTCCCTGTTCCGAAGGCAGAGGGCACGGCAGGGACAGGACCTGGTGGAGTGTTCGCTCTACCGTACCGCATGATGTATGCCGTGGCGACGCAAGACTCGGTGCTTGTATACGACACGCAACAGACAAGCCCCGTGTGTGTCATGAGCAAGCTGCATTATGACAGCTTTACAGATATGAGCTGGTGACTTCCCACCATGACCTTGCTGGTGCTTTTCAGCGACTGACATACCCATTCAGGAGTCACGACGGTCAAATACTCATCATGGCTTCTTCAGACGGGTACTGCTCGGTTGCAGTGTTTGACGAAGAGATGCCCCTCCATCCAGTGCAACAGCACAACCTCCAACTCCAGAGCATCGCCCTCGCCCACTCTCACGGTCTCCTCTCCCACACATCCAGCCAACATCCAGTCCCGAATTCGCCCGCAATTCACCCCGTTTATGCACCGAGCCCGGCTGTGAGCGTCAAGGACCTCCCCGGACCTGGTCCCGCTACCAACCACAACTCGAGCGGTGTAGGTTCGGCGTCTAAGAGGAGCGAGAGCGTCGGTGCCAATCCTCTCAAGAGGCCCGCTGAACCTCCTACCCCAGCCCAAAGCGTCGATGGAGAGCCAGGTGTTGGCCCAGAGGAACCGCCCAAGAAACGACGAAGGGTTGATTTGAAGCATATTGGGAATGACCCGAATGCTTAAGAACGTTGGACTGAGGTGTCTATTCTTGATATTGTTACCTGGTTGTCTAGCCCTGCTTGTACACGTACATATTGGTCTTGTCGGGTTATATGAAGGATTCGCTGTTACTTATACTTCTCCATCTTTGCGTCAGATTCCGTTGCGCCAGATTCCGCTGGAATCTTTGTTCCTGCCACTTTAACCGTAACTTCTCTCCCCTGTTTCGGCGCGACCACATCGGGATACTCCAAGATGTCTGATATCGACGCAATTGATGATATGCTGTGGGATGCAGCAACCAACGGAAAGCCCAAGGAGGAAAAGCCAAGTGGAACGCTCGGAAAGCGCAAGAAACGCGGGAGTGGCGAGGGTGGGAAGGTCACCAAGAAACGGAAGACCGAGTGAGCACATTACCATTACCACTTGTACAGCTCTAGGTGTTAATCGTGTATTGCGTTCGGTATAGCGCCGGTGCGAGCGAGGGCTCCGAAGTGGAGAGTGACCACGAGGATGTGAACAACCCGTACCCTCTCGAAGGAAAGTACAAGAACGAGGCTGATCGTCGGAGGTTCGTTACCCGTAAATACAGAGATTCCGCGAGATTCACGAGTCTGGAATGGCAGCCTGAATGAGTTGCCCGAGATGCAACGCGAAGAGATCCTCGCTCAACGGCAGGAGGAGATGCAAAAGCGTCTTGATTCGCAGAACTTGTCAAAATTGCTGGCTGCGCAAAACATGGGTGAAGATAGCATTGCGAATGCGGCTAAACGTGCGTTGGTTGAGGTATTGGTTATCGAGAATCAGATCAGAACCGATTCCTCTGTACAGGGAAACACCAGGCGAGGGGAACGACTAAGGAAAAGTCCCACACTCTTGACCAACTCAGGGCTAGACGCAAGGCGAAGGAGGAGAGACTCGCTCAACACGTACGTACATCCTTTCATACTCAATAAGCACCATCTCAATTATGGATATTGCCTTCAGATTGCGGAAAAGAAAGACTCACCCACCAAACGCGCCTCCCCGGCTTCCTCAGACATGGAATTCGACTCGGAAGAAGAAGGTCAACTCTCACCCCGAGGGAGAGACGACTATGACTCTGATCGCGTTTCTCCTGCCCGAGAACGCGAGCGAACACGCGACAAGCGGAAAGAGGACCGCGCGAAGACAGACGCGACCAACAAAGCCGCGGCCCCGGATCGGAAGACGACAAGGGAGGACCTGACAAGGATCCAGTTGACGCGCACGCAACTTATGAAGGAGTGTATGAAGCCTTGGTTTGAGGACTATGTAAAACGTATGTGTGGGCGGCTTATTGAGTCGGTCCCTGAGGCTGATTGTGTGTCTTAGATGCTTGGGTACGGTACTTGATTGGAACGCATGAAGGGAAGCCGATGTACAGAGCTTGTTTGGTCAAGAGTCCGTGTCTCCCAACTCGCCTACACCCGTCTCATGCTTACCGTGTTGTGACAGACCTAGGAGCGCAACTCGTTACACCTTACAAACTTGAGGACGAAACGGTGAATCAGCAACTAGAGCTCGCAATCGGTGACAGCGTCAAAGCAGTGAACATGGATCGCGTATCCAACGCAGAAATATCACCTGTACGTTCCACCGCACCCTACCTCTCTTTGTATTCACCCTTCTCTAGGATGAATGGCGCTGGATGGAATCCAACTTCAAACAAAAGCGCCTCCCGTTGCCCGCGGTCGCCCAAATTCTTAAGAAACGGGAACAAATCAAAGAGCTCGAGAATCGTCGTCTCACCGAAGCGGACGTGAGCGCGATGATCAAGCGTCGCCAGTCAGTCGTGCCTAAGATGCTCAGCACATACGAGCGGCTCGCTACAAAATCGCGGTTGATGACCGAACATCGGATAGCCCTAGGTCGACGTGACATCGAGGACGCAAAGCGGATCCAGAAGGAGCTGGATGAGTTTGTCGCCATGTGGGAGAACGGAGCGGACGGTAATTCCCATTCCGCTAACAATTCTGGGACTGAAGGTCCAGGTGGGAATCGGAGTGAGAACCGTTTAGAAGCGATCAGTGCGCGCAACCGTGCACAGAATATCGAGAATGCAAGGAGGATCGAGGCTGCCGAGGCGGAGAAAAGAAGGTTGGCACGGGTTGAAGCACTCAGACGCGCAAGGGAGAAGGAACAAGCCGAGAAGGAGGTCACGGTGAAGATTGAGGATGGCCTTGCTCCTGAGCTTGAAGGGGTTGATATTGGCACACGGATGGCGCATTTGGTGGAGATTGAAATCGACTTTTGAGGGTTTGGATACTTTGTCAGTAGGATACATACCATGTTTTATTTCAAGGGGCTAGTAGCTTGTACCGCCGTTGTGTAATCGCGTTTCGCTACCATGATCCGGAGCTCACACATTGGGATAGGCACTGAATCCCAGGAAGGCAGAATAAACACACTAAGAGGAGAGGCCACTTAGGTTGGACTCGCTGTTGTGTCAGCTCGACCTGGACAGTATTGGTCGTACGGGGTATTATATTAACTAAGTAAGTCTCGTCATATTGACTAGGAAGGCATGACTACCGTCGGACATGATGCAAAATATCTCGTATGAGATTCGGAGAGTAGTGGGTTGGGCTTACCACCTGCTGGGTCTGTTGGATATCAGGTTTGAGCTCCATGACGTTGAGAGGGTGGCTGCACCAGGTGGGGCTGCCTTGGCGCATCCGCTGGATCCCAGAGATGCAGTTGGGGGCTGTGATGCAAGCGTTGATTGTGAGGGAGGATTCGGACTAGGGGTGATAGTCACTCGTGAGGCTACGGATAAGGCCCACCACCTTGCGCGTAACATCTTCGCGGCCAGAGAAGAACTCGCCCGCAGTCAGAGAAGGTTCAGCGCTCGGAGGATGTCGGCTTGGAAGGAGTCGGCTTTAAACCCAGGAAACAAGGTGGATGAACAACTTCGTACGCCGGGGCGATTTCACATTCGAAAACATTGAGCGCGTGGAGCACATCCCTTGTTGCGGGTCGCTAGACTTGTACTCGCCGAGAGGATGGAGAGTACCAGATCCGTACTCATAGTACCTTACATTGCTATCTCTGCACAAAAAGGCAAATGCAGACCATAAGTATTAGCGAAGGAAGTCGATGGTGACAGTGAAATGACGCTCACCCCTTCCCGGCCAATAATAGGATACTATTGTCGCTCCAGAAGGGCATGATAATACCCGCAGACTGGTCGATTACAATCATTTTCGAATTGCTTAACCCACCGACCGTCTCCCAAACCCAATCTGGCGATCGATCATTTTCGAGAACCCAGTATGCCAGCATCAACCATTCCGGATCAACCATGCACCCTTGACCCCTGCGTGGGCCTCTTGAACCAGAACGGGCCTGCAGAATGCGCCCCACACGACACCCGGAGACTGACAGGTGAGCGGACGTCCGGGGCAATACAGGCTAACACCTTCAGAGCCCCCAATGAGCGGGAGCAATAAATACTCGAGGCTCTAAAGCCGATGGATGCGCGTACGAGACCCAGGAATGCATGAATATGAACATGAATGAAGAGGAGGAGAAACATTGCACGACGTTCAAACATTCAATCATACGATCGTTACACGACGTCGGAACCGGAAATGGAAGGGGCGGGGCGAGGGGAAGAGGATCGTCCATTACATGCTCGAATGGATGATTGATAAAACGGTTAGATATTGCTTGTAAATGAAAGGCGAGAGCCAAAAACGTGGTGAGTTTGTGGATGAGACGCTGAATGCGAGTGAGAGAGACTTTGAGACTTGCTGTAAATCCTGAGCAATAAATTCAATAAGGGTGCGTCGAATGCACTCGATGAGGACTCGTGCGGGCGTGATCAAGTGATCAAATTCTTGGTAGGGCCGGACCAGCCAGTACGGTGGCGCTAGCAAAACACCCTCCTCCACCACTCAGCACCCATTCGGGCCGGGCTTCGAGCTCCCGGGTTGTGTCGAAGACTGGCCTTGTGGTCTCTTCAAACCCCAGCACACCCCTGAGCACGTCAACAGCTTCGAGCATGAACTCCTTCCCGCTGTCGAAAAAGATATATGTCAGTCATTCGCCGAACTCGGGTGAAAGGCCGTAGGCTTCAAGAGTCCTATTCCTGTCCTGTTGGTGGTTGAGAAAGGAATCGGTGTTTTGGAGCGAACATCACCGGGGCTAAGACCAGTCCGATCCCAGATAAGCAAGGATCCATGGGGAATGCCAATAACCTACCCTTTGATATCCTCCCATTTATCTTCCACTCCCTTTGCCGAAGCGACCTCGTGGCGGCTGCCCTCGTGAACAGGACCTTTGCCAGCGGCGCTCTCCCTAAGCTCTATGAACACATTATTATCCGCCTATCGTTTGTAAAACGCATCGATAGTGTAAGGGGTTCCAGTCGCGTCGGCTTGCATGGAAAACCCCTGCATTTTTAATCATCTGTGCAGGTGATATCACCGTTTAAAACTCTCCTTACCCGATCCTACCTAACTAAACACGTCAAACATTGTGGTGCGTGGATGTCGGGCATTCGTTGCAGAAATGTTTCTCACCAGAACCCCTTCGGACTATTACAGAGATCAGGGATATACCCTATGAACGAGGGACCCCACATGCAAAGTTCCTTCAAGAGCTCTCACGCGCGTTCATTTCGTTCACTAACCTGGAAACATTCATCTGGTTGTGTTCGTCAAATACCTCGCTACCCCCTCTCCTCAAGCACCTGGGAAACTTTCACCGACTTCGGGATATCCAGATTCACGGACATAACCTTAGCATGTCCCAAGCGAAATCATTAACTGATATAAGGGTTCTATCAGCTCTCACCTTGGAGAAGCCATCCATCAGCCTTATGCGCGTCCTGTGCAACTGGGTCGGTTGCCTCGGAGAACACCTCACTTCTCTCACCCTCAAGGTAAGGATTGGCAGCGACGATGCGCATTGCTTCCTCTGCAGTCGATGATGACACTATACTTCCTCTAGGAATCGCCGGATCTTGATGCAGCTCTGCTCGAGAATTTGCTCCGGAAACTCCCCGCACTCCACAAACTGCATATTGAATCCTGTTTTCGAATTTCGCATCGAGACATCCTCCGCCTCCTTCTCGACTCTCCACGTTTGGGAGTGCTCTATCTTGATATAAATGTGAGTGGCTTGATGTCGTCTTTTGGAGGTCACTCACCTCAAACACCAGGTTCAACCCGACAGAAGCGAATCGCTCACTAGTCTGCCACTGTCAATCAAGCACCTGACGCTCTTCGGTACTTTCGGTTACATAACCCTAACCTCACAATGGATAAAGTTACTCTCCATCTTCTCTAGATCCCCGCTGGAGTCTTTGACCATCCGGACGAGTCAATTTGACACAGTGATACTCACCACTGATCTGGGAACCGACCTGGTCCGCCACTGGGGTGGCACCCTGCGACGCCTGAATGTCATCAAACTCCTCCTCCATGATAGCACGCTCAAGGTGATTTGCGAAGGAGCAAAAAACTTGGAGCAGCTGACGATTGATGTCCCGAGAGATATGAACCAGGTAATGTGCCTTCACTCAAAGTACCCTTTGCGTCATTCCTAAGCTTATCCACGATTGTCTGCAGTTGAATCGTTTTGTTGGAGCACTCGTTCCTTGCAAACAACTCCATACTATCGTTGATGCCCGCGGGCTATCCGTCCATTCACGTTTACATGTGCTATCGCCACTATTAGCTGCAGGGCACGTCAAGAGTATCATGCGAGAGGTCACCAGTGTCCAGAAGATCGTCACTGGAAAGCGGTGCTGGACGGTATGTGTATCTTGTGCTGAACCCTTTTATGGTTGTGATGACTGAAGTTTTTGGAAAGCGGCAAAGGGGTGACGGTGGGGAACCGGTGGTTCAACTTCACCGCGTGAACCGCATATAACAAGGCCCGTTTGATTCCTGGCCTGTATTATAGAGAAAGCTTTGTACCTCTACCCACAATTGCCCTGCAATTGCCTTTCTGAGTATGCTTGAACAGGAGAATAGACCGATGATCGCGCGTGCTCGAAGTGGGAAGAGAGTACTAACTTATGGTTCACTCGTGCGACTGGGCATCTATTCTATTCCTTTTGTTACGAGAT
>Ga0307515_10025642_pt1 | contig 10188 bp, 8 predicted proteins | sample 17_EM_MG_FD_194513 | JGI IMG/M metagenome (GOLD analysis project Ga0307515, IMG submission 194513) | Populus trichocarpa ectomycorrhiza microbial communities from riparian zone in the Pacific Northwest, United States - 17_EM | ecosystem: Host-associated > Plants > Roots > Unclassified | place...
TGATATGGGAAACACGATCCTCACTTTCGTGGTCGACGAACTTGCCGAGTTTGAATGGCAATACATCGTACCGCCGTCGGTGGTTGAATCGACGCAATACATGAGCGCGGAGCAAGTAAGGGGCATGGTCCTTAACGATCTTTACATCAATTATTAGAATACGGGGACACACTCCCGTCCGCACAACTACCCCACTTTAAACAACGAATCAGATAATTCCTTTAGAGCTTTAATAGTCGTGTGAACCTCTTTACACATACCTAATGCATCATTTTGTTCTCTCTCTTGTAAGTGAGCACTGCATGAACTCCCTACTTCAACCGGCCTTAGCAAGGGCCTGGGATGGGATGTATCATCAATAGAACATCGCTTTGAAGGACCAGGAAGGACGATCAGCCGCAAATACTCGATACATGTCTCAAGCACTCGTTAACATAATTTCATATGTAACTCCAGCAGCTACATTTTGCAAATGAACCTTTCATGCAAACCCCATCTGGATTTGGCGGCCAACCTCAAACCAAACAATCCACGTACGTAGCCAAATAATCAGCGACATCCGTTAGTTGTCATTTCATCTCCTGGGTGGGAATTTACCACCATCATCTACACCTCTCCGACTTACGGATCACTGCATTCTTTTATATTCAACCAGGATTGTCCGCCCCACCAAAGTAATTCCCACCTCCTAAATCCCTGGCATTGTGCAGTACCCATTTCTGTGTGCACTTCTGGGTAGTAGGCTTAGGAATATTTTTTGGGCGTACAAGAGTACCGCTTTACATTTAAATTCATACTCGGAAAACACAGGTAGACTCTTGCCCCATGTACTAAATCGTCCGAATACATTTGCACTTGCTCATCATTTATTTCTGAATTTTGAACATTCGACGAGGCATGGATCAATTGGCTCCCAGAATCAGGCACCGGTACCATTGCAATGATCTCACTTCAAGGCACTTCACTGCCCAATACACTCACGTCACCTGACCGCTCATCGCATGATATTTAATCCCAGCTGCTTCTTTGACTGGTCATTCACAGGACCAGATGCGCGGTCCAGAAAAATGTTCATGGGGTAAAAACTAACACAAAACACTATCCTAATAGTGTCTAGTCACACTGGCCAAAGAAGAAACTGTCCATAGGACCAGGAAAACATATTGCGTGCTCATCTGGGGAATTGGAAAATTACAACCCCTACTTTTTACTAGACCGAAAGCGGGGCTCATGGTTAAATGCACATATGAAACGTGGAGCCGACAAGCTACAGAGGACAAAGCATTAGCTAATGAGTCCAAGGAGAAAGTGTACGACGGCGCAAAGACGACAGAGTCCGCAGGAGCATCCGGGGGAAGGAATTCATAGTTTTAAAGCGTTAAGGGTTCATCGTTGGTTAATATCCCAGCTGAGACAAGAAAGCCAATGCTTCCTTCGCCGCGGCCTCCATAGACTCTTGTCTTGACTGCATGCTCGTAACAGAGCCACGGACGTGACCGTTAATGGTGACTACGCAGCTCCAAGTCGGTTCTTCGATGTCCGGATGTGATTGAACGAGCTCGGTCATGTAGACCACGGTCAGCGCTCGGGAGTGTCGCTGGACAAGTTCACCGAGGCGGGTTGTCGATCGCTTCACGGATACTACTGGAGTATGGAAGTCCAGTTAGACCCGCGGCCACAGATCGTAATCGCTCCCGAGCGGAACTTACCCCGATGAGTGCGAGCAGTGGGCGCATACAAAAAACCTTTGACTGGGAACATGTTTGCCGCTGGGTATAGGTGTGTAGCGTAGTGGGTATGCTGACTTTGAGGGACGGGAAATGCGCTTTCGGGTTGGTGTGGGGGTTTTGGTGTGTGGTGGGACATGCGGGTTTTATACTACCGCTGTTATGCCATTGGGATGTCATGGATTGCGTTGATTGAATTATGCCGCCGGAGGTGACGGCAACGGTACAATTAATGGGCCGCTCTCGTGGCTCTTCTCTCTCCTCAGCCGCGTTGTACGTACTAACTGGGGTACATAGCGCTGTGGACAGGTCCAGAATTATAACCTGGTCTATACGAGGCGGCTCCAGTCAATGGGTCGCGAGTGGTAGCCTCCCCCGTGCGTCGCGGAGGTACGTTGACGGGACATGGGGGCCCTGCTGATCGAGTCGTTAGCACTATTCAGGTGTATCGATGATGCATCATGACAGACTGTGGTACTGGGTTGGCTGGCTGGCGGCGAGGAACTGCGATGATGCTTCGACTGTGTGGAACAGAAAGGGGAGTCGGTGCATTAGTGTGGTAGTCGTAAAGTGCTCTGAAACGGTACGGGTGTGAATCCGTACCATTCGGTGGGCACGTCGTCCCCGGGCTCGTACCACATAACCGTGGCGAGAGTGGCAAGGGTGGTGAGGAAGCGGGTGCACCCAGCGCCACGGTGGACGGTAGTTGGCGGACTTCACGTGGCTTGTTGCTGCTGCGATCGACGCGGATTGGTGGGCGGTGGGCAGTTATTCCGAACTGTACGGCGCGACGAGTGAATTGGACAAAGCATCGCCTGTCACCCAACCGCGAACTCCCTTCTTCCGTGACAGCGGTAGACCACAAAAAGTCTGACGCCACACTCCATGCCGCTACAGATAGGCTCAGGCAGATAGATCGATATCGTTTTGTGAAGCCTCGAGCGTGAACAAGGTAGTAGCGGATTCAAATCTCTGGGAACACACCTTTAGTCGTTCTCGTGCGGTGAATGTGTTTCCCTGGTCGGACGGAACATAATTGAGAGCTTTCTGTGTGTTATCCGCCATGTTTCAGCGTATGTCAATCACCGCCTCGCTTTTCCCTGACTCACTCCTCACTACTTCAACGAGGTGTGACCACGCCATAGGCCGTTCCTTTTTCGAACTCCGAAGGAAAACCAACCTGCCACCGAGTCGCCGAGCCACTAGGAAAGCACGGAGCTCCCCCCGGCTCTTTGGACGCGTCCTTCAATCGTAGTTCGAAGCTGGCACAGTCTTTGCTGCGGTCATGATGATTGTGAATGTCGGCACACTCTTTCTTCAAGTCCTCCGTTTCCACCGGTTCAGACGATGGGCGCCGCGTCCGGCTCTCCTGGATCCAGGTTCTCACCATTGAACACAACTAGAGCGGCTTTGCATGGGGTCGCTGTTTATTTTCTGGCTAGTTCCGAGACCACCACGGTTACCATCCGTCCTCGTTCGACCGCATTGACAGAGTAGTCAGAGGCCACCCTCGGCCACCCTCAGAGTTGAGATGATACAATTGTAGCTCCCCTCTTCCTGCTCCTTTGAGTTTGAGGACCTCTAACTGGTCTATATCGAGCAGCCGCCTGGTTGATCAGCAACTGCGGGCTCGCACATCAAAGGCCGATATTGCCAGTCTTGTGCTTCCCATCATTCCACTCACCAGCATCCTGGGGTCGAAATGGTATGCAACATCGCATGCAGCTGTAACAGATAATAGCACGCCTCCCAATATAGACACCATCTATTGGCTTGCCAGTATCTCAAACAAACGATTGCAGATTGTAACGTTGGAAACCCTTATACTACCTTGACACGCGACCCTTTCCTGGTATGATTTTAGTACGTCAAGTGACCACAGTCTGATCTTATCACATCCCTTGTAGCCTCTCATATTCCCCTCTAATATAATTTAACACTGGTGTCGCTGCCGCAACAGCAACGCCTCCCAGCTCTGCTCAACCGAGACGCCTCCCGACCAGGTATGAACGGGCACAGCTCCTTGACTTCAACGGAAGGAACATCTTAATTTCCAAGCCTCTCAATACCCAAATTAGCGAGGTGGTTCGTGCACCGGGTCATCATCATAATCAATGTTCGCGGCCCGAGGCTTTACAGAGACTCATAATGCTGCCGGCTTCAACGAGGGGGACTTGCAACACTAATCGTGCGAATGCGAACGCGAAGGTAGCATTATAGCCCTATATACGATGCGATAAAAGCTAAAGCCGTGTCAGCAAGTCGGAACGATATGGGACATCATTAAATTCGACGCACCTCTGGAGAGTGAGCCATCGCAGTACTCAACAAGGGCGTCTCGTACCCGGTTTATGGCCCAAACCCTGGCTATCTCCACAACCAACTTCCTTTAACCTCGCGCTTCTTTCGGAGCCCCATGATAGCAGCTTTTACGAATACACCCCACCTTCTCAGCCAGGACATCAAACAGTCCCAAACAGCATCTTAATGCAACGCGCCGTCCAACGCTAGGGCGGTTGGTGGGGAAACGCAGGCGGAAATTCTGTGTAGTACACTATATTGGGGGCTTGCTTCGTGCCCACAAGTTGATCATCAAGGGAAAGGTTGTGCTTTAGGCGTTTCGAGGTCAGTCCTCACAAGGCCTCATTAATATTAGTCATCGACTGAGCGGAACGAATTCAGGTGATTTATTCTGTCCTTGTTTTTGCCGAGAGTGCGGCCGAGAGTGCGCTTAACGTCGCATTCTTCGGGTGCCTTCAGTAGACCGCGGCTCAAACCCGAGCTCTTCTGGGTGCGAATGATATCGGGTCTCAATTGGTGTGTAAACCTTCCAAACGTTCTTCTCCCTCTTTGACCACTCGCATGTAGTTAGAAGCTCGAATGGCCCGGGATCCGGTACAAAGAAGAAGCCTCCATTCGAAGGTCGGCCGAAATGGAGAAGGGTGAAAAGGCTGAGCACTGGGTGTTTCAGCTTAGCCTCTCCCTCTCCCTTCGCGCTATGTCTACCTCTTACGAAACTAAAGGACGCGTCGTGCTCGCCTACTCTGGCGGTCTCGGTAAGTTCAGACCAAAATTTGTGAGACCGCAATGATCGACTGGCCCGATCTGCCCATAGACACATCATGCATCCTCGCATGGCTCATTGAAGAAGGATATGAGGTCTACGCATTCATGGCTGATGTCGGTCAGGAGGAGGTGCGATCGTCACCGCTTGTTTTAGCCGTGATTGACAGATAAGGTGGCGTTCCTCAGGATTTCGAAGCAGCACGAGTCAAGGCTCTCAAAGTTGGAGCAAAGAAGTTTTTCTTGGAGGTGTGTTACTCAGATTGTTGGATGGGACGCTCTGGATTAACTGCACTTGTCCCGCTCCTTAGGATCTCCGAAAAGAGTTTATCACTGAGCTCATCTACCCGGCAATTCAAACCAATTGCATCTATGAAGTGTGTTATGTGTTTCATCTCCCGATGTTGATCCCTTCATTCATACTCGCGGTCAGAACGTCTATCTTCTCGGTACATCGCTCGCTCGTCCTGTTATTGCCCGTGGTATGATGGAGGTTGCTGACCGTGAAGGGTGCGAGTGAGTAGGGGGACTATCGTGCCAGCTACCCTCTCTAACGCGCCGTAGTTTCGTCTCACATGGTTGCACGGGCAAGGGCAACGACCAAGTTCGTTTCGAACTTGCCTTCTACGGCCTTAAGCCTGACATCAAAGTTATTGCTCCTTGGAGGATTCCTGGTTTGTCGACTTCGAGCTTTGCTCCTTTCCCTGCTGACATTTTTCTCGAGCTTTTTACAACCGGTTCGCTGGACGATCTGCTCTTCTGCAGTTTGCCGCCGAGAAGAACATTCCTGTTCAGCAAACTGCCGCCCAGCCATGGTCTACCGACGAGAACCTCTTCCACATCTCGTACGAAGCAGGTATCCTGGAAGATCCTGGTATCACCCCTCCAGGCGACATGTGGAAGCTCACGAAGAGCCTTGAAGAGGCCCCAGAGACCCCCGATATCATTACTATTGACTTCAAAGGCGGCCTCCCCAAACGCCTCCTCATCCCAACTGACAACGAGAAGACTGTCACGGACCCTGTAGACATCTTCCTCACCTTGAACGCTCTGGGCCGCAAACACGGTATTGGCCGTATCGATATCGTCGAAAACCGCTTCATTGGTGTCAAGTCGCGAGGGTGCTACGAATCCCCAGGTGCGACCATCCTTCGTGCAGCACACGTCGACCTCGAGGGTCTCACCTTGGATCGTAATGTCCGCGCACTGAGGGACCAGTTCCTCACCGTCCATCTCTCCCGCATTCTCTATAACGGCTATTTCTTCTCGCCCGAGCGAGAATTCCTCACAGCTGCAATCCCGGCGAGTCAGAGGACCGTCAATGGCACCGTCAGGTTGAAGCTCTATAAGGGCAACGTGGTCGTTCAGGCGAGATACTCGGAAGAAGGCCTGTATGACGCCCAGCAATCCAGTATGGATGAGCTCGGCGGTTTCGAGCCCACCGACACCTCCGGGTTCATCCAAATCGAGTCGATTCGCATCAAAAAGTGGGGACATGCCAACATCCGCCATGGTCAAGCGGGCGTTACGCCGAAAGACGTCTACGGCGCGAGAATTTGATTCAGTTGTAAAATATTCCTGTATAACTAGCCAACGAAATAAATCAAGAAGGTATTGAACTCTTTTGACAGGCTAGAACGCGTTGGCCCATGCTCGGATTCGATTGAAATGCCTGGACCAACCAAATACCAGAAATGAGCAGCGTACCGGGATTGTACAAATGATAAAAATGAGTGGGTCGATGATACAATTGTGCAAGAAGTGGTGATTGAGACAAGTTCAAGCTTCGACAGGTGGCTGGGCATCAACTTGGGCAATGGCTCCGGCCTGGGCCTCAGCTTCCTCAAGATTGCGTACTCGGGTATCGACAAGGAACTCGCGGTCACGGACACGCTGGATCCATGCTTCGAGCATGCTTCGAGCAGCTTCCGTAACCACACCGACCAGGACAGCAGTGACCAGGAGAGGGTAGACTTCAGTCACTGCAGGGATGGTTCAGGCTAAGAAATTCAACGACAGGTTGTACTCACACATGAAAGAGTCGTTGCCAGTAAGAGGGGTGAAAATTACCCATTGTAGGAAGAATGGGAGAAATATCAGCGACAAGAGCCCCGCACATAGGGGGAGAATGAACTCGTGCAAGAGCTGTCGGAGGCGAATCCTGAACCATCCATCACGCTTGAGCTTTTGAGGGGCAGTGTCAATATTATCCACTAAATATTCAGGAGGATTGCTCACGGTATCAAATGTCCGAGATATTCCATTTGGCGGGGCGTATCTTTGCGCCTGTACGAGTATTGAACCCCAAAGCATGCCGGCGGCCCAGCAGTCCCAGAATCTGATGGTGACGGGCACACCAGGGCGAAGAGTGTACTTGAGCGGAATGACGAGGTAGACTTCGAACACCAGCCCAAGGAGAAGGGGCAGGACGCCGAAGATGGATACTGCCGCCACAATGAGGCGGGCGAACATTCCAGTGGTATGATGGACGAATAGTTTAATCGGAAATCTGCGCCTTCTCCGGGTTGAGAGATACTTCTTCCAACGACGCCTTTCTCGAGAGACGATGTAGCGAGCCATTTGGATAGCCCAGATTGTGTAGAGACCGACAAGCCACGAATAGGCGTCATGGACATCTCTCAATCCGAAGAGTCTTGCCAATGCTAGGCGTCCAATTCGGATGGGGAGGACTCCTGCAACCCATACGACTGCAGCACTGGCGGACCACAAGCAGATGAAGAAGGCCGCGAGTCGAAGTTTGAAGTGACTCGGATAAAAAATGACCTTGTAGTCTGCTGCAGGATCTCGACCAAACTTCCGCGCCGCGGCGATCTGCAATTCCACTACATTGCGATCAAGCTCATTCAGTGCCACTCCATCAGCGTCCGTTTCGATATGCTCCGGCTGCCCGTCGAGAATCAGGGTGTGCTCAGTCGCTGGGACGCGGTAGTAGCGGCCATCGACTGGCATATCGTTCAAGCCGGGTTCTTCTTCCGCTTTCTTCCAGAATGGAACACCTTTCTCCTCTTCAGGTACTCGCTTTTCGAGCATGAAGGAGCTCAAACGACAGAGTTTGCTGACGTCCATCCAGAATGATTTGATACCTTGCCGTCCAATTCGCCGGAGTCGGAGCACGCTAAAGGTTGCCGGTAAGAATATGTGGAAGACGATGAGGTCAATAGGGATAGATGTGATTGGAGAGCTACAATGTCATTAGTGAAAGATGCAGCGTGCAATGCGAAAGCAACTTACCGGAGGTGCCATTTCAGGGGCGCAAAATTCAGAGTTCCCAAAACCGTCAAGTCCACAATGAGGCCTACGAAGAGCCACATCGAAGCGAATCCAGCGACGGCGTTAATGAGGTATATTTTGAGATGCCACCCAAGAGACTTGTTGATCATCTCACGGAGTGAGCGGCCAACAGGATCGAGCATAAGATGGACTTTCATCAGGGCACCAGGTCGTACAAAACGCCTTATGTCATCAAGTGCTTGAATGAATTGGATCAGGACGATGTTGCCGACGAGCCAATATTGGAAAACCCTGGTAAACGGTGCGGCAAACCAGCCCGCGATACGTGAATCGACGGTAGCATCTTGGAAAAGTGGAAGCGTCATCGCATCCACGAGTGTGCCGATAATGAGTGGTCGGAGAGCAGTCTCAATCAGAATCAACGCAGCAACCTAGGGACTATGTCAGCGAATAGTGAACTCCTTTCAGTGGTGGGTATACCTTGACAAGTTTGAGGATCAGAGCTGCACTCCGGAGCCTAGTCGCCTTCGAATAAACGAAGATGCCAAGTAGTATGATGCTCCATCCGAAAGCTATCGCGTATGATGGATCAGTGGCGACGAGTTGCATGATCTGGCGTGCAGACGCATCCACAGAAGACATCACGGAGCTAGCTCTAGCTGTCCCATCAATTGGGATCACCAATCTCCAGGCCTTGACTGCCATGTCAACCGAATTGATTAGCGATGGTGGCGCATAATACCGAACGCTTTGAAGTAATGGAGACAGTAATGTACCGATGACCTCATATCCAGAGGAGAATCGGTTGGCGACCACTCTAAAAATTGAAGCGATCCGGCCGAAGTCGAAAAAGGAGGACAATCGTTTGTCAAAGAGTTCCATTATTTCGGTAACATTGCTGTCGAAAGTGTCCAGCGGATCCATGAAAGCTGCATAACTTGCCACTGCGAGATGGATAATCGATCGAAGGACCTGGACACTCATGTAAGAACACAACGCCAAGGTAAATAGTTGGAAATGCAGACCTTTAACGGATTGATGATGAAGGAAAGCGCACCCATGAAACGAGATTGACCAGTGCGCTTAGCCCAGCCCGGATGGATCTGTGGAGAGTCTAATCAGAGGCTTCGTTGCGGTATTAGTCCCAATTACGCACTGAGAGGAGGGCGAGGTGCTTCCCCGCATAGTATGGTACGAAAACGCCGATGAGCAGTGCCAAATCAAGGACAAGAATAACGAGTCCAGCGTTCTGGAAGATGACATGAACAGGACCACGAACGCCAATAGCTGCTCAAAAAAAGGTCAGAATAATCCCCGTATGCCATTTTCGTCCCACCTTCCAGGGCATTCACCATCTCGTCATCGCCAAAGGGTTCGTCGTCTATCACCAGTGGAGGATCGAGCAACTGATTTCCAGCTTGTGGTGCGTTACCAGCTTCAACCGGCTCTGCCGCATCGGCCTCTTCCGCCTGTTCGTCTTCGAGGTCAAGGACCGCCTCGTGTTGTGCAAATTCGTCCTCTTGATGAGCTACTAAGGGTTCCTGGTGGACCAATTCTGCCATACCATCCAGCACTGCCTTCCCTCCGGGAACGGCCGGAGCGAAATCGTCAGGGCCGTTTGCGTGTCTTAAAGGAACTGGGATCGCCGCATCGTTAATACCAACTACACCTCCCTCCTCAACAGGGCCCTCCTTCATAGGTGTTATTGGAAAGTAGAAGTCCAGCTCTTCTATTCTTTCAGGTGGTAAGCGAGCGGCAGAGGAAGGCGAGGCCAGTACCTCTTCAGGCGGTCGGTACAATGCAATACTTGGAGATGGCAATGGTCGAGTAGGGGTCCCATTCATAGATGATGCAAGACATTGCATCCCTTCAATGACATCCTGACCAGCGGAATAGGGTAATGCTGGTCGACGAGTGGACTGCATTGGTGGCATAGATAAGGGTCCAATTGGCTGATTTCGTCGCTCCGTCAGAAGGGAAGTGGGTATATTCGAGGGTTTCTTCGCTTCAGGCTCAATCGGTGGAGTCTTCCTGAGTCCGCGGGCTGGTACCAAGGGTGTATTGTCAGTGGAAGAACTGGTTGATCCAGTCTCGGTGTTCGTGGAGGATGGAATATCGAGTAAAATGCCGGACGGTCTAGGGAATT
>Ga0307515_10025643_pt1 | contig 10188 bp, 10 predicted proteins | sample 17_EM_MG_FD_194513 | JGI IMG/M metagenome (GOLD analysis project Ga0307515, IMG submission 194513) | Populus trichocarpa ectomycorrhiza microbial communities from riparian zone in the Pacific Northwest, United States - 17_EM | ecosystem: Host-associated > Plants > Roots > Unclassified | place...
AGGAGTTGTTAAGGATGAAAATCAAACCAGGGATAACACAAAATCAGGGAAGTTAGGATATAAAAGCCGCTCCTTCTCTCTTACCTGCACAATCTCCACCGGCAGTAATCGAAGATGAGTAAGACAGCAGATGTAGTAGCAAGAACCAGAGGGAAGTCAGGACAGAAGCAAGCAAGGATTTAGAATTAGCTCTAATACCATGACAATATACTCAGAAATCGAGAATACTAAGAGAGTTTTTGAAAAACCTTCCTGCCGTTTCTCTTTTGCTGTCTTTTTATTCCCTCTTTGTTGCCCTATACATAGAAGGTTTTGCTATACAAGAAGTCTAAATGATTCCTCAAAATCAGTATTATAAATTCCTAAGATTATATATGGTAACAGGTATGGTCTCTGATCCTTTACTTTTCCATTTGAATAGATTCAGTTCGGAGTAGTGGCTTACCATGTTTTTTAAAGTTTTAGCCTATTTGATTATTGATTGGTGATCAGGCTTAAATGAATGGACTTGTATTTTTATGCTACTTGGTAATAAAGGTTGGGAAGAGTAAGGCTCTTGAGCAAGTGTGGACTTTGAATGCTCTTGAGGGGACAACATCTTCTGTAGCTGAATAAACACGATCACCTTTCTCCTTGTTTTGTTTAAGCTCATCCCATAGACAGCCGTTTGCAACAAAATGAATGCCATTGATTTTACAGCAAAAAAAATTCATCCTTGGAAGTGTTGTTGTGATGTATGTTAAATGAAATTCATAATTGTAAACAAAAGATGACTTTGTTGGTTAGGAGATGGTTGTTCAACAAGGTTGATTGTAATAGAAACAAGTTGCTCATAATTTAACTTGTAATGTTGAAGAACCACTGTGTATCTGTTTCTTCTCTGCTTTGTGCTTGTATTGTCCTTTCCTCACAGCAAACCACTTTGTCTTGCATCTATGAAGATGCTCCTTCTGTAAGATTGCTTTTGGTTTATATCCTGCAATCTTTAGCTATAGATTTTGCTCAGAGTTGTAATTTACCACAACTTGATCTATATGATTATTTTTTACCCAAAAAATCATCATATCTTGAATATTCTGTGATTGCAATATTACTGGCAATAATACATATTCTAATAGCTGATTATGTTGGTAAATGACTATATGGTCTTCATTCTTGTTGAGATACATGTAGCTTTCCTTTCCAACCAGTTATAGAAATATAACCTGTTAATTTGTGTCTTGGTAACTGTAGAGGGAGAGAGATTATATCTTGTACTTTTATGGGTTCAAACAAGTCTTTGCAAGGAAGATCAGAAAATGTCAATTTTAGCTGAAATTCACGTGGTTATCCTTGCATTTTGCTCCACGGTTGTAGCAAATGAAGAGAGCACGATTTATAATAATCGAAGGTGCTGATGGATCTAGCCAAAAACCTACAGAAACTTACCTGAACCATGATGGAAAATCTAGCATGGGTTTTTTCATTGTTTACTCGAAAAAAAAATTGAAAGAAAGAAAGGTAGGCTCAACTCAAAGGCGCAATCAGCTTTGTGGGCTTGGATTAGTTTCTTGGTAATGTTTGTTATGAGAAGGCTTACTTAACTCTTTTCCTTGGGAATTCAGCACCAAGCTAATTAATGTATATCGAGCATCATCCTCCCTTTCTTCGAATCAATGAAACCCTTTATGTACAGTAGAAGATATCCCTAAGCATCTAGTTATCTTACAACAGGAAGTTGGTTAAATTCAATTATGAAGAGGTGAAAGTATATATTTAATTCTGCAGCAACATTTTTATTCCTTTTCTTGTAAGGTTCCAGACCAGATTTTATTGTCAGATCTTCTAACATGCATGCTTGAATTGCTGGTAGGAGGGACCATTGGTGGTGGTTTTGAAACACTAAGAGGATATAAAATAATATGTTTTATTTCATAAACAACAAGCGTATATAAAATTGCAGACTCTCACCCTCTCTTTCTCTCTAGTGTTTCTTTCTTGTATTTCTCACACTCAATAACATAAACTTAGCTATTTATTTATACACAGAATAAAAGCATGAAAAATCACAGTTTCATGTGTGAAAGATAATGATAGATGGTAATATGAAAGCGGTAGGTGGTTGTCGGTCAATGGTAAGTGTCTGTCATATTTAACCTTCTGGATTGAGTTTACTACAACAAATTTCCTCTTTAAACTCAATCGAGGGATGTCATTCCAAGCATGAACTTTTATCAGATAAATGCCTCTCCCTTTAATGGCTTCGTAAAGATATTTGTAACTTGATTATTTGTTTTGTAAGATATCAGTTCAACTTCTTTGTTCTTCACATGCTCTCGGATAAAGTGATGACGTGTATCGATGTATTTACTTCTTTCATGATACACTAGGTTTTTTTGCTAATACAATCGCCGATCGATTATTATATAAATCTATGTAGGATTTTCTTAAGAAAATCTCAAATGCTTCATCATATTCCTTAACCATATTAAATGGCCTACAACTAAGTTGGCAGTAACATACCCGGCTTCACAACTTGATTACGTTACTATTAATTGTTTCTTGGATGACCATATGAAGATGTATCTCCCATAAAAAGGATAAATCTTGTTATGTTTTTCCTTTTATCCAGGTCTCTTCCCCAATCAGTATCTGAGTATCCAACAATAATGATGTAGCGAAGAATTCTCTAGGCTGTATTTAAATGTGACTGATCTAGTGTCTCCATATATTTGCTTTACTCCATAGAGTATATTCAATTTAGTACATGTCAAGTATCTCAAGCTTCCTATTAAACTTTTAAAGTAGGTTGGATCAATATTTCCTACTTTACTCTTCCTTAATTCTAATCCATTTTCAACTAGAGTTGATATCAAATTACAGTTTTCCATCTTAAACTTTTTAAGAATATCTTTGGCATAACTGCTTTAGGATACAAGAATCCCTTATTCTTTCTATATCACTTCTAGGCCAAGAAAGTGTGTCATTAGACTAATGTCTATCATCTCAAACTCTTGCACCATGCTTTTCTTGAAATCCTCAAACATGGTAGGATTGTTACTAGTGAAAATTAGATCATCAACATATAAGCACATAAATATTGTGCTTCCATCATCTTCTTTCTTTACATACATTGCATGTTCATATGGATTCTTTCTTTACATACATTGCATGTTCATATGGACATTTTTCAAATCCATTTTCTTGAAAATACTTGTTAATTCTGGTATTTCAAGCATGCATAACTTGCTTCAAACCATAGAGGGCTTTCTTCAACTTGTATACTTTGCTTTCATTATCTGTTTCAACATATCCAAGTGGTTATTCAACATAGATCTCTTCTTTTAGGAAGCCATTCAGAAATGCTGACTTCACATCAAATAGATCTTCTATCTATGTTGTGCAATTAGGAATATCATTAGTTTCATTGTCTCTAGTAAGGTTACAAGAGCAAATACTTCTCCATAGTCAATGCCTTTTCTCTACTTGTAGCCTTTTGCCACTAATTTTGCTTTATATCTTTGTACTTTACCTTTTGTATTATTTTTTGTCTTATAGACCCATTTGATACCAATTGATTTCTAGTAGATTAGTCAACTTTTAGGTATCATTCTTTTCAATGGCATATTTTTTTTCATCAAGTGCTTATATCCATTTCTCTTTTATGACAGCTTTATTCTCTTCTATGACAGCTTTATTGAAGCTAAATGGGTCACTATCTCCGAAGAAACAAAATAGAGTTGCATCTTCCATAACTTGAGTGGCATCATACAATCTTCTAGATTTCTCATCATTCTTGGTTCTTCTGATGATGATGGTGATGATGATGATGATGATGATGATGATGATCTTAATGTTGGTGTGTTTCTCCTATTAAATACAAGGAATCTATGTACTAGAGTTTTTGGCTCATTTGTTCGTACTATTAGACTTTCTATAAGTATTGTTGGTACTTCCACTTGATCTTGAAGAATCAGATCAATACTAATCCATTTAACTTCTTCTTGATCCTTGTTCTGTTGCCAAGTTTTATCTTCTTTAAATATAACATCTCTACTTATAATCACCTTCTTTGTAATGGAATTATACAGCTTGTATCCTATTCTTTTATCACCATATCTGACATAGATGCATTTCTCGCTTTTATCATCGAGTTTGGTCATTCTTGCATATGAGATCTTTGCATAGGCCACACAACCAAAGACTTGAAGATGAGCAACACTTGGTTTGTGACCACTCCATGCTTCTTCAAGAGTGACATCTTGCAAACTTCTGGTTGAGTAGTAATTCAGTAGATACACTGCATATGACATAGCTTTGGCCTAGTATTGTTTAGGCAACTTATTTGCTTTAATATACTTTTTCCCATATAAAAAAATAGTTCGATTCTTTCTCTCAGTTACACCATTCAGTTGTGGTGTATAGGAAGATGTTGTCTGATGCCTGATGCATTGTTGTGTATAAAAAGCTTCAAAGTCATTTGATGTATATTCTTCACCTTGATTAGATTTTAAAGTTATAATGTTATAGCCACTTTGCTTTTTAATAGTTACTTTAAACTCTTTAAAGCAATTAAATACTTCTGACTTCCTCTTCAAAAAATATACCCATGTCTTTATGCTATAATCATCAATGAAAGTAAGGAAGTACCTATTATGTCAAGTTGACATTGGTTTTATGGAACCACACATGTCGGTGTGCACTAAATCCAGTGGCTTCTGTGCTTTTCACTTGATCGTTTTGGCAAAACTAGTTATGTGGTGCTTGCTAAGGACACAACTCTCACAGATTTCACCTAAATGATTAATGTGGGGGCATACCTTTGACTATTTTTTTTGCTTGCTAGCATTTTCAGACTTGTAAAATTCAGATGTCCAAGTCATAGGTGCTAGAGCCACTCTTTATTGTCGGTAATGACACTTAAACACTTTGTTGCATCATATTGGATATATAGAGGAAACATTCTATTCTTGAACATCTTCACAAAGGCAATTAACCTCTTATTGTAGTCCTTGTAAGATGACAATCCTTCATAAAGAGAGTATAACCTTTCTCTAGAAGTTGGCCTACACTCAGCATGTTATGCTTAATGGCTGGAATATAGTAAACATATATGATGTCGCACCCGACACCGCGGCGACCTTAAAATTTTTACAAGGAAAGAATATATTTCTGGCATCTGGTTCTTTTAGGGGAAAATGTCTTGTTTAAGGAGTCGTCACCTAATATTATGGTCACTAGAAACCCTAACTGGTCAACAGAGATCCTATGGTTCGAGACTGGTTACACAAAATGGAAGATATTATCACCCCTTAAACGTTCTGCCCGAGGCAGACTGCATTGCTGATTTTATCTTAAACTGCTAAACGTTTATTAGTTTATGCTATGATAATTTGCTTATAATATTCCTGACTTTGGCGCTAGTGAATATTCAACTACGGATAATTCCAACTCTAGCATTGGTAAATATTACGTAGCTATAAAATAAATTTAGATCAATATTTTTTTCATTCCTGCCTCTAACGCTAGTGAATAAACAAATAAAATAAATTTATTTTATTACACATTCACATATATATTTTTTATTTTTTATGTAGCTAAATAAAAACAATTAAATCAGTATTTTTATTCCTGACTCTGGCGTTAGTGAATAAACCAATAAAATAAATTTTATTTTTTATGCATGCACATATTTTTTTATTTTTTCTAGCTAAATAAAATAAAAAAACAATGAATAAAAATAATATAAATTTAAACCAGTATTTTTATTCCTGACTCTGGTATCAGTGAATAAACCAATAAATTTATATTATTTTTATTCATGCATACACATTTTTTTTCTTCTATTATTTATTTATTTTTTTGGGACTGGGTCCAGCACAGCCCACGTGGGCTGGGCTTGACCCAGCCAGCCCGGCCAGGTCACTGGCCCAAACCAGTAACCAGGCAATTTTCACCCGCAAGCGTGCGTGAATTGTTCACGCACGCTTGCTACAGTCACCGCTTAATTAAATCTCTAATGCACAGTGTTGGTGAATTATTTTGCAGAGCTGGAGACACTTGCCTGGGAGCAGAATGAAGGCGATGGCGTGCTGTGCTGGACGAACGACGCTGCCTCCTCTTGCTCTGTTTTTTTCTTTGCTTTCTTTATTTCCTGGTTTGCTTCTTTTCGTTCCCACCCTGTATAACCTCTGTATATTCTCTCCTTCCTCCTCCTGTTCGTTCGTCTCCTCTCTGCTTCTAGTTTCGTTTTAGAGATGAAGGAACGAAGATGGTGATGATACCGGTTCCCTCTGGTGGTTCTTCTTTTCTGCTTGTTTTTTTTTCTTACTCTGTTTTTCTCCCTCTGTTCTTTTCGTGTTATTTTTTTTTCTGATCTCTCTGTTTTTTTTTTTGCTTTTTTTCTCCTGTTATGGGTCTCCTCTTCTCTCAGTTTTTCCCCAGTTTTTCTTCAGTTTTTTTCTCCCTGCGCTCTCTCATCTTCTCTGGCTTTATAGCCAGAGAATGCCAAGCATTTGAAACGGCTTCCATCCTTTACTCCAGCAACGGCTCCTGAGGAGGAAGACGAAGAAGGCGGTTAACAAATTCTAAAAACGGCGCCGTTTGTGTGATGGGAATAGCCATTTTCAATCTGGTCACTGAAGTTCTGAAATCGTGTAATCAAGTCCCTGGGTAAATTGTAATTGGACCCCTGTATTTCCGTGCTTTTTACAAGCTAGTCCTTGGACTTTAATCTGCTGCAATTTTGCACCCAATTAGCCCCAAACTTTGATATTTCTTCAATTAAGTCCCTGATTTCATTAATTAAATTAATTCCAAGCTCAATTAAGTTTCAAAATTTATCAATTCTCCAATTAAGCCCTTGATTTGATTAATTAAATTAATTTCAAGTTCAATTAAGTCTCAAAACTTCTAATCATGTTGCCCTTAACTCAAATTTTAATTTATTATTCATTTATTATTTGTTTTTCATCATCATTTTTTTATTTTTTTTATTATCATTTTTCAGTAAATAAAATAATAGTAATAATAATAATAATAAAATAAAAGGGTAAAAAATTAGGTTATAACATATGATATATCTATGATCTTCATTCTTCAACCTAATTGGGATGTTGCCTTTACTTTCTACCGAAACTTTTGAGGTATCTCTAAAAAATAATTTGTCCTTATATAGTCTCATCTAGATCACCAAACAGATCTCGTTATCTATATATTTGATTGCTAGCTCTAGAATCTAAATACCAAACTTTCTCTTGATTCTCACATAGTCCTTGTTGGACAAATAATACAACTAATCCTCTTATGGTGGTATCTTCCTCTGTATAGTTGGCTTGTTCATGTACTTTTGATGGAGCTTTCTTTCGACATTCAGTGTTATAGTGCCTAAACTGGTTGCAACTATAACACTAGATATTCCTCTTTTCATGGTTATTGTAACTGCCTCCTCTTCCTATAATAGTAAATGCTTGTTGTCCTCGTCTTTCTCTAGTGTTGTTTCTAATACATCTGCCTCTAAATCTTGTATTTCAAAACCCTCTTCCTTGAAATCATTGAAATCCTTCTTGTTTTTGTCGACCTCTTCCTCGTGTGGTATATCCATTTATTGAAGTCCCCCTTTGTTTGTATCTGTCTTATTTGAGGGATAATTTTGATTGTAAGGAATGCTTTATTTTCTTATCTCCATTTTTTTTCAAAATCTTTTGTTCATAAGCTTGTAAAGAACCCATAAACTCATTCATTGTCAACTTGTCCACTTCTTTATACTCTTCAATAGCGACAATAACATAATCAAATCTTGAATCTAGGGATCTCAAAATTTTCTCAGTAATCCGAGCATTCGTGAGGGCTTCTTCATTTCTTCTCATATGATTGATTATCACCATAATTCTTGTGTGATAATCAGAAATAGATTCTGAGGACTTCATTTACAATGATTCAAATTCACCTTGCAAAGATTTGAGAGGAATTTTCTTGATTCTGTCAGCACCTTTGTATTTTTGTTGGAGAGCCTCCTATATTTCCTTTGAGGTTTCTGCGAAAGCAATGATCTCAAATGTGGCTTCATCGAAACCTTGATAAATAATGGTTTTGGGTTTGTTGTCTTTTTTTTCTGTTGGCTTTGAGTACTTACTTATGTGCCTTTTGTAGAGAATCTTCAACTTCTTTGGAATTTGGTTCATCATAACCATATTCCACAATCTTTATATATATACTCTTGTGAGCCAAGAAATGCCTTCAGTCTGATACACCAATTATCATAATTGTCTTTAGTCAGCTTCAGGATGAGTGTTTGTGCATTTTCTGTAGTCATTTTATTCTTCGAATGACTATATCACCTTTTGGGAGTTAAATTTGACATAACGAACACTACAGATGAATCCAGAATGGTCAAAATAATAGGGAATCCGTCTGACTTGGTTGAAAATGAGTAAAAAATAGGTTGAACCCGTCAAAAAATTGATTTTGAATGTTAGTGATCATTTCGCTGGGGTTAAACTGGGAATATTATTCAGCTGACGGCTTAATGGCTCGGCTCGACGCAAATTACAGCTCGGCTAAACAACTTGGAGGCTCGGCTTAGGTGGCTCGACTCTACTCAAATATGACGCGTGTGCATGTCAGTTGTCTTCTTCCTCTAGGCACATGGGATACCCGTGGTTGGCAAATGCAATGGCTTCAAGCGGTGTATGTAGTGCACCTCTTACTTTGATGAGGCTGATTTTTGCACTATTGAGTTCGTATTGAAAACCTTACACTATGAAATGATAGAAATGTGTTTTTGACAACTTTGAAAATTTAAATATATTTTAAAAACTTCTCTATTTTTAATGAATGAGGCTTTGATACTAATTATTGGTGGGAGAGACCTATGGTGGTGATTTTGAAACACTTAGGAAAGATAAAACAATTTGTTTTATTTGATAAACAATAAGCTTACATAAAATTGCAAACTCTCAAACTCTCACCCTCTCTTTCTCTCTAGTATTTCTCACGCTCAATAAGATAAAATCAAAATTCTACGTGTGAAAGATAATGGTAGGTGGCAATGTCCTTGACCTTCGTAATTGAGTTTACTGCAACATGAATCCTTCTTCACTGTGATGCTCTGCGATCAACTTCTCTGTTGATTAAATCAAATAACTGCTTCCCAAAAAAGGCTGAAAGGGGATTGGGGCAAGGAAAGTTAGAAAAGGACTCCTTGTAAATTATCTGATAATCCAGTATCATGCTTTTCAGCAATTTGCTATTGAGCCTTGCTATAGCCATCCATCCATCCACCTCACTCTCCCCTCGTCAGGGTATCTTTCTTGCACTAACTTTTTTCCATGCCACCATGAATTTCCCATGCCCCAGTTAGCCATCAAACTCTTTTGCTCCGAGTTTACATCTCCAAAGGTTAGCTTATCCTCCCCGGCAGCCAATGTGGAGAGTTTGCTTGCATTGCTTGCCAGGAGCACCTGTCAAATTTAAGCAGAATATTTTCACGTACATTAGCATATTAGTCAAGAGTAAGACTAAGAGCTTACTGATTGTCCTTTTGGTAAGCTTTCTTTTATTGCTTTATGCGTGTCTATTGCAAGCAAAGTTCAACTCAAAGCACCATTATTCAAAATATGACAGGAAATGCTCGCTCTCACCTAACATCAAAATATTAAACTAAAAATTGTGGAAGAAACAATCATGAATCATGTTATTAGAAGTTCCTTCATTAATATATTAAGAAATAGGCAATCAATAGGGACGTGAAAACACTTTTCTCTTTTTCCATTAGACTTTGTCGTCAGGTTAGGTTACCTTCGATGACAAGTTACAAAAGAAGCTTTGAACTTAAGAAATCACTTGATGTTCTTTATTGAAATTTAAGGTTTTCAGCCAAGGTTTCGTGTTTAAAGCCATTATTTTACTGTTAAGCCTAACAGAAAATACTTATGAGAATTTATCATTTTCTTTATAATATTCGCAGAATCAGCTGAAACATTCTGAATTATGATTATCTTGTGTAGAAGTATATTGGAAGTTTTTGTTGTTTTGAATACAATCAAGGTTGTCATGCATGGGCTTTTTATTTGTTTTCTTAGTTATTTTTATTTCTTCTTCTATTAAATATTGTTAATATTAGACTTTTCTAGCTAGTTTTCTTATTTAAAGGAAATTGTTTTCTTATTTTTAATTTTTTCTATTATGTATTATTATAATTTTTTTTTA
>Ga0307515_10025644_pt1 | contig 10188 bp, 2 predicted proteins | sample 17_EM_MG_FD_194513 | JGI IMG/M metagenome (GOLD analysis project Ga0307515, IMG submission 194513) | Populus trichocarpa ectomycorrhiza microbial communities from riparian zone in the Pacific Northwest, United States - 17_EM | ecosystem: Host-associated > Plants > Roots > Unclassified | place...
TTATCAATTAAAAAATGCTAATTAAACATAAAACTAAGTTTTTCTATACCACTATTTGTTCATATACAATAAAAATGTTTATTTTTAGATTTAAATTTTGTATGCTCAAGTTTTCATTCCTTTGAATAACCAGTTCCAAAACTATGACTCATAATTTAAATGGAAAATTATATTAAAAATTTATTAATCATGCGTCCTTTCAAGGTAAAACACAAAGCCCCCACCATCACCAAAATTCTTTAAGGAATAATTTGACCAGCCATCATTTGTGAATAAAAAAAATCAGAGCGACAGAGACCCGCATACAACTACAGGAAGCATTAGTATAAGATAAGAAATAAGTACAAAAAGTCACAGTGTGCTACTGAGTGGAAAATGAATTTCAGATGAGAAATAGTAGCTTCCAGCTGAGATGACTGCAAGAAAAAAAGGAAAAAAAACAATGATGGTGGGGAACATGCCTCTTCTCTTCAAAGCCAGTTTGCAGAAAAGAAATCCTCAAGTTTTGAGCCATCATCCGATTAAAATTGTGAAAAAAGTGGAAAGTTCGATTCTGTTTTATAAGCAAAAAACTGAAAAAATCAAACCGAAACCCAAAAAACCGGGAAAAAACCGAACCGAAACCGAGAAAATCAAGCCAAACTGGAAACACCGAGCCAAACCGGTTTGAACTGGTTTTTGTCCTAAAAAACCGAACTGAAACCGGTCGGTTTGAAATGGTTTCGGTTTTTTTTTTTAATTTCGGTTTGGTTTTTTTTATAAAAACCGAACCGAACAAAAAATAATCACCCCTGAGATCATGTTTTAAATTAAATTGAATAAGAACAGATACAACTAGACTAAATTAAATATGATTGATCGATCTAATAAGTCGGCTAAAATTTATTTAACCCAGTTAAAATTAAAAAAAATATTATTAAAATTAAGTTATTTTAATTTATTTTGTATAAAAATCTAAAACTAATATTGTTTTGAATTGATACAGATGAATCTCCGACCAAGATAGGACATGATTAACAATTTTGATTTTGAGGTGGTAATTAGGTTTGATTCCAAGGTTGTCTTATTTTTAATTTTTTGTAAAGATAATATGACAAAGTATAAATGTTTTTTAATTGCATATGGTATACACCTGGGTTTTCTACAAAATTGCAACCACATGTGTAAGCTACTCTAATTAATAGATTATAAATGGGACAACACAACAGTGTCAGCTTATGAGTTTAAAGAACTTCAGCTTAAGCAAAGACGTGCATGCCACAAACAAAGAGAAAAAATGTCATAATTAAATGCACAGGTCTATTCTTACGAGAGTTGTGATGATCATTAGGATTGGAGGAGACAGAGCGAAGCTGCAAGATTCGTAGGATCATGCAAAATTCACAGCAAGCATTAATAGTTCATCTCTTTCAATTCCCGAGCTACAGTTTTTGGAGGAGACAGAGAGCGAAGCTGCAAGATTCATAAGATCATGCAAAATTCACAGCAAGCAATAATAGCTCATCTCTTTCAATTCCCGGGCTACAGTTTTTGGAGGAGACAGAGCGAAGCTGCAAGATTCATAAGATCATGCAAAATTCACAGTAAGCAATAATAGCTCATCTCTTTCAATACCCAAGCTACAGTTTTTGGAGGAGACAGAGCGAAGCTCGGGCATCACATGAACCTCCATGACTTGGAGTTAGGGCTAGCACTCTGCTTGCCAGAAGTTCATTGATTCGGTCAGAGAGTCACGGAGTTTTGGACAAAAATAATCCACAGTTCATGTCCCCTGGGCTTTCAGGATGTCGGGACTTCTCTCCATTCAAACTCCAACGTTTGTGAACATTAAGATGTCTCTTGCTCGAACAAAACTGAGATGGAAATGGAGAGAAAAAAAACACATACTATTATGCAACTATAGAATTATTATTTTGAACGTAATGAGTATTCTGATCAATCTATTTCGAACATTCAGATCGTCTAAATTATTATTTTTAGATAATGAGATTATGTTTATAACACTTCAAATGTCCCTTTTATTTTCAATTACAATCCAAACTGAAGTTTTAAACATATATCAAAGTTCAATCTTGAATCTCTACATGTAGTAGTTTAATAAAAGAAAGGAAGGTTAAACATAAAACTATTTCACAGAAAATCCAGAGTTCATACATGCAATAAACTTGTAAACACACACACACTCATCTATGTTCAAATGATATGTGGAATAAGATACTCAAGATTTCAACAACACTATCTTAATTTATATCATGTATAAACTTCTAAACAAGTACACCACCAGAAAATTAGTAAATACAAACAGAAACACCGACAGATTAATTATGTCGGTATATTCCAATTGCACTGTTAATTACTGTTCTTTACAGATGGAATCACCGACGGATTGAAAAGTCGTTGGTGATATTTAAGGGGGTTTCTAAAACTTCTTGAATAAATTTAAAATTTAAATTAAATATTACAAACGGAATCATTGATGGATTGAAAAGTCGTTAGTGTTATTTGAATGGTTTCTATAAGTTTTTTATTAAATTAAATATTATAAATGAAATCACCGACAAATTAAAAATTCATTGATTATCTCTTCTTATACTTTCATATACCATGAGCTTGGTTTTCCTTAGCCAGATATATACGTCAACCATCCCTGTTTTTCTCTCTTATCAAATCGTTGGTGATCAATCTAATCCCTTGCTGGTAAAAAGGGCTGATGAAAGCTTGAGGATCTAACATCCCACGATGCCCATCCTGTGAAAGTCCAGGCACCAGGCCTATAAATTGTTAATTTTTTAGCAATTTAGCAAAACCTCAAGATCAGCCAGCAATGCTTGTTGCAACAATCAATGGTTCTTCTTGTTGCAACAACCACTGAATTGTTTTTCCATTAGATTTATTCCTTAGTTCTCTCGTCACTTGGTTTGGTGAGAGAGGGGGGAATGGGAAACATCCGCATGGTTGTTTTTCTATCAAATAATTCTTCAAGGAGGTACAAATTTTATCCAGTGAAATATAATTTTTTTATAGCTTAAAATATTATTTTATAATAAATTCAAATTTATATCACGCATATTTCTTTTTCATATGAAATAAAATTGTTTTAAAAGATTTTGAGTTTGATTAAAATATACCAACAAAAAATTCTTTAAGATCAATTTTTTTTTATTAATAATTTATTTAAATTATGTTAAAATTCTATATTAAATAATTTATGTTAGAAATTAAATTTGAACAAAGTGTTAACTTAAAAAGTAAGTGAACCTACTTTTAATTTAATCTCAAATATGTCATTTAATCATGCTTAACAAATTTTCCAACATTCTAGCCATAGTTATTAAACCTAAACCGGCCTGACGGATCAACCTGGTAGATGAACTGATCCGGGTAAGATGAAAGACCGGTAAGAGCAAAAAAAGGTCAAACCCGGTCGACCCGATAAAAATCTTTTTTTTTCAAATGTGTTTTTTTCCTAGCTAGAAACCCTTTTTTTCATATTATTTTTGTTGGTTATTAATCATTTTAAAAATTCACTATATAAATATTAGAAAAATATTTTATTTTTTTTAATATGGGATTTGAAGTCCTATAATATATATACTTTATGTTCACAATAAAAAAATTATGTGTTTTCAATATGAGATAAAAAAAAAAATTTTGGTTTAAATTCTTCAATTTAAAAGGATAATATAATATTTTTTTAACGTGGGATAAATTTTTTTTTGAAATAATCTTTTAAATTTTATTATTTATAAAAAAATTATATATATATATATATAGAGCTTATACTCGTATAATTTTTATTTTTATTTTTTCAACATGGGTTAGATAAGAATGATTCTAACCTCAAGTTTGGAATAGTTTTTGCGGTTAATTGGGTTTAGGATGTGAGTTGGGAGATTGAGTAGCTGTGAAACCAAAACTTGAAGTAAAAATAGCCAACGGTTAAAAACCAGTAATTAGAAATTAGGATTCTGTCAATCCATAAATGAAAACCTACTAAAAGGGTAAGAGAAGAATTTTATTATTATTATTTTAATTTAAGAACTATTTTGATAGGCTAAAATCCAACTCGAAAATTTACCAGTCCAAGACACTGGTCCGTCGCGGTTAGGAATTGATTCAGATTAAAATAATATTTGATTTTAAAACAATATTATTATAATAAAAAATAATTGTTTTAAAAGACGTAGCCCCTGCTAGACTCTGAAGTCTGAATCATTGAATCAGAAAATTGGAACCGATGACCGGTCTGATATTATATAACAATGACTTCATCTTCTGCCAGGAACAGATGAATTCAATTTCCCCAGAGATCCAGCCATCATTACACTATCAACAATGGCTACAAATCATGGTCTGTAATTACTTACACCTATTTACCGCATGATTTCTTGGCTTTTGTCATTACTCAATATTATTTATTTATTTTTAAATATAAATTAATAAATCAAAACAATTTAAAAAATTAAATTTTTATAAAACATCGTTTTTATAACTGCGCGCAATCCAAATCAAAATCACATTGATTTCTCTTGAGCTTGAGGTATTTTGTTTGGCATAACTAAGGGTTTTTTTTATTTTTAAGATTGTAGTAACTCTTATAGTTTAAAGGGTTTTTTATTTAAAAATATATTAAAATAATTTTTTTATTTTTAAAAAATTATTTTTGATATTAGCATATTAAAATGATATAAAAATATAAATAAAATTAATTTAAAATAAATAAAATTTAAAATTTAATAGAAAATAATTTGCACGTTCCCAAACAGTGAATCAACTAAAAGAGGTGCAAAGATTGATATTTTTTTATTTTTAACTTTAACTCTATCTATGAATATTAAAAAAATATCAATTTATAATTAAAAAAATAAATGTATTCTTTTTTATATTAATATATTAAATTGATCTAAAAACTTTAAAAAATTAATTTTAAATAAATAAAAAATTTAAAATTTTAAAAATACAGTTTACAACGCTTTTCCAACTATAATCTAAATCATCAATCAAATCAAAAGATAAAAATTAATCTTTTTTTATTTTTAACTTCACGCTCATCTAAAAATATTAGATATAATCAATTTAATATTAAAAAAAAAAAACAAATGTATCCTTTAAAAAAAACAAAAAAGAATGACTTTGCCTAGTAAAAAAAACCCATTTTTCTGAGCAAGCAGATCTTTTGAGGCTCCCTCTCTGCAAAAGTAAAGCAGTCCTCTGTGATGTTTTACCAAATGTAACATGACCCTACGCTTTCCTATTCTTTTCGGAGTCTTTTCTTTTTGGCCTTTTTCTCTTTCATTTTGCTTTCCCTTCTCTTTTTGGAAGTTTCCCATCACCCTCCTCCTCCTCCTCCTCCTCCTCCTCTTTTGTAGCCATGAACATGATCCCTCGCCAAGGAAAAGAGACCTATATATATATATATATAATTGGCACAATAAAATATAATTAATTTGTGATAAAAAAAAAGGGGTCAATAAGGCTTGAACCTGATTATTTAATCACTTCGCCTCTCGTATTTTATTAGATATATGAAACTTTCTAATGTGTGTCGTCTACGGTGGAATTTTGACGAGAGTAACATGTTCAATGAGCCATGCTTAGACTTTACAATATAAAAAATAATCATTCGCCCCTAAGCCCCAGATCTAATATAATTAATTATAGCCAATTTAATTCTCAAAAACAAGGTTGAAAATATTTAATTTCTAGTCTTTTAAATAGTGGAAAACTGACAGTTATGGATAAAAGGGTGAAGTATATAATCCCTTACTACTTTGTATTTTTATAATATGTTTTTTAAAATTATTTATCGTTTGAAAATATATTAAAATAATTTTTTTTATTTTTTTTATTTTAATAATAGTAAATTAAAATGATCTAAAAATACTAAAAATAATATTAATTTAATGTTTTTTCAAGATAAATATATTTTTAAAACACTAATAAATAGACGTAAAAACATAATGCCAAACAAATATCTAATTTTAAATTTTATTACTAAATATTTTAAATTAATCCTCAGCTTGTTATAATCATCTGATTTTCATATACAAACCAGTTCTGTATAATCTCTTAGTAAAATTAAAAAAAAAAACCAACAATTAAATTAAAAATTATGGTATTTTTGTCACACCGATCAATTTGCGCCATCAAGATTTTGCTAGAGCTTAGTTCTATCCATAGGCACACAAATTGTCCTACAAAACTATTCAGGTGGCCTAATTGAGACTACAGATTCGTAATTGACTGATGATGACCGATGGTTGAACAGAAAAGAGATAGAAGACCAAAAATAAGACAAAATCAAGAGAAATGGAGGTAGCTAGATTCACCATTAACACCTTGAAGTTGCAGACACTCTGCCATGAACAATCAGAGTCTCTTTTGCATGAGAGGTCATGGTTGCTGTTAAAAAGCTTTCACGTAAATAAAAAAACAACCAAACGTACAAACATTATGGTCCAAATTCCAAAAGCAACCTGACTTATGACCAATCTCTCTTGTAAAAGCAGGAAAAAAGAAAAGCAAAATTAACCTGACCTCACTTACCCGCTCTCTGCTTTACCCTCTGCAAATACCATTTTCATGCTGCGATAACAAACAACAAAATCCTAAAACGAAGTGCAAAAGCTCGCTATTTTTTATCTCATGGCCAAAACCCCCCACGTTCCATCTCTCCCTCTCTAACCTACTATAAAACCCGGCCTCTAAACCCTAAAATAAACCAACAGCAAACAAACCCTTCTCAAAGCTCGCCCATCTTTTCATTTTCTTTCAAGTATGGAAGCTCTCTACTTCCTCAGGTTCTGGAGACCCACCACCAACTCCCACAAAGAAAACCGGCCCTCTAGTGGAAGCAGTGATGACACCACCGAGATCCCATTCACAGATTGTGAATTTGAGGAGGGAGAAGACTCGTTCTTTGAATTGGAACTTACTGTGCCTGACTTTGCCACCAGTAAAAGCAGCAGCAGCAGCAACACCACCAGCATAAAAAACTACCACCCACTAGACAAGGAAAGCAACATCTTTGACCCTAAACAAGCACCTCCCCTCAATTTAGCCCACAAAGAGAGCAACTCCCCCCAGCATATATTTCATCCACCAACTCTTTCAACTGATCATCTCCTTTCGAAGAGAAAAATCCTCCCTATTGAACCCGTTTCATTCAAACCTCAGTCTCCAATCTCCCTACTCAAATCAGCTCCGAGGTTTAAGATCCTCATGTTCAAGAAATCAAAGTCAATGGCATCGCAGAAAACAGAGAAAACAGGGGCGACAGAGTACTTGAAAGCAAATAACAAGAAGCATGAAAGCAACAAGCTTTTCACTGTCAAGTTCAAGCTTGAAGAGGTCACAAATATTTCTTTCTTCACCAAACAGAACAGCTTGAGAAAGCAGATCTCTCATGAATCCGATGACAATGATACATCAAAGCGATTTTCAAAGGAAATGATACAGAAGTACTTGAAGCTAATCAAACCATTATACATCAAGGTTTCCAAGAAGCATAGTGACAAGATGAAATTCTCCAGTGAGTTATCAGTCGGGTCTCCGTCATCTTCTCCGGCAACAGTGCCGGCGAAGGAGAAACAGGGGAGTTTTCCGTCAGGGATTAGAGTGGTTTCTAGGCATCTTGGAAAAAGCAAATCAGCTTCAGCGACCACAGGAGTTTCTCCTCCAGTTGTGAGTAGGAGAGATGATTCTCTGCTGCTACAACATGATGGGATTCAAAGTGCCATCCTGCATTGCAAGAAATCTTTCAATTCTTCAAGAGGTAATAAACTAATATAGCCCTTTTGTTCATTTGTGTTCTTTGATTTCTTGTTTTTTAATTTATGATCAAAATATTGACTTTTTATATGTTATTTTTTCAGATTCTTCTTCAATGTCAAGATTCGTAAGTGACCCTTCGCACGAGAAATCAATGTCTTCACCAAGGATTTCATCTAGTGAATAGAATGGAATGAATTAAGCTCTGTTTCTTGAAATTCAAGAGAGCACAAGCGGGAAATATACAAAGAAAAGAAATTTTATAGGGTTTTTTTCATGTTTTATCATGTAAAGGAAAAGAAACGGAAAGAATTAGAGAGAGCTGGTAGCTTTTGTTAATAGGGTTTATTCCAGCTGCTGTTGATGTTGTTGCCTGTAAAGTAATGGTTCATCATGGGAAAACTTGAAAGAAAGTCTGAAACTGGATCTTATGTTGTATCTAATCTTATTTTGATACCTCAAGCATTGTGCTAGCTAGTCCTCCATGTCAAAAATATAGTCATATCTGGATTTGATAACTGAAATGACTTTGATTGGTTTGCAAGAAAACTTATTTCTCTTCCATCGCTTGTTGGAGTGTTTTCCACATTGGATAACAGAACGAGATGAAAATGTTCAGCATGGTTCCTTACTAATTTTCCCAGAAAAAAACTTGCCGTCTAATTCATTTAGAAAGTTGTTTTAGCAACTAATTTGTTTTGATGAATATTTTAAATGGCCCAAAACCAAATCATCCAAGCAGTAATTGAGATTGAGGAACTAGCAGGGAATAACAGTATATATTATTCATGGGATCATTGCTTAAGCTGAGGCTTCTCTCAATCAAGTTCAAAATTTCTGTGTGGGGCAACTTGTTTGGTGGTTGATCATTGATGTGGGCAACTTGTAGATAATTGATTGATCACCATTACCAAGATGCTTTTTAACTAGAGAGGTCCCAGAACTATCTGATTAACTAAATTGGGTTTAAGAATGATGACAGCACCAAAGATTCTTGTCTTGTTTGCTCTAACGAGTGCAGGTAAATAGTGAGTTGGGGGGCCATATTACCTTGCAGGAGATCCAAAGCAATTTATTTTCATCATGGCAGGGCAACGATAATGCTCTCTGAAAAGCACTTATGAACAGTTTGAGAGTATTTTATTTGTAGTAATTTATTAGTCTAATTTTGTTCAAATCAGAAAAACTGAGAAAGGATATTCATCGTGGTTGATGCCTCTGTGACTGTGAGTCTCCCTCTGACCAGTGACCACCTATCCTGTACCTATTTTTTGCTGACAATCTGTGAGTTGAAGATTCAAATTGTCTGTTGGGTGCAGCCAGGAAACTGCCAGCGTAAAGCCCACCTTCGTTGAAGATTACTTTCTTCTTTTAAAATAAGATAATATCATATTATTAATTAAATTCACATAGTATTGAATGCTACAAGTTGCCTAGCGTATTTTTTTTTTATCGTTTTGAGATTGAAAAAGTAAAGAATATAAAAATAAAAATATATTTTTATTGAAGACATAGATAAAAATAAAAAAATATCATAAAATAATTTTAAAATTAATTCTTATACTTTTAAAATATGAGATACAAATCATACATGTATCTAGAGATAATAATAATTATTTTTTATTTTTAAAACATTTATATAAAAAACTTTTAATTCCAAACTTGTCTAACTAAGACATACAATGATATAAGTATTTATTATCATAGTTTTAGAACCTGACTTTAAGGTTGATCTAGGATAAAACTTGAGTCACTGGTCGAAAGGGTTAATTTAAATAAACCTCATTTTTTTTATTGAAAATGGATCAAAATAATATTGGCTTGATCAAGTTTTTTTTTTAAAATCAATGGGTTTTTAACTCAAGTTTTGACTAGGTCATAAGTCAACTCAGGTTTTTGACCGAGTCAAGCCGGATCAATTTTTTCTCGGTATTTTTTAAATCAAGGCTATCCAGATCTCGAGGCAACTTGTCGAGCTAATCTAAATTTTATAACTATGGTTATTACACTGTTATGAATCCCATCACCTAATGTAAATTAAAGTAAAAAACAATATTTAATTATTAAATATGTAAGTGTGACATTAATACATATTAAAAGTAAAATAGATCTTTTAATATTTTATTTTTTCTTGTCCATCAACAACTAAACATGATATTAAAACAATCATTCTATCTTGTATATCACTACCAAACACAATTTATCTTCATCTTTGTTCTGTTTTGTTTTTCCTATTTTTATCCCTTTTTTTATTATTACTTTGATATAGTAATTAAACAGTACCTTATATGACCTAATGTATTATAATATGAAATAGGATTAAAAAAACAACAAGTAGAAGTAGATACACAAGACTAATATTTAAATGATATAAAAGTAAAATTACATGAGAAAAAGTAAGTAAAATCACATGAGAAA
>Ga0307515_10025645_pt1 | contig 10188 bp, 13 predicted proteins | sample 17_EM_MG_FD_194513 | JGI IMG/M metagenome (GOLD analysis project Ga0307515, IMG submission 194513) | Populus trichocarpa ectomycorrhiza microbial communities from riparian zone in the Pacific Northwest, United States - 17_EM | ecosystem: Host-associated > Plants > Roots > Unclassified | place...
AAAGTTTATGCTGCAATGGAGGTCCCAGTGTACAGGGCTGAAAAGGTTACTACAACAAAATACAGGCAATTTCAGGAGCACCTGGATAGAGCCAAAAAAGCAGCAACCAAATGGTCAGATGCTGATTGACAGAAGGCAAAAGAGCGATTGAAGTGCGAAATCCATCGGGTGACACCAGTTAAATGCAAGCATTTTGATAAGGTATTCCAACATGATGAACATCAACTATGGCATCAAGTCGGAACTAAGGCAACCAGCCCCACAAGCTTCTTCACCAAAAAACTTGCCAAAACGAAAATTGCTGCACAAGCATATATTGAAGGGCAGCAAAAATGACCCCCAATAAGCATGTGTAACTTCAGGTGCATTTATGCAATGCTGAGACTGAAGTCACTACCTGCAGCTATGCTGATAATGACCGCATAGCAAATTAGCTGCAGAGAGAGATTTATGGTATCACTTCGAATGAGCAGTTGCGGTTTAAGATGAAATTCTCCATCTGCTTGATTGAGTTTAAAGGTTGGTGGGAGGTATGCGGCTTTCAGGAGCTCCAGAAAACGTTTGAACAGGGCATGGTACAGTTCAGATATCCCCAGATGCATCTTGTCAGCCATAGAGCTGAGTCAATTTGGCAAGTGGGTTCTGACAACGATTTCACCACTGAAATTTCTGAGTGGCTACATTTCTGCAATATAAAGCGCATAACAATATTCCAATAAAGTCAATTGCATTCGACAGACGCCCAGGCATAGTCACCGGTATTCCTGTCTTGACTATATGGAGGAGTCATTGACATAACTTGCCCCGCAAGGCTGATACAAAATTTATTCTGCAACTGTGGGCAAATAGCCTCTCTGTACGCATAGAAGTGAAAGTTATTGATGACCCAGCTGATATCTTGCTAGAACTAACTACTACGCGAGCCTCCCGCAGAGCTGCACCTCAACATGACTAGAGCCATCCGCCTACATCACAACCTTCTCCAATCATCTTCGAGAAACCTCTCGAAGATACACAACACCCCGAACTAAAAACTACCATTCCTTTGCAATGTCTCTCAATCATCCAAAATGAAAACCTGTCTCTCACGCCTTTCATGTCATTTTTCTCTTCGCCTTTGGCTGCCCACCTATTTCCTTCCAATACTCCTTCACCATTTCTTTTACTTTTGTCATATTCCCCTGCAGCTCCCATGTGGTATTCTTCTTGTCGCAATCTTTCCATTTGACTTCGTATTCCCAAGCGGTTCCCTCAGAGCTTGGGCGGTGATGTGCGATTGATTGGATGACATAACTTGAACACATGCGGCTAGTTCATACTGGGGGGGGCGGTGGCCGCCAGACGACACTAGAATTGTCTGTGTGATCAACTTTCAGCATGCTGATGTCCACTGTGTAGTAGATCGTCATATCGTTTGGCAGGTCTAGTTAGACAGTGTTCCTGCATATTTGGAGAATCTTGTATGGGCCAATGTACCCATGCACCAGTGTGTATTGTGTAGGGTGGACGTTGGCGTATGTGATGGGCAGATCCTTGGTATCTACAAATACCTTCACACTGGCAGAAATGCCGGGGTCAATTGGATGTTGTGACATATTAGCCTCCGCCGTCTGTTTATCCTGAGCATCGCGCAGCTCATCCCTGGCGAATCCCAATATGTGCTGCAATTGTTCGACACATTGACGTCCTTGTAAAATTTTCGCTGATTCATTGGTCTGAGGCAACAGGCGGTCTGTAATTCAGTCTAGCGGCATAGTCAGCTCATAACCAAGGTCGAATTCAAAACGTGTCTGCTTGGTCGAATGCTGTACTGAGGAAGTGTAAGCATTCTCCGGTAATGGGAGGTAGTCATCCCAATTGACTTGATTGTGAGTGGCAAAGCCATTCAAATAATGTACAGCCGCCTGATTCCAGTTCTCAGAGAGGACATCCTTTTCTTGATGGAACACCGTAGACATGAGCAGCTTTGTCTGCAGAATCCTCGAAACTTCTCTCTAATAGTCTGGTGTGAAACGTACATTGCAGTTCGATTCAACCTCTTGAGGCACTCCTTGTAGAGAGATGATGTCATTGATGAATATTCGTGCAAAGGCCACGGTGTCAATTGTTTTCTTGCATGCATGCCAATCTGCTCTCTTTGTCTTGTGGTTGACAAGTGGTACAATGCAGTCATGGCCATTATCCAAGGTCGGCAGGGTGGTTAAGAAGTAGATGCCAATTCTGTTCCAATGGCCTTTGGTGATGGGAAGTTGTTGCAGGAGGCCCATGTGTTTGCCGCTCCGGTGGTTGGTTCGATGGCATAAGTTGCATTCCACAACATATTGCTGTGTATCTCGCCACATTTGCTTCCAGAAATACCGGTCTTTCATATGTAAGTACGTTCAGTCCGCACCAAAGTGTCCCTCTGCAGGAGTGTTTTGGGCTTCATGGCGGTTTCATCGCTGCATGGTATTTGGAATACACAGCCATCCTCTCTTCTATGCCTTTCCTTCTTCGTCCTGCTCTTTTGCCCTTATGGATATCTCCACCCAGTCTTCTTCCTCCTTCTTCTTTGCCCTTGCATTTCTCTCCACCTGCTTCTCTTCCAAATCTCCACACAGCCACAGTAGGCCATTCTCCTCCAAATAGAACCATTGTGCTGACACCCATAATGTGTGTTCTGTGGTAGATGCAGTGGATGGCAGGGGGTAGGGACCTGGGTTGCCAAACTAATGTGCAATAGGCCCGAACCATTCGTCATCAACTATGCCCACCTTGATATTGTCAATCCATTCCCCTGCCGCAGTACCTTCAAGTGCCATTAAGCTGTTTCACTGGCGACAGAAATCCGAGCTGCGAGACAATATGTCCGCAACCTGAATTTTGACACCCTGGACATGCTTCACCTCCCAGTCAAAAGTTTGGAGGACGGTCAGGATATCCATTTGACATACGGTGAGGTGTGGTCGTGTGAGGATCCGACGCAACGTTGCATGGTCTGTGTGTACCAGAAATTATTGTTCAGCTCTCTTTAGGTTGAATTTCCAGTAAAACATTGCGTCTCGGATGCCCAATAGTTCCCTGTCACATGCAGGGTATTGCATCTCTGCAATGTGTAATTTACAGCTGAAATATTCCAATACTTTCTCTGCCTTGTCATGCACCTGGGAGAGCACCGCACCCAACGCATATTGGCTGGGATCAACATGCAGGCAATATCTCGCTTCGTGGTCCGGTGGAGCAATATCTGGAGCATGGCAGAGTGCCTTGTTGAAGGTGTCGAAAGATTGCTGGCATTCACTGTCCCGAGCAAATGTAGTGCGCATGACCCTCCTCCGCTCTGCATGCCACCTCCCAACATCCCTTGTTTGTTACGGCAGGGTACAAATAGTGTACAGTGGCATTGCAATGTGAACGTAGTGTTCAATCAATTTTCTTGATCAACTAGTGAGGCCCAGGAAGCCTCAGACGTCCTTACAGCTTTCAGGTTGAGGCCAATTCATTACCGCATGGATTGTATGTTCCTGGGCGTGGATGCCGTCCTTATCAATGTCAAAGCCGCAAAAATCAACTTTCTGACCAGCCCAGGGACATTTTGCTCATTCAGCCTTGAGACCATTTTCTGTGAGTAAGGTAAGGACTTCTCGGACATGTACGATGTGTTCTGCCAGGGTACGGCTGTGAATCACACTATTATCAAGATATATGAGAATGAATTGGCTGTTCATTGTCTCCAAGATGTGGTTCATCAAACGCATGAACTCGCTGGGTGCGTTCGGCAGGCGAAACTGTGGGACTCGCCACTCATACAAACCAAATTTAGCGGTGAACGCCGTCTTTTGCCTGTCGGCTGTTGTAATACAACTTTCATGGTAACCAGCCACCACGTCCAATTTTGTGACCCACCATGAGCCGAGCAGGGAGTTGAGTAAGTCGTCGATGTGTGGAAGAGGATGACCACGGTGGACAGCTATGGCATTTACTGCACGACAATTGATGCAAATACGCGGCGTGCCATCAGGCTTTGACATGAATAATCCAGGTGAGCCAAAATTGCTTTGAGAGGGCTGAATCCAGCAGCAGTGAATCGTCATGTCTATCTACCTCCGCAGCTCGTCTTCTCCAAGTGGAGAGAAGCGGTATGGTGAGGTGGATAGAATATTACTGTTCGGATCCATTGTAATTTCGAAATTGGCCTGTCTTCCAGTCTGTGAATTTCCGTATGTTGGCTTGGTGAAATGACGCTGGGATTCTCTCAACATGTCATGAAATGACGCTGGTGGTTCATCTGTCGGATGTGTGTTGCCATTGCCCCAGTGGTGCACTTTGATCAAGAAGTCCCGTTTCAACAGGCGGGTAGATACGTTTTTAAGCTGTGCCTTCCGTATGATTCGGATGCCCATGGATTCCGCATTCTGCACTATCCCTTCGTTGACATCCAAGGGGTGTAGGCCAGGCCAGTAGTGTACTCGGCCATTCTCTCTTTCCTCCCAGATGTTATCGGCAACCCACATTTCATTGTTGTCATAGTCGATTTGATATCGTCAGTTTATATCCTGCACGCATCCTTTGCTTAGCAAAACATCAAAGCTCTTGACGTCATAGACCGTAAAATTGTCCTCATAGACATATGAAGCACCGAGTCGTAGTTTCAATTTGACTCATTGGTGTTTCTCTATGCCATCCTCTGCATTGACATTGGCCATCTCCGCAATCATCCATCCCGCATCCTTTGCACTCAGTGTGGCCTCTAGGTGTTTTACTTCATCAATGAACTTCCGACCCACATAGTTCTCCGACACACCATTGTCCTTTACTACTCTTGTCTGTTTGTTGCTCCACAATCCTCCTGTAGTTTGGTATCGTATATCTCCATTGAACCTCAGTAGGTCGACCACTGAGTCATGTAGTTTACTAACTTTCAAGTGGTGGTAACAGGTGGAAAACTTGAATTGACTCTCTGGCACCAATTTCCCACCCATTTTGTTTAATGATACCATCCATGATGGTGTTTTAATGGGAGGTACAGCCACAGTTACTGACCTCCTGTGCCTTTTCCCACCTCAGAATCCGAGTCCGAGAGACTCTCCAACTTGCTCTCTGCCTCACTGTCCATCTCCTGCTTGGCATCTTTCTCTTCCGCAAGCTGTCCGCTCCCCTTTGGACAGGTTGGTGCAACTCCTTGTTTCTTGTCTTTACGTGGGCGTCTAGACTTGACTTGTGGGGCATCCTTGTCGACCAAAGCTTGTTCGAGTAGCTTCCTCATCAAGTGGCGGTTCAGGCAATTGCAAGAGTAATGACCCACCTGGCCACAGTTATAGCAGGTCAAACCGTCATCTTTGGCCGGGCCAGCTGTGCCTGTTGTACAACCTTTCTTGAAGTCCAGTTTCCTAGCTAAAGTTTACATACTTGTGTTAGTGTTCGTGTTGGAGCCACTTCCAGGTTAAGACTTGTTGAGAGATGTGGCCAACTCAGCAAGGTGCTCCATGTGCTGTTCGGGGGTTGGAGTCCTATCACACATGCCAATATAACGAACCAAGTCTTCATAAACTCCCTTGTTGCCCTTTTCGATCTGATACCCATATGTGTCAGCTAACATGTCGGCAGGCATAGGCTGATGCGGGTCCAACTTCTAATGTAGGCGACGGAAACGCTTGTCAAACTCTGTGACATGTTCCCGATTCTTTAGTCTCGGTTCTTCCCATTCGCGTTTGACCAGGTCCGAGGCGTTGGAAGGATGACACTTTCCTTTTAACTCTTCGCAAAGAGTGGACAATTCGATGGGCGTACTCATTGGGAAATGGAGCATGGCTCAAACTGCTGTGTCACTTTTCCGCTGTAGCACTGCTTGCCCTCCCCAGCCCGTTGCGCTGACCCCTTCAATGGCCTGGGCTGCATTCTTGAAGTGTCATTCCAAAGCAGAAAGGAAGGCGGTGACATCATCCAAGGTTCATTTGCCCTCATATGTCGGAAGGTTAGATGACTTGACAGAGATGCCACAGCTTCTAGGCGGGACAGGGGTCGGTTTGGCGGAACCACAGAGGCGGAATAAGCCAGAGGTTAGTTTAGAGACGCGACAGATCCTGCATGGGCCTAGAGGCAGTTGGGAGGGGTTAGGCGCCAGAGTCACATGTACTTGGTTAGTCGTCAGTCATTGAATGACACGTTTGAGTGCTATCAACTCAGATTCCAAGCCGCTCCTCTCTGACGTGAGAAATTATACTTGGTGCAGTAGCATTTCTTGCTCCAGCTGCAGCTGTGGGATGTCTGTCTGGTCCGTTGTCTCCAGCTCCGATGTGCGCTTGTCGAGCCGTCTCTCCAACTTGGCGGATCGACGTTTGTCAATCTGGAGCTCTTCTTCCAACTACTCAATTTCTTGCTGAGCGGCTGCTAATTCCCTGCTCGGGCCATCTTGGACGGGCTCATCAGCCTCCAAGTCCTTGGGTTTAGCGGCCAAGCTCTCGTTGAGGTTGCAAATCTTGGCGAATTTCTCCGCTCGTTCAAGGCACTCAGAGAGGTTAGCATCATTGATCTCCAGTTGGACGACCTCTGTCGCCCTGATCCAGTTGATTGCTTGGCCAGAGAAGAGCTCTGGGCCGTCATTGATGACCTTCATTCGGTTTGTGATGTATTCTGTTGTGCGAAGTTCTGTAGGTTGGAAGCCTGCAGGGGCTGAGTTCCTAAGCCTGCTGCTAAACCAAACCGACTTAACTTTGTCAATTTTGTCGGTAAAACAGACATCTTTTGTGTTGTGCGCATCGTGCGTGTCGTGCGTGTTGTGCGTAGTAGGAAGTGCCGCAAAGTTGAAAGACTTGTGAGATGTCTCTGAGCTGCCGGCAGTCCACTGGATCGAAGATAATCATGAATACCTGCCATCATACATTGTGTCTCAATCGCTTCTGATGCTTGTGACGCCATCAGAAGTCGAGTGTTGCTACCACTGAGGTGAAACAGTGTCTCGGTGGGTATAGAAGTGAACCCTATTGACGATCGAGCTGACATCGAGCTAGAACTAACTACTATGCGAGCCTCCCCCAGCGCCGCACTTATGCAGCAGAGCTGTGCCTTAACATGACCAGAGCTGTCCGCCTACAGCGAAAGTATTCAACCTGCTATCTGCGACCAATAAACAATGAAATATGCGCAGCGTCCATCTTCCAGGCCTCCAGTATTGTTAGGACAAGCCATTATTCCACTCCATATCACAACAGGTACATCATTTGAGAGAAACCCATGTCCGCAGAGTGTGCAAAACTATCACATTAACCTCACTATGAGATGCATCAATTGATTTGCGAATTCCCCACATTCGAAAGGTATTCCGTGCACTAAATGCAGAGGACTGGTAATAAAATGATAGTGGTCTGGAGCTTGGATATGATCGGAATGTACTGATAGACAGTATATTCATCAATCTTCCAAATACACTGTTGTACTACCATTCACCATTTCACTACCCTACTTCTGTTGACCATTTGAGACTTCATTGCAAGGTAGAATATACCAATGCCAGCCAAGGGATTGTGCCTGAATCTCATAACATCTGGGTCCAATATATGGAATATGGAGGGAATGATCTTGATAACACCTTTCAAGACCGAGTTCCTTCATTTCCTGTATTATTCTTCAACTGGACTCCACCGAATCAGATCCTCCAATTTCAGGAGCGCCTGTCAGCCAGAAATTCACTATCAACCTTTTTGAAAAGATGCAAGAAGATTCAACAGTGGGTATGATGTCCACAAGCTCAAGAATATGTGGTGTTGACTCCAACAAAATACAAAGATCTACACGTTTGGGCTAATTGTGTTGATGGGTTCATCCAAGTTGTCAAACAGACTAATAAGATGCATATTGTACCCATCAGAGCAATCATTGAACTGGTACATTTTGTCCGAGAGAATGCTGCACCAGATAGAATTGATAGTGTATGCCTTGAATGCAATCAAGTGGATTGAGATACCTACTGGACTGTATATATAGTAGAATGCCTGAAACAACGAAAGTAGGAGTAAGACAGTTTTTCGAATTGTACTATTTCATATAGACATTACAATGATCACTCCTGCAGAGTATGGCTCCAGGTTCATGGTGCTCTCGAATAGTCTTGGGAATGTGGTCAATATCCCCAATACCTCCGAAATTTGCATATCCTAATAGTTAGATTTTGTAGCATTTTGAAGACAACTATTTGCTCTTCCAGATATTGTGGTATTCTGATCCACAACTTCCAGAGCATTGATGAGTACCACAGAAGCAGTCTCAGAGCACCTTGGGAGCACATCACATTGCATTCAGTCTATCTGGAAGCATCTGTGAGCCCCTGGAAGGATTGGTGTTCCTGTTTAGAGTTGCTGAGATGTTCAGTTATGACTTCCAAACTATTTTACATTTTGCTGATGTAGAGACTGCATCCACAGATAATATAGACTACTCTTTGGCAATGAATAAGTTATACCTGAACACCACAGATGAGGATTGCTACTGCTATAGTTGGTGTTGAATTGCAGTATATGTTTCCCAAATCTCTTCTGTCTAGAGTAACATTGACTGCATTCCAATAACAAGTCTATCCTGAACATGAGAAGATTCAAATAGTAGCCTGACAGTTTGTTTAGTAGTTCTATTCTGATAGATTATAGCAAAAAGCCAAAAACTGGTAGTTGTTATAAAATAGTTGATTTGCACCTACTCTTCTATCTCAAAATAATTGATTGTAAATGAATGTCAGTAACAGAAGTGCTGGTGAATGGGGTAGCATTTGAGGAAATTGATGAATCCTACAATTGTAATAACCTATTTTACTTCAACTGAGATCGCAAAATACTAGACTACAAATTGTACAAAGTGTGTTCACTGTTTAATGTGCAGCATGATGTGCGTGCTTAGTATCTGAATAAAATATCAAACAATTTCACAATCATCAACAACTACCTTTATTGTACACCCAAAGCTGTGAATTATGCAGTTGATTTTGAGACAATTGGCAAGTGATTAAAGTAGATTGGAAGCAGAATTATCGAAAGAAACTATCCAGATAATAATGGTATGGCATTTCCTAGAATTGTAAAAATATATCAGTGATTTCTTATTTACAGCATACATTTTCAATATTAGTTTTATTTTATTGAACAATTAAGTCTGGAGGAGCAGACCATGTTATTACTATCTGAGTGGTATTTGAAATAGTACAGCAATCAGTCGCACTGCTGACAGATCAAAATCCACCAATACAGTATGCCATTCTTCTGTGTTCCAGATCGCAATCCAGTAATATCAACTCAGAAGCTGTTTTTCAAAACCCATGTCTACTTAACTCCCTTCAGTTCCAGGCAGCTAGAGTTCCATGTAACAAATCAATTAGCAATATACAAACTGGTTCAGAAGCCACATGTATACTACCCAGACACTCTGTTAATCATCACTGGGCTTCTACATCAACACCACATAATTGTCTTCAAGCCACATGCTGACATCACAGACACTACAGTCAACGCCCCTGATACTGCCTAGTTTTTTCACATGTGGGCAGCCTCTACTAAAGCTACCTAAAGTACCCTCAAATGCTGCCCAAGGAGTTGCTGTCGATTCTGCGAGCACCTGCACTTAGGAGGGTATATTTTGAACCATACAAAATATGCCTGATAGGATCATCGAATACAATCGCTGCCTATACATCTGCACAGGTCTGTGAATGATCTTAAACATTTTGCTGTCTGTGCTTGGAAGTGGTTGTTGGGATCCCAGATTCTGTAATGTCAAACTATTTTATTTAACATATTCGGCATTGTTAGGCATTTGTGTTGCACATTTACAAAAAGTTTTGCATCATACTATGACATGTAGTATCTACCTCAGTCTGGCACACCAGGAACAATGACCTTGTGCTTGACGTAACTCACAGACAATCTGTTGTTGGGATGATAATTTGTGACGTATTTGGTATATGGCACTACAAGATTCAACAGACCTACCCACGAAGTAGATTACTATAATACTCAGGTAATTTCGTGTACCGGATACTATTCATCATGCATCATACAACTTGAAAGAAAGCTGCCAGATGCACTGTATTGCATGCTCCTGTCACGGCGCAGGCAGGTACGGTGATACCTGGGAATAATAGAAGAAAGATACGGGTGGTGCGGAAGGAATTGTGTTACGGAAAGGCGGAGACGTTGGAAGACGCGGAGGAAGCGGCGAGATGGT
>Ga0307515_10025646_pt1 | contig 10188 bp, 7 predicted proteins | sample 17_EM_MG_FD_194513 | JGI IMG/M metagenome (GOLD analysis project Ga0307515, IMG submission 194513) | Populus trichocarpa ectomycorrhiza microbial communities from riparian zone in the Pacific Northwest, United States - 17_EM | ecosystem: Host-associated > Plants > Roots > Unclassified | place...
CCTTATCAAATCCTGAACTATTTCAATTCTATACATAAGCAGCTAAATACATGACCACCTACCTACCACAAAAAGCTATTATCTGGTCTTAGATATCCCATAATAAGAATTAATTCATTAGGCCGTTTTAAGGAGTTTTGTATGGCCTGATCAAATATCTTACAGGAAAATGCATTAAATTGTAACATGAAGATTATCATCTTATTTTCAAGGTTAATCTTCGAAACAAATTGCTTTGACATGAGAAGTATGGAAGAACAAAGCTTCATGTATTAGCACCAAAATCAGGCATTACTAGAAGGTAATGACACTTAAAAAATCACAATTCTCATCCAATTACGGGGATAAATATCGATATTCATGTATTAGCATCAAAGACAGGAATGAAACAATTATGGGCATTTATAGCACAGAACAGTAAGGATTTATGCAATCTACAAACGCTATAGAGGTCAAGTGTGTTGGGTTTTTCAAAACATATACACACAATAAAAACAATAAATTTACAAAAACAATTGGAGTCTCAAGATCCTATAGACAGATCAAGAGTTGTTTAGTGTTTATAGAAAGATTACTTGAAGATCAGATGTTCTTTTCGGCTTTAAATAATTTCTTCAATACTAGGTTGTTGCAAACTACAAGTCACCCAAGTGTATGGTCTCAAATGATAATACACACGAACCACCAATGAGAAATATCATAAACCCTTTTAGGAGAGAGGAATTGTTGTGTCTTTGAGTGCTAGTTTTTTTTATGTTTTTCAAGTATTCTGTAACTTAAACCTGAAAACCTTATAAATAGCAAAATATCAAGTTGTCTCCTGAATAATATCACAAATATTGTTTCAGAATAATTTTATAAATTTATTCAATCAAGTCCTTGCTTGATTTTTCTAGGTTTAGAATTGTAATTTTCTGTATAAACTACACTATAGTCCTTAATTTCTAAAACTTATTTACAATCAAGTCCAACTTGATTAATCATCACATTTTAATTTTTGACTAATGATTCGTATATATATGACCCATTAAGTTCCCAAATAAGGTGACTCAAATATAAATCATAATCCTAAATAAAATAGGATTAAGTAAATTAACAAGTAATTTATTATCAATTCAATAATTGATTGATTTATATTTGAAGATCAAGTATAATCTCTAGCGACCTATCATAATTCTTTAATTATTAGAAAAGTCGTAAGTGGTTTGACTTAACTTCTTAGTGTAATTATTATCATTTCATCAACATTGTTTCTGATTTAAATATTATAGCATGTAGTTTGTCTACTATGTCGAATCATCTTTGTTTTCAACATCATAGTCATTTATTCCTTAAATATGATTTGAAAATCTTTTCAAATCTCATTTCACCTAGATTTATAATCAATACTATTTGATAACAAATGAAATATTTTCTCTAATTCACTTAGGATGATAAATCCTCTTTTGATTATTTAAATACATTTATATAGTTCATGTTAAGCCTAATATTTGCTCATTTGTTACCTTTGATTAGGACAACATGTAGTAGGATCAAATCATAACAACACAACCATCATGTGAGCCTTTTCATGGGTACATGTGATCTCTACATCTGAAATTTTCATGTGGGCCAGTTCAGTGCACATGTCATCTGACAAACACGTATATATTAGTTTTAAGTATCCCTCATACCTTGGTTTATATGAACAACTATTTCTTTTCATAAAAAAAATATAATATATATTAATCTCAACAATTCTAATTAATATTCAATCTTGATAGAATATTGAATGAAAACATTTTAGGAATAATATTTTGATGCAATAAAAATTCTATAATTATAACAACTTTATAAAAGAATGATCAAAAGATAAAGACAGGTAGTCAAAGAAATATTAAAATGATGGTGAACAGAAATTACTTAGGGGTAAAGGAAGCTGTACAAAAATACCATGAATAGATAGGTCTTCATTAAAAGTGGACACAACATAGATAACATCATCTTATTTACGATCTTAGGGGAACTGAGTGACAAATGACTTGATTCCACTATCTTTTCAAGCTTTAACCTTGTTACGGATGTAAGTTTGAGAGTCTTTTTGGTGGCCCGCAAGAATGTCAGCCAAGCCAGGCACTCTAGCAATGAAATCCCTCATCCCCCTAACTTGGTCAACAATTATGTGGCTTATTTCATCCGCAATTAACTTGCCATCAATTACAAGAGCATAAGTAGTAAGAGAAGCAGGACCTTCATTAGTTATGTCTGTGAATGTATAATAATTGAATTAATATCTTTTTACTAACTAGTAATTAAGAAAAAAAGAGAGGTAAAGAAAATAATATACAACAATAAATAATTGGTGGGATTGATGAAGGACAAGGAGGCCCAATTTCAAGGAGGTCATGAGAGAGCAGAAATGAAGGAAATTTAAGAATATCATTGTTGCTCCTTGCACTTATTACACCAATAGTAGTAGTTATTGAAAAACACTTGATATTTATTCTTTGGCTCGTAATATTAGTAATAAGACTCATCGTCCTTTCCATTATCATCGTCACCTCAGCTAAACTCTAAACTTTAAACTCTAAATTCTCAACCGATATATTCACCTAGACTACCACTACTAAAAATAAATTAAGGCTATTAGCATTAGATTTTAGTAATAGAATAATTCAGTTGCTAATTTAGTAACAGATTTGCAACGGATTATATATATTATTTTTTTAATATCAATAACAGACTTAGCAATGAAAAATCTATTGTTGAAGGCAACATAAAATTTACAACTGATTATCTATTGTTGATTGCAAAAAAATTATTTAAATCTTAACCTAAAACTAAAATTATACACATTGTTGATTAGCTTTGACATTATGAGATCTCAAACATTTATTAGCCTAAAAGAAAAATTCTAATATTACACTCCCCCCCTCCCTCAGAAACGTAAACACAACAAAGATAAAAAAATTAACTTGCAGTCTCTTCATCTTCTTTGTCCCTAACATCCATAACTCTAGAAAAATAATTAACTTGCACTCTCTCTTCATCGATCTTATTTTCCTTCGTCCCTAACTTTTATCTTCATTTTCTTCTCCTTCATCTCAATAAATTTAATCTTCTTTTGTAAACCACCAAAAACACCAACCCATGGCAACATCTCACTAGACCCATAATTATCACCATCGAACATCCTTGATTTACCCCCTCTCTTTATATATGGGTTGGGTTTTACACTCTTCTCTTCAATAATTCAAGTAATTTTAGGATTTATTGTTTTATCTATTGTAATTTAGTTTACACTAAAAGGTTTTTACCTAACTTTCCCAATCTCATGTGTTCTTCTCTCGTGTAGATTCCATCTCGCTTGTCTAGAACTCAAGAACGCAAGTAACAAATTTTTTTTTATCAATACTTTGAATAATGGTTTTAGGTTGTTCATTTGATAAAATTGAGGGTTTATGAAATGGTTTTACCATGATTTATAACCTAATTATACATGTTTAATTGAAAATTTATCAAAACCCTCAATTTAATTTATAAGGTTATAGATCATAAATTGTATGATAATATCTTTTCTGAGCTTAGGACTATCTTTTTTCTTTCCTCATTCAATACGAGTTTGTATAAAATATCAATTGAATGATTTTCTTTTATTAAATCTAATATTGAGTTTCTTTTTGGATGGAAATTGTAGGACCAAAATGAAGTCTAGGAAGCCAAAATAAGTGTTCCTGAAACTGACCATGACATTGTAAGTGCATGAACATATAATATATCAATTACCTATAAATTTATGTCCATAGAATAGTTAATTATTGTTAAATACTAACTGATGTGGAGGTGACTGTATATCTTAAGGATATGGTATCCAACATATTGTTATCAAATTGCCATGTGGAGTTGAAAAAATAATAAAGAGTATGTTTAAATTATTTTACATTAGGTACATGTCTTAAATTCAATTTCTATATTTGGACCATGTTATGAACTTTGACTAGAGATTTATGTGGTACATATTTTATTTTAAATGATTGTTTAAGTACTAATAGTTAAGGAAGTATGCTTATTTTTATAACGTTCTGAGTCAAATTTTGAAGCCAACATTTAAAAGAATTTATTAAATTTCTTTAAGTATACAGAGCTAAATTTAGGGGTATATTTTTAAAATTGTCTTAAAAGGAATTTAGTTTTGATCAACAAGCAAGTTGATTCAAGTTCTACCTACTTAGGAGTATTGTGTATTATTGATGAAAAAAAGATTTATTTATATATGATACATAGTTGGGGTTGATTTAAGTGTGTAATAAATTTTAAAAAAATATAAAATAGTAATTAACAGAGTTGTTTTGATAATTTGTTACTTAACGTTTTACTTTTAGATTAATAAAAATATTAAATTAAATAACATTCTAAAATGTTTGTTTCTAAAATGCTTATTGGTGTTATCATGTTAATTAGATTATGGATGATCGATCGTGGATGTATCATCATCTTATGCATGGTTATCTTTGTCCTGAATACATTGCGGGTGTTAGAAGATTTATCAATTTTGCATTTTCAATTGATAAAAATGTATCCTGGGGAAAATTAGATATCCTTGTGTGAGGTGCAAAAATCAAAAGTTTTTAAAAGAAGATGATGTTTTTAAGCACCTATTGATAAAAGGTTTTTTACCTTGTTATGAAAAGTAAATTATACATGGGGAGCCTTATGTTACAGAACCAATGTTGGCTGGACCTTTATCGGTTGGGATTAGTCATGTTGTGAATGATGTTTGTCCTGTGGTAGCAGAGGAACTTCCAAATCTGAAAGCACCTAATTTTTATAAACTTTTGAAAGTTGTAGCGGAGCCTTTGTAGGATGGGTGTACCAAGCAATCCAAATTATATGTTTGTATACAATTGCTTAATATAAAGTCAACTTTAAATTTGACTTAGACTGCCTTCAACAAATTTACTGGTTTTACCAAAAGTTGCATGCCTAATGATAAAAATTTGGTATCAAAATTTTATAATGCTAAGAAATTTATGCGGCCACTTGGACTTGGTTATGAGAAATATGATGTGTGTCCTAATTATTGTATATTGTATTATGGAGTAAATGCAATGAAAACAAATTATGACTTTTATGGAAATTCACGATACAAACCTAGAAATCCAACTAGTAAAGGTTCTAACAAGGTAAAGCAGCAATTCCGATACTTTCCCTTGACACCAAGACTTTAAAGAATATTCATGTCTCCACATCATGCCAAAGATATGACATGATATCATTTTCATAAGTCAGATAATAGGGTTATGGTGCACTCATCTGATGGGGGGTATGGAAGGGGTTTAATCGTGTCCATTAAGCTTTACGTATTATCCAAGAAATATTTGATTAGGGTTATGCACTGATAGGTTTTATCCATTTGACATGTGTTCAAATGCATACTCTTTTGGCTAGTAATTATGATTGTTTATCATTTGCCTCCGTGAAAATGCATGACTAGATTATTCATGTTTTTGGCAATGATGATTCCAGGGCCAAAGAATCCGGGGAAAAAGCTTGATGTTTTCTTAAGACTTTCGATTGATAAGTTAAATAATTTGTGGTTTGTTGGTGTTGAAACCTTTAATGTATATAGAAAGAAAAATTTTCAATTAAAGACAACTTTGATGTGGACCATTAATGACTTTCTAGCATATGACATATTATCGAGTTGGAGCACTCATGACAATTTATCTTGTCCTTATTATATGGAGCATAACAAGGCTTTTAGATTAAAAAATAAAGGGAAAACTATATTTTTTTATTGTCATCGACGATTCCTACCCATGAATCACCCATATAGATGTCAATTAGATAAGTTTCTCTCGAGATAACCAACTTGCTTATGAAGGACATAATTTATATAGGAGTTATGAAAGAGTAGATGGTGATTATGGTGATAATGATGATGATGATGTGAACATTAGAGATGAAGATGAGGGAGACGGTAGTAATGAGAAAGGTGTATGTTATGAGGGGGATGATTATAATGTGAGAGGCGTGGAGGATCAAGATGGTCCCATCAAACCACAGTTCGACCTCTTCTCTGTACAATTATGATCGAAGAGTTAAAAGGAAAGGTTTTGACACACCAATGGATCCAATTACAAGGAAAAAAAGGAACAACAAAGTATGTTGAGACTTTTAAAAATTAAGTTATTAAGGTTATATTTTCAGGTATGAAAAAAATACTTATTATTGTGTAATTATTTGTTTAATAAAAGTTTGTTATTATATTTTTTCAAGTTCAATAACGCATCATGTGGACATACAATCAGAGATATTTTAAGGTTCAATTTTAAAGGAGCATGGCACTCTTGGAAAAAAGTAGATTCAATGTATAGGGATGAACTCTTTAAAGAGTTTAAGGTATGAACCAACGCTACTTGCCATATTCTTTTCAATTTTGATCACTGTAATGTAGCATTATGAAAATTTATAGGCATCCTTATATATATATTTTACAACTTATTTATTTGAGTCACGCCAACTATAATATTTTAGTTTAAATCATCAACTTAATTAATTAATAATATAGATTTTGCAAGGTGTTAACTATAATGAATCTGATGTTGACGGGCATCGTTGTATGTTGTTTAATTGCTTCATTTAATTTCTCTAGTTATTTTAATCATTGTGTCTCTTGTTTAGTCCTAACACATAATCTTGCAATTCTTAACAAGATAACACAATATGATTAATCATTTCCATACTTTGAAATTTTATGCACTCTTTTTACTTATTATATATTATTTGGTAGAAAAAATATATCTTTCCTCAGAAAAATGAATCAATTGTTCGTAATATTTGGGAAGATAAGGCTGAGATTGCTTTGAATCAACAATTAACACGAGCTCGCAAGAAAGCCAAGTCAAATGAAAACACTACAAATATTATAGATTGTCTTGATAAAGGTCCTGCTTGGATAAACAATAACGACTGAAATCAAATGATTAAAGATGTTTGATTCACCCTTGAATTTCAAAAGAGGTCGGAATCTATAAGGAGGAATCGGTTAACCAAAACAGATGGCAAAATAAGTACTCATTCTAAAGGAACAATGTCATTTGCATCATATCGAGCTAACATGGTAAGGATTTTTATTTTTATTTTTCTTAAGATAATAAATTAAAATTTTTATATTTATCTTTTATAATATTTATTAATCTTGAAAGCAAGAGCAAGCTGGTGGAAAAGAACCTTCATAGGATAATGTCTTTTCAGCTTTGCATCAGAATACTAAGCAATCTAACATCTTCGTAGACAACAAGTCTAAAAAAGTGGTTATATGTATTTTATTTATTTATTTATATAACTTAAATATTATTTAACATTCAAATGAATTTATTATTGCATGTATTTTTTTGGTAGAAAAATTATAAGAAAGAGATGATTTCAAAGTATGGAACTGATTAAGAAAATCATCCTTCATTTGAGGGGACATTTTGGTGTGTGGCTTCAGGAAGAGTTACAAATGGTAGAATATATGGTACACCTCGTATGCCAAAATCTATAGTTAATACAAGTTCTTCATCACATTCCTACTCGGTTGAGTCATCATATCCTAGTTCATCTTATCAGGCATTGCAAGAGAAGATAAAAAAAACAGATGATTTTATTTTTTAAACAAAACAACAGATGGATTCCATGATAGAATATCAATCTTGCTAATTGTAAATAATTCATAAATCAACAATGAAAAATCCATTGTTGATTAAAAAAACCAACAACAGAATGTTTCGTTGCTGGTTTATTAGCAATGGAAAATCCATTGTTAATATATGCAACGGATGATTCGCTATTGATTTGTCAACAACGGATTATTCGTTACTGATTATGAGCAACGAAAAAATTCGTTGCTGAAAAATTAACAACATATCTGCATTTGATATTTTTTATTACTGATTTCGTTGATAAATTTATTTAATAATGGATTTTAGTTTTATTTGGAATTGATTTAGTTGCTAATTGCTCCATTTTTTAGTAGTGATATACGGCGATCAAACTTTTTGTTAAGAGAAAAGCTGGCTTGTGAATGGCAATGAGTAGGTTGTGAGATTCCAACTGGGCTTCACTTCTCTTCTCTTTTCTTCTCTTCTCAAGGGTCTAGGAAAGTGGATTTTTAGGCTTCTGGCCTATTTTCCACTCAATTGTCAAAACAACTGCTTGTGCCTATATTCCTAAACTTGACAATATGAACTACACTCCAGTTCTGATTGCATGCATGTCATTGACAACGTAGTTTTGTTTTGTGTTGTTTGTGATAAAATTATCTTGCTTTGTTTTTTTTTTTTTTTTGCTTTGATATGTTTTATGGTTCAGAGAAATATCTTGCAACCTATAAGCTTTAGAACTTCATTTGGACTAAAGGAATACATGCATGTCAAGGATTAATCAAAGAATCTTAATTCCTAATATGATGTCATTGAAATATTTTATTAATTATTGGTATATATCTGAGACCTAAATACGTAGAATTCATAGCCTCTTTCACTAGGTTTTGATATATATATATATACAACATCAAAATTTTAAGGTCTTCCTCGATTAATATCAAAGCATATACATTACTTTTCCTTCAACTTATTACTATTGTTATCCTAACTCTTTCCTCTTTTTATTACTTTTGTTGCTTTTGTTTTAATAGGCTTTTTTTTGCTTTTGATTTATTTATCTTTTTATGAATCTAACCTAGTTTTCTTAACATGAGCCTTAATTTTCCCTTCCAAACTCTTATTAATTCAACCCTTGAAAGAGCCATCGAACCCCTTTTTTTTTTGTATCATTAATAAAGATTATAATCAACTCACGAATATTTAAAATAAAATGGTCAAACCAATGCAAGAAGAAAATGACAATTCATGATTAAAATTACTGAAATTTTTTTCTGAAATGATGCATGAATCACTTCTTCAATTGCGCCAAATCACTTATTTTGTGTTGTTATATTCTTTTCTTTCATTGAGTTATAAGCTATGTTTTGATCTATAATCCATTAATTTGATTTTTTTTTCTTAGAGAAGCTCCCTTTTTTGTGTTCCTAAGGATGCATTTGCTTTGCAAAATTAAATATTTTCTTGAAAATTAACATTATTTCCATCATTTGGATGTATTAAGAAAATTATTTTCAATCCATAGTTGTAGAGTGATGGTAATAAGATATGAGATATGATGGTGTGTGTGATATTAATAATTATAGTGGATGTGGTGATTATGATCGTTATTGAATATTGAGTCATGCGATGGCGATAGCGTTTATGGATAAAATGATGGTTGCTACAATAGTTACATTAATTAGTGACAAAGTAGCGTTTTTTGTGATGGTTGCAACTGTTATATGGCGGTGAATTAATTGGAATAATAATTAAAAAAAAATAGTAGTTATATTAGTAGTAATTAAGATGGTAAGTGGTCGGTAGCAATGATAGTACTAAAGAGATCAATGATGAAAAAATAATGGTTATATTGATAGCAAGGTTGTGTTGGTGGTAGTGTGCGGGGGGTTATTGGTTCTACAGCGGTGATTAAAGTGCTAATTAATGATATTGGTGAAAATTACGAGGGAAAATATTTTTTTCTTGATTCATGAAGTAAAAAACTTGTCCTCCGAATTAATACTATACGGGGATTGGCAAAAAAATGTTGTTTATATAGACTAATTTTTCAATATCTTTTTCTACATTTAAAGAATGAAGGAAAATAAGAAATATTTTTTACAAAACAAAATAACACAACCTGAGGAAACATTAATTTATCCTTTTGCTGCAAGACTTGTTAGCTAATAATTAATCAATTAAAAGCATGTGAGAACAACCGAGAGGGGATGGATTTTATATTAATTAAAGCATGCATGAACTTTATACACTTGATTTCCTGTACGTAGAATGTACGTAGTACACTAGATGGAAATTAATCATCCTGGAGATTAAAGATATTGTGATATATACAAATTAATTAATTGATGGATGGATGCGCATGCATGCTAGGCAGGCTGGTTATGTTACTCGTGTTGTTGTTAATTAAAGGATTGGCATGCAAGAGGGAAATTTGACGTATCCCGCGAGCCGTATCCACCTTTTCCCTGTTAGCTTTATAGTTATGCCGTTGTTTTGTTGTAAAACTCGAATGTTTGGTGGGGGGATGATCCGTCTTTTTCCTATCAACAGACGATCCTTC
>Ga0307515_10025648_pt1 | contig 10187 bp, 8 predicted proteins | sample 17_EM_MG_FD_194513 | JGI IMG/M metagenome (GOLD analysis project Ga0307515, IMG submission 194513) | Populus trichocarpa ectomycorrhiza microbial communities from riparian zone in the Pacific Northwest, United States - 17_EM | ecosystem: Host-associated > Plants > Roots > Unclassified | place...
GTTCTTGCGAGCCTCCCGAAAACGAAAGCAACAACTCAGTTCTCAACCTGGTATGTGCCAGAACTAATGACTTCGAACTCCACTACCTTTCCTTTAAAATTATGAAAGATGATTACTACACTCCAAATTGCTCTCTAATCCTTGCTGGTTTTTAATTTTCCATAAATAACTTTTTTGCTGTTCTGTCACATCAAACTCTCTATCTCTCACTAATATTTTTCTTTTTATATCCCCAGCTCCAAGTTTCTCTCTCAAGTGTTCAAATCTTCCTCCAGATCCACATAGTTGATTAATGCTTAAAAAGTTCCAAGTCTCAGAAATTGGAATCATCAAAATCAACACACAATAAGAATCGTGAGTTTTTTAAATGTTAAAATATTGCCACATCTCTATCATCGCCCATTTTCCAGAAACTAGCATTGGACATTAAAGTGACATGTATTGCAAAGCTTATTACACACACACGACAACCATGGCAGCGATGAACACAAAGTCATTTGATCACAAACTTGGCATTGTTTATCCTCAAAATTGTACCTGACCATCGATTATACCATAGCATACTGAAGCGCATTTTGGAATATCGGCGCCAGATATCTCCCATGTCACCCTGGATCTTAGATCCCAACGATCCACTTTTCTCGTATATATCTCACTTTTTGTTCATGTCCTTCAGTTTATTTTTTCATCGTCTCTATAAAAGCACCACCAACTTCCAAGTTGCTCATTCAAAATCTTAGGCACTAGAAACCAATCATATATAGTTGCAACAATGGATAGCTTTCCAACTGTTGACAAATGTGCATCCATAGGTAGAGAAAAGCACACTGTGGTAGCTGACATGGATGGAACCCTGCTTAGAGGTCGTAGCTCATTCCCTTACTTTGCTCTACTTGCCTTTGAAGCTGGTGGGATTTTTAGGCTGATTTTCTTGCTATTGGCCTCACCGCTAGCAGGACTTCTATATTACTTTGTGTCCGAGTCTGCTGGTATTAAGGTTCTTATATTTGCTACATGTGCCGGAATGAAGGTTTCCGATATTGAGTCTGTGGCTCGTGCTGTACTGCCTAAGTTTTACTCTAGCGATCTTCATTCTGAGTCGTGGCGTGTGTTTTCTTCTTGTGGAAAACGATGTGTTCTTACTGCAAATCCAAGAATTATGGTGGAAGCATTTTTGAAAGATTTCTTGGGAGCTGATTTGGTTTTGGGGACAGAGATGTCTACTTATAAAGGCAGAGCAACAGGGTTTGTTCTTAGCCCAGGAGTACTTGTGGGGAAGAACAAGGCAGATGCCCTCAAAAAGGCTTTTGGAGAGGCACAGCCAGAGATTGGACTTGGAGATCGTCATACAGATGCACCCTTCATGGCTTTATGCAAGGTTAGTTAATTAGTCTACTGGTCTTTTTCTTTTTCTTTTTCTTAACTGTTTTCCCTTCATATATCACTGGGGCGGTAGCCGAGAGATTGACTTGATAAGAAAAACTACAGGATGGCTACATAGTGCCACCCAAGCCAGACGTTAAAGCAGTGACAACGGACAAGCTCCCAAAACCAATCATCTTCCATGATGGCCGGCTAGTCCAAAAACCAACACCATTATCAGCACTACTCACAATTCTCTGGATCCCAATAGGCTTCATTTTAGCCTGCTTGAGAATTGCAGCCGGGTCACTCCTGCCTATGCCAATGGTCTACTATGCTTTCTGGGCACTTGGTGTCCGTGTCATCATAAAGGGAACCCCACCTCCCCCGGCCAAGAAATCAATCGGTCAATCTGGTGTCCTCTTTATTTGCTCTCACCGAACCTTGCTTGATCCAATATTTCTCTCCACTGCCCTCGGCCGTCCTATCCCAGCAGTCACGTACTCAGTTTCTCGTCTCTCTGAAATTATCTCACCCATCAAAACTGTTAGACTCAGCCGTGACCGTGCTACAGACGCATCCATGATCAAGAAGTTGTTAGAAGAAGGTGACCTAGCTATATGCCCTGAGGGAACTACTTGCCGCGAACCCTTTCTTTTAAGGTTCTCAGCTTTGTTTGCTGAATTAACAGACCAACTTGTTCCAGTGGCTGTGGTGAATCGCATGAGTATGTTTCATGGGACAACAGCAAGAGGGTGGAAAGGGATGGATCCGTTTTACTTCTTCATGAACCCTAGCCCAGCATATGAAGTAACTTTCTTGAACAGGTTACCACAGGAGCTAACCTGCACTGGTGGGAAATCTAGTCATGAGGTGGCAAACTACATACAAAGAGTGATTGCTGCCACCCTGTCCTATGAATGCACTTCCTTTACTAGGAGAGATAAGTACAGGGCACTTGCTGGGAACGATGGTACTGTGGTTGAAAAAACGAAGCTCCAAGCCAACAAAGTAATGGGGTGTTGATTATATTTGTTCCACAATTTGAGTTCAATTATACACCTCTGTGAGTCAATCACCAAGTGTCCTGCGCCATTTGGGGTCACAACCTGTTTCAGTTTTCAAGTTGGGGGAGAAAGGGATATTTCCATATATTTCCCTTCATGTTTCAAACTAATGTCATGTTTGGTAGAAATGATATTTGCAAAGAATAAATGAGCAAAATCAAGCTCAATAGCTTATTCAGGGAAGATGTGTTCCAAATATAGCTACCTCTGGTTTTAATGTTGTCACTGAAGTTGAGTGTCAGCCTTTCAAAATGAGCTAACTCGGACAATAAACGATCAGTATATCACCAGAGGATGCTAACAAGAGAACCGGAGGCTTATGGATGGCTAATTGTGTTACGAATTTCACTAGGCGCAGATCGGCGCAGATAATTCAGACTTGAGACGAATGCAGGCAAATATATGGATGTGAACAAAAACATTGCTGTTAGCTCCACTAGGTGCAGTGTTAAGGATCTTCAGAAGGTTATTCCATTTAATTATTAATCCCATATAATACCTTGTTTTGCATTAAATCGTTTGAAAGTACTTTGGATAAAACAACAAAATTGATGCTGCTTTAGATTCTTTCACATAGTTTTGATGTAAACCTGCAGTACCATATTACCCACACACATACTATTTATCCATGCCAAGATATGGAATCATCAGCGATAGATTCTGCGGATTATGTCTCTAACATGTTGACGTGCGAGTTGATAAACTTAGCAGTTGCATAAAACAAACTTGATCAGAAAAATATATAACAGCGCACACGAAAGTACATAATATCAGGGAGGCACAAGGAGGTTTTTCTGACTCGGTTACAAGGACACTGCATAACACAACAAGCACGCACAATCATACAATCATAGCTGCTCGGAGATCTCTGAAATGGCAGCGCTTATCATTTATCAGCGTTCCATTCTTTGCTCTTACTACTGGTCTCCTTAGTGATCTCCTTTGGCGGCTTGACAATAAGAACGGGGCATTTTGCATGGTGGGCGCAGTAGTCACTTACACTTCCTAGGAATGCTCTGCAACAAGCAAAATGCTAGTACTATCAGACAAGTAAATAGATAGCAGCTATGTAATGTACTACTAGTAGTGATTATTTGGCCATTGTGAAGCATTAGAAATTGATGTGATCAGCTATAGAATTGTACTTGCTTGCAGTGACCTGATATTCAAGTTGGGAAATTAATTAACAACGATCACCTTTTAATCTTGCCCAGACCACGGCTACCTAGAACAAGGAGATCAACCTGCATTTGTTCTGTAGCTTGACAGATTTTGTCTTTCGGCTCCCCTTCAAGAATAAGACTTTCTGCTTTGATCTGCACAACATTTAACATCATCATTTAGAAGAAGGGCCTTAAATGGCCTTGACGTATAGGAGTAAGAAATAATTATATTTTTATTTGCAGTAACATTAAGGACAAGAGAAAGGAAACAATGAACCCTAAACTTCTATACCATATGATTAATTGCATTTCCATACGGCTTTGAAACGTTTATACATAAAGCTAGTTAAAATAACAGTTTACTGCAATATTTATTTGTTTTTTGGCTTACCATCTTATCTTTGCACATCTGTAGAGCACGGGACAGTAAGGCCGCATCATTTTCTGCCTGTGCTTCCCTCACAGATTCTACGATCGAAGGTGTAGCATAAAAAGCTGCTGTAATTTGAAAGTAATCAATTTGTGCTTAACTATAAATAATCACCAAATCATAATTAACTTAGCAAATAACAGTACTCATCAAGCATAAAGATCTTATATAAGGGATTTTAAACCTGCTCCACCTGGACCAGCAGGGATTACGGAGTGCTGGAAGGGCTGTTGAACATGAACCAGTGTGATCAGGCTAGATTCTTCCTGGCTCGGTACATTTGTTGGCGTGATGCCATCGACAAGATGATCAAGAGCCCATTTGAGAGCATAGAAGCTCCCATCACTCTCATCAATAGCCACCATAATCCTCATTCTCTTTCTGATTTGCACTTCCTTCAACGGCTGTTGCACTAGCTGCTCTTGCATTAGTACTCTTTCTAAATCTATATTCGCACCTGTCTCCATTATCATTCCTGTCCCAACATCTTCTTCTATTTATAACAACATCTTCATTACTATATCATATGAAACAATTGTCAAACGTTAAGGGTGTTGCGTGGTACTTTGACTGCAAGCATTTGGACACATGGTGTTCATGCAGGCAGAGAGTTCCAGATTTATTATGCATATCAAAACAAGACAGTTTTTCATGCATGACCCATGAGCAAATATATTTTGGACCTTTCGGTGTGTCTATTGAAAATGAAATCTAAAAAAATGTTGGTAAAAAAAAATACCCAACAAACCAACCAACCTTTCCTATCCAAATCATATGAATTAAAATATTAAATAACCTAATAGAAGGTAAATGAAATATTGCAAAACTCAATTCTAAAAAAAAACCTTAATGCTGGAGGATGGAACACAAACAATATTAATTTTTTTAAAAAAAACAAGTCTAAAAAAGCCACGCCAACCCACCAAGCCTATATTCTAAGTGATGAGATCGAGATAGATGAATAAAAAAGAATTCAAAGAAAATCACGATGTCCAATTTTAAGAAACCTTAACCTTTAAGGATGGGGAAAAGAGAATTAAGTACTAAAAAACATAATATTAAAATAAAAAATAAAAAAATATCAATTTAAAATTTTTTCTAAAATAAATAAATAAAAAAAACAACAAATAAAAAGACCCGAGATGACTCAAGTCAGTTTAAGATTTTATAAAAAAAAATCCTATGAAAAGCAAATCAAAAAAGAACATGGTCTAATCGCTAGTAATATAAATGATGAATTATGAAATAAAAAAAAATATAAGCTTTAAAAATGGACAAAAAAGAACCAAGTAAACCCGGACTAATATCTTAAATTAACTCATAACTAATGAAATTCTAAATCCGGGTTGAACCAAGAAACTCAATTCTCAACCACTTTAATATTAAAGGATGAAATAAAAAAAAATATCAATTTAAAAAATTAGTGAAAGAATAGAGATCAAAATATATTGATAGGAAAAGAACTTAAGGTGGAAGACATGGTAAAAAAATATTAATTTAAAAAATTATTCCAAATAAAACAAATAACACTTAGAAGAATGAAGATCAAATTTGAAAGGTTAAAAAATTAAAGGGGAATGAAATTAAAAATAAATTATAATTTTATAAATTATTTAAAATTAAATAAATAGCAATCAAAACAAAAATGATCAAATTTGAAGAAAAAAAATTAAAAGACTGCTTTGAAAATTTTAAGAGGCAACACAGGAATTGAGTGGAGAGAGAAAAAGGAATGGAAAAAAATCATTGGTGTTAAACTAGAGGGCCGTTTGGAACACTCTCTGCTTCATCATGGAGAGAAAACCGAGACGATTCAAATATCATTGCAAAAGATGGTGTTTGGTGACAAGATAGTATCGCACGCATTGCCTTAATGGTATAAGGGTTGTCCACTCGCTGGCACGTGCTACGTACAAGCCACCAAGCTTTTTTAAATAATATTCAATATTCAAGTAAAATAATGCCCTGAGTAGCCTTCATATTAACAAAAGAAAGCATCTTCTATGAGAGTTTAGTTAATTTTGTCTTTAATGGTAATAAAGTAATTTTACTATTTTTAAAATTTGAAAAAGACCAAAACGTCCTTGTTTGAAAGATAATTTATTTTTTATTTTAGGGTTAAATTAGTAATTTTATTGTGTAAAAAATAAAATAAAATAGCTAATTTAGCCCTATATAATTTGCAAAAAATAATTATATAATGGTAAAAAGACAATCTTACCTCGATACCTAGTCCAAAGCTTTTATAGCTCAAGAGTAATTTTATAATTATATTACTACAATAAATATATTTTGTATCCTGTTGCATATTAATTTTCCTTTTTATATTTAGGGATTTGTTAATTGTTTCTCATAATTTTCCCTTAAATTGCTTGACATTGACACGTGGGTGTTCTCATCTTATTTATTAGAACTCTGGGCAATTTAGGAGCCGTAAACTAAATGTTAATTTCGAAGCACTCTAGGCAGAGGCATTTCCCACTTGGATGAGCAGATTTGCAAAAACATAGCAGTCTTCTCCGTCGGTCGACAGAAAATCAGATAATTTGAAGTTGAGATTTTTATTTTTCTCCGATATAATTGACAGCTAGATTTCATCCTTATCTTGTTATTCAAGATCCCTGAAAATTCAACGTTAAACTTGTATGCTTTCACACCACAATTTCGCCTCTCTTTGTCATGATGATCTCTAATCTTTACCAAGTCCCTAGTGATCATGTTCAAAATTCGGAGGAGGGAATAACTTCAAATTCCTATTAACTTGTCTTCGAAACCGGAAAAAAAAAATCTTGTGTTTAAAAATAAAATGGATGCAATTTAGGGAAGGACTAGATAAGTACTCTATGTTGTATTGTAAGCTGAACCGAAAAGATATTTGAAAAAAAAAAAAAAAATTAGGCTCTACTAGCATGATTCAAAGAAGCAAAAAAAACTTGTAATCTTGGTAATAAACTCAACTGTATTATATAATTATAAAATAAAAAAAAGCAAAAACAATAAATGGGTTGATTTTAAAAAAAAAAAACTTTCATAAATAAGCCTTAGGAGAGTGATTTTAATCTTAAGCCACACATGCGTGCTCAAAACAAAAAAAAAACATCTTAAAAAAACAACCTATAAAAGACTTGAGTCAACCCACCAAACTTGCGAACTAGGTGATGAGACCAAAATAATTCTATAGAATGAAAGCAAAGAAAATCACGAAGCTCGACTTTCAACAAACTTGATGTTAAATGATGAAATTGAAAAAAAAAAGTGTAAAAAAAAGATCTAAAAAAATATCGATGTTAACTTAGGTTAACTTTTTAAACTCATGAGACCATGATTACCCTATCAAAACAAATCACGAAGATTACTGTCGACAAGTGTAACCGCACCATAAAGGCCTCGCCACATTGCTTCCATCACCACCAAAGAAGGCGATGTTAGGCCGCCAAGTAAGCAGCATGCGCCGCTTAAAAGCAATGACTTCCTTCATATGTTGGTGCACGGGCTACACTCACCATATAGTTTGTCCCCTACCCATCCACCCTAGTCTACTATATTTGTTTTAGTTTCAATTTTAGTCTCTTAACTACTAATTGTTTACATCAACATTATTTTATTTTTATTTTGTCAAACTGAGTATTAACCGAGTGTTTGAATTTTTCCTCAATGAATCTGATATCTAGGCAACCAAAATAAAATACCATGTCAAATTTCAAATAAAAGCAATGTGAAAAGACAAATAAAAAAGAGTTGAGTGACAGGAAAAAAAGAACAAAAAAACTCTTTCCCTTAACGTGAAAACCAACCCCTAATGTTAGCAAACAAGAGGAACTAAACATTTGTTTAAGCTGTAAATTTGTATCTTTAAGTTCTAATTCCTTTAAATCAATGAAATTGAGTTTTATATTGCTAAATCGCGTATTAATCAAGCGACAAAACATTACCCTAACTCGATGAGATCCCCATACGCAAGCATAAAAAAATCATTAAGATCAATTCTAAATCAATGCAATGTTAAAGGATCAAATAAAAAAAAATTAAATTGAGGGATCAAAACAAAAAAAATCAAAGGACCAAAAAAATAAAGCAAAACACTATATGAATTCATAGTGTTTCGTCTCACAAGCTGAGACTTTACTGATGCCTTTTAGAGTTTTTTTTTTTAATTTTAACGAGAACTTTATCTTCTTTATATAACTTAAGACTAACTAAATGGTTACGCTAAGATACATTTTTTTAATATTAAAAAAAATGTGCCAATGTTAACAAGTTTTCTATCATCAAGAAAAAGTTTTATTATGAACTTAAAATTTAATGAATACTTTAATGAAATAAACAAGGATTATATACATAGATGAAGATATTCTAATGCTAACTAAAAATTAAGCCATAAAATTGAGAAATATATATAAATTAAGATATTTGATCTAGTACTATGAAAATGTTTTATTTATTTTTATTTAATTACATGACACCGCTTTCTTATATATATAAAAAGAGCAAGAATTTAATTTTTATTGAAACAAACTAATTTAATAGCCATAATCCCAAAAAAAAAAAAGATAACATTTTGTTCTATTTCATTTATTTAATCAAAATCAATTAAAAGATATGTAAAAAAAAATAAACAATTTAAAAAAAAGATAAAAATAATATCTCCCTAACTTAAAACCTCTTTGTCTTGTCAACGCCCTCATTTCTAAAATGTTAATTTAGAAAACTAAAATGACCAAAAATGAACATGGCAAAATTCTCAAGGTAAAAATATGTTAGAAGGCGGTTTTTCATAGTAAAAAAGAACCAAAAAAAAAAAAACCTTGCATTGTTGCCTCCAACTCAATTTGGTTTCGAAAAGTTAATTGTTTTACAAGCAACTAAAGCAATTTTTTTTCTTTTGAAATCGAGTATTAACATAATATTAAAATGTTATTTTAGCACTTCAATAATCTCCTAAAAAATAAATTAAAATAAATTATAAAATTTAATTTTCCACCAATACAATATAAAAGATCTAAATTGAAAAAAATATTATTATATAACTAGACTAGAAAAATCCTTAATAGATGAAAAACATATAGACAATGTGCAACCTACATTAATCTATGTTTTAGTGCACAATGTTTGGACCACACCATTTAGTTTTTTCCTTAATAATAATCTCAATTCTTATTCTTGATCTTAATCTTAATTTATCAAACATCCGAGACCCAAAAAAAACCTTTCTCTCAACAAAGCCTCCCAGCTTGTGGTTCAATCACCCAGACAATCATTGCCAGCATGACTGTCTACACAGAAGTACTCCCTTCAACTTGTGCTGGGTAAGAGAGTTTTTGCGTATATTAAATAATTTTTTATATTAAAATATATGTTAATGATATTTTTTTTATTTTTTAAAAATTATTTTTGATATTAGTACATTAAAACGATCCAAAATAAATAAATCATATTAAATTTTAACAAAAAAACATTTAATTTTTTTAAAAATATAGTTTGCACCGAAAAAGATTCTAAATATCTCTGAACACTAATTAAACTCTTACCATTGTAACACAAAAAAAAAAAAAAACCGTCCTCGACTGCCTCTCCGAGTTGGTTAATTTGAAAACTCGTTGTTACTCGTGAACAAATCAGTTGACCTGGATACCTTTCTTAATTAAACATCTATTAGTATACTAAAAACAATTAACCAAGTTAAAATATATTTTTAATCATTTTGTTATCAGCTATGTGTGTTGTAGCTTAGTTGTTAACGTGTGGAAGAACAGAGATCACGTGTTTGAATCTCCATTGAAGTAAAATATTTCGTGTTTAGAAGACAAAAGTTACAAGTATTTGTTTAACTGTTTTATTACTAACTAAATGTCATAGGTAAATGGTTAATGCGTTGAATTAACTTAGTGGAGGTCACGGGTCTGAATATTTAACATGGTGAATCTATTTCAATCGATATGACCTTGCGGGCATTGATTGTAAAAGAGGAGAAATGGAACACACTAAAATTATTTTCTAAAAAGTTTTGTTTAATATCCAAATAAATAAGTAAGGAATATTGAGGTGAATAAAAAAGTTTAGGTAGAGCCGAATCCAAATGTTGGCTAAGTAAATATCTTGTAGTAAGAGGAGTGCCAACCATGTTCTTTTAAAATTTGATTTTTTTATTTATTTTTTTATGTTTTC
>Ga0307515_10025649_pt1 | contig 10187 bp, 8 predicted proteins | sample 17_EM_MG_FD_194513 | JGI IMG/M metagenome (GOLD analysis project Ga0307515, IMG submission 194513) | Populus trichocarpa ectomycorrhiza microbial communities from riparian zone in the Pacific Northwest, United States - 17_EM | ecosystem: Host-associated > Plants > Roots > Unclassified | place...
CCGGCGTTCCGGGCTGGGTATCGCGAGCTACTCGATCGGGTGACCTGGCCGGCTGAGGAGCAAGATGTGTTCTTGGCCGAGGTGGCGCGGGCATATCGGCTTAACATCGCGGTGTTGGCCGAGCTCAAGGAGAAGTGGGCATGACGTTCGAGCCCGAGGTCGTGGCGCAGGTGGCCCGGCACATGAACGACGACCACGCGGACGACAATGTGCTGATCGTGCGCGGCCTCGGCGGCATCCACACGGCGACGGCCGCGCGCATGTCCGGGATGGACGCGGACGGCATGGAGTTCGCGGCCGCGGTGAACGGTGTCGAGGTGCCGGTCCGGATCCCGTTCAGCGAACGCCTCACGGAACGCCGCCAGATCCGGGCCGAGGCGGTCCGGATGTACCGAGAGGCGTGCGCCGCCCTCGGCGTCGAACCCCGCCACTGAGGGCCCAGCCAGGAAACAAACGCAAAGCCGGCCCGCCAACCATGTGCTTGGTCGGCGGGCCGGTGCGCAGCGTGGGGCCGGGCTCGGAAGCCGAGCCCGGTGGCCCGCTAGGTCAGCTGTCGGTGCCGGCCTCGGCGCCGCCGGTCATCTCGGCCGCGACCGGGGTCTCCGCCGATCCTGTGCCGCGACTGCCCCGCCCACCCCGGCGCCGACGCCGCGGGGTGCGGGACTCATCGTCGCCCGCGGCCGCGCTTGGCGTTTCCGAGCCGTCCGAGAGGGTTTCCGAGCCGTCCGAGAAGAGCGCCTCGGTAGCCGGGACGGCACGCCGCCGGGTCCGGGGGGCGCGCGCCGGTGCCTCGTCGAGGCCGGAGTCGGCGACCGGCTCCTCGTCCACCGACTGCGACGATTCGACCTCTGCGGACGTACTGGAAAGGGGATCTCCGGCGCGGCGGCGGCGACGCTGCCGGCGCGGGCGGTCGGCGGTCTCCTCCTCGGCTGGTGCCGCTATTTCGGCGACTGTGTCGCTGGCGACCCGGGAACGGCCGCCGCGGCTGCTGCTGCCTCGGTCTCGGTCTCGGTCGCCGCGGCCTCGGCCCGGGCCCGACTCGCGGCCACGCCGGCGGCCGCCGCCCAGGTCCTCCTCGACCTCGGCGGACAGGCCCACCCGGGACCGGTTTGCGGTCGGCAGCGTGCCCGAGATGTCCGTCGGGATGTCCAGATCCGTGTAGAGGGCCGCCGACGTGTGGTATGTCTCCGGCGGCTGCGGCATGTTGAGACCCATCGACTTGTCGATGAGCACCCAGCGGGGCATGTCTTCCCAGTCCACGAATGTCACCGCGACGCCCGTCGCGCCGGCCCGGCCGGTGCGGCCGATGCGGTGCGTGTACGTGTCCGGGTCCTCGGGGCAGTCGTAGTTGATCACGTGGGTGACGCCGGAGACGTCCAGGCCGCGGGCAGCCACGTCGGTGGCGACCAGCACGTCGATCTTGCCGGTGCGGAACGCGCGCAGGGCCCGCTCGCGGGCACCCTGGCCCAGGTCGCCGTGGACGGCCGCGACCGCGAAGCCACGGAAGTCCAGATCCTCGGCCACCCGGTCGGCGGCCCGCTTCGTACGCGTGAAGATCATCGTCAGGCCGCGGTCCTTGGCCTGCAGGATGCGGGCCACCATCTCCAGCTTGTTCAGCGGGTGGGTGCGATAGACGACCTGCTTGGTCAGCGGCGACGGGCCGCTGTCGGAGGTGTGGCCGGCGTGGATGGTGACCGGGTGGGTCAGGAACCGGCGGGACAGCGCGACGATCGGGTCGGGCATGGTCGCCGAGAAGAGCATCGTCTGGCGCTGCACCGGGAGCATCGCCAGGATCTTTTCGACGTCCTCGAGGAAGCCGAGGTCGAGCATGCGGTCGGCCTCGTCCAGCACCAGCGCCTTGATCGAGCCGAGCTTGAGCTGCTTTTGCTTGGCCAGGTCGAGCAGCCGGCCGGGCGTGCCGACCAGGATCTCGACGCCCTTCTTCAGGGTGTCGACCTGCGGCTCGTACGCCACGCCGCCATAGATCGGCAGCACCCGGACGCCGCGGGTGGCGCCGGCGGCGGCGATGTCGCGGGCCACCTGCAGGCCCAGCTCGCGGGTCGGCACGACGACGAGCGCCTGGGGCTGGCCGTCGGCACCCTCGCTCGGGGCGAGCACGCGCTCGAGCAGGGGCAGGCCGAAGCCGAGGGTCTTACCGGTGCCGGTCGGCGCCTGGCCGATCAGGTCGGTGCCGCGCAGCGCGATCGGGAGCGCGTACTCCTGGATGGCGAATGCCCTGGTGATCCCGGCTGCGGCCAAGGCCTCGACGGTCTCCGCGCGGACGCCGAGCTCGGCGAAGGTGGGGCTGTCGGGGCGGACGGGTGCTCGGTTCAGCACGGGGACCAGGGCAGGTTCAGCTGCTTCGTTCTCAATGTCCGTCATGAAGTTTTACGGGTGCCTCTCGTGGTGCGCCCGTCGAACTCCTGGGCGCGGTTTGGATAGGGCGCGGGCCACGCGCGAGATGGAACTCGCGGGCCGCACGCGCGTCGCCGCGGCGATATGGAATCTGTCTCGGCGAAACCGGGACTTTCCGGATCGACGTCGGCGGCGACGGGGCAAGTCTACCCGACCTGACGATTGCGCACCTCAGACCGATGGTCACGGGTGCGCAAACGAGGGACGGCAGGGAATCCTGAGTCGGATTCCCTGCCGCCGGAAATATCGCGTTTATCGCGTGGTGAAGCCGAACGGCCGCTCGGACTTCTCGGCGATCTCCACGTAGGCCACCTTGGCGACCGGGATGATCACCTTGCGGCCCTTCTCATCGGTCAGGGTCAGGACGCTGTCCTTGGCCATTGCCTCGGTCACAGCCTGCTCGACCTCGGCCGGCGTCTGTGCGCTCTCCAGCACCAGCTCGCGCGGGGCGTACTGCACGCCGATCTTGACCTCCACTGGGTCCTCCCTCTGCAAATGTCGCTCCACGAAAAGGCTAGCCGATTTCTGCCGTTGTTCCGCCCGATGACCCACCCTGCACCGGGAAGCTGGCGATACCGCGCCAGATCAAGGCCGCGACCAGCGCTTCCGCCTCCGGTTTGGGGGTGCGCCGGCCGTTCGCCAGCCAGAACTGGGCGGACTGGCCGGCCGCGCCGACCAAGCCCGAGGCGAGCAGCTCGGCCTGGTCGGTGCTGACGCCGGTGTCCGAGATGATCGTGTCGGTCACGGCGGCGATGCAGCCCTGCTCGACGCGTTCGACCCGTTCCCGTACGGCCGGGTCGTTGCGCAGGTCCGACTCGAAGACCAGGCGAAACGCCTCGCTCTCGTGGTCGACGAAGTCGAAGTAGGCGCGGACTGCCCCCTTGACCCGTTCCTTGTTGTCGGGCGTGGCCAGCATCGCGTCCCGCACCTTGGCGATTATCGCGTCGCAGTGCGTGTCCAGCAGCGCCAGATATAGCTCGAGTTTGCCGGGAAAGTGCTGGTAGAGCACGGGCTTGGAGACGCCGGCCCGCTCGGCTATCTCGTCCATCGCCGCGGCGTGGTAGCCCTGGGCGACAAAAATCTGCTGGGCGGCAGCCAGCAGTTGCTTGCGGCGCGCCGAACGCGGCAGCCGCGTGGGGCGGCCTGCCGTCTGTGCGCCGCCGGACGCAGCAGTCATCTCTTCAACCCCTCCGAGGTTCAGCCCCGCGGTTTTCGGCGCGGATTGCCCGGAACGCCGTGAGTCACGGCCAGCCGGGCAATTGTCGCGACGCTGCAACTTATCGCCACTGCAAGCACACGGTAGCCTCAGCGGGGGCGAGCGAGGAGCACGCGGTGGACGAAACAGGGCATTCCGGTGACACCGGTGCTGCGGAAAGCAGTAACGGTGCCAATTCGCATGACCACACCCTGTTGAACGGATGGGCCACGCCCGACAGCCCATGGTCGAACGCCGGGTCGGCCCTCGACCCGGAGGACGACGTGCCGGCCTGGCGGCGGCGCACGTCCGAGTCAAGGCCGTTCGCCCCTCGGCCATTCCCATCGACCAGTCCCGATCTGCCGCCGGGTCACCCGCCGGGAGAGAATCACCCGTTCGCCGGCCCGCCGCCCCGCAGCGAAGGGCCGCTCCCGTCGTGGTCTGACGGACGCGCCCGGTACGCCGATCTCCTCGCGCACTTGTCGCCCAACGGCGACCGGCCGGCCGACTCCTACGGGCCGGGCCGGCTGCGGCGCCCCGACACCCTGCAGTCCGACGACGAGCAGCGGGCTGGCGAGCCGCCCGGCGCCCCGGCCAGCGCGCCGCCATATCCGTACGAGGGCGACCTCGACGACGAACGGCTGGACCGGCGGCCGCCGAGCCAGCAGCGCGCGCAGGTTCCGCTGGAGCGGCCGAGGACGGTCTTTCCCGCCGTACGGCCGGCCACGCCCGGTGGTCGCCGGGTCGACTGGTCGACGCCCGACTTGGCCCGGCACGCCCTCGACCCGACGCCCGTCGATGGGCTGCCGGTGGTCGACGATCAGCGTCCGGCCAGTGATCAGTTGGAGGCGCGGACGTCGTACGATCCCAAGAGCTTCCCCCGCCGGTTGCCGTACGAACCCGTATCGCCGGCCGGGTCAGCTCCACCCGCCGAAAGTTCGCCCGGTTACGCCACCTCCGAGGCGTTTTCCGGGTTCTCCGGCCGGTCTGCCGGTGATCCCGGCGCCGAGCCGGGCGAGCAAACCTCGATGGGGCTGCCCCAACGCGTGCCGGCCGAGCCGGACGTGCCCACCGTCCCGGAGCCGCCTTCTGTGGAGCCCACCGCCGAGACCCCCGCGCTAGCCCGGATAGCGACGCACCTGCGCCGCGGTGATGTGCTGCCGGTGCAGGAGCGCCAGGAGGGCTTCGACGTCAAGGCCATCCTCGCGGCCGTACGCGAGGTTGACGGCGTCCGGGACGCCTCGCTGCGGACCACCCCGGCCGGGGCGCACAGCCTGCGGCTGGACCTGGCCGACGGCGCCGACCCGGCCGAGGTGAGCCGGCAGGTCGCCCGGCTACTGCAGGACCGGATGGGGCTGGACGCGGCCATGCAGGGCGGCCTGGGCCCCGGCCCGGTCCCCGCCGCTCCCTCGGTCCCCACGGTCCCGGCAGTGCCGACCGTTCCGCCGCAACCGCCGGGCTTCACCCAGCCGCAGTTCCCGTCGAGGCCGGCTGAGCGCCCGCCGGCGGCCCCGGCATCCGTGTCGCCCGCGCCGGTCTCCGCGCCCGTGCCGGCGCCGACCCCGTCCCCGGTTGTGTCGGCCCCGCCGGCGGCCTATCCGGCGACCCCGGCGGCCTACCAGAAGCCGGCAGCCCCGGCCGCCTACCCAAAGCCGGCGACCCCGTCGCCCGCCTTCCCGACGTCTCCGAGCGCCCCTCTCCCGCTCCGGAAGCCCGAGCCCACGCCCGTTCCGGCCGGCTTCGTCTCGGCCGGCCCGATCATGGAGGCGCCGCCGTCGGGGCTCGACTCCACGAATCCGCGCCCGCTCGAGGTCGGCGAGCGGCCCGGCCCGCGCGTGCTGATCGAGAACGTTCAGGTCAACACGTTCGGCAACGAGGCGAATGTCGAGGTCCGGCTGGCCGTGGGCGACTACACCGCACACGGCGTCGCGACCGGTCCGGCGGTGGACAGCTACCTGCTGCGGCTCTGCGCCACCGCGACAGCCCAGGCGGTCGACGAGCTGTTGTCGGAGTCCGACCACGCCGACGGGCCGGCCAAGTGTTTCGTCGAGCACGCCGCCGCGGTTCCGTTCGGGTCGATGCAGGTCGCGGTCGTCGTGCTGCTGCTCTCCTGCGGCGGCTGGGTCGAGCAGCTGGCCGGCTCCGCGGTCGTCACAGGTGATGACCGGCACGCCATGGTCCGCGCCACACTCGCCGCGGTCAACCGCAGGCTCGAGGCACTCTTGTCCTGATGAAGGGCGCGATCCTCGCCGGCGATGGCACACTGCCGCGCGAGGAGTCTGTCCCGCCGCCGTGGCCGGCCCGGCATGTCGTGATCGACGGATCGATGCTCCAGGTGCGCGACACCCCACCGACCGCCGCCGGGGCCGAGCCCGCCGTGTACGTACACGGCCTGGGCGGTTCCTCGCAGAATTTCACCGATCTCGCGGCGCTGCTCGCCGACCGGTTCGACGGCCAGGCCGTGGACCTGCCCGGTTTCGGCTACAGCGATCCGAGCCGCAGCTACTCCATCCGGGCGTTCGCCAGCCGGATCATCGCCTTCCTCGAGCACGAGGGTCGTGGCCCGGTGCATCTGGTCGGCAATTCCCTGGGCGGCGCGATCTCCGTACGCGTGGCGGCTTTGCGCCCGGATCTGATCCGTACGCTCACCTTGATCTCCCCGGCCATGCCCTTCCTCGATCCGCGCCGCACGGCGCAGGGTCCGGTCCTGCCGCTGCTGGCACTGCCGCGCGCCGACCGGTTGTTCGCCTGGGGGATGGCGCGGCTGACCGTCGACGAGATGGCCGACCAGGTGCTGGAGGCGTGCTTCGGCGACGTGACCAAGGTGAACGCGCAGCGCCGGGCCGAGGCAACCGAGGAGATCAAGCTCCGGTACACGGTCGCGCACTACCCGAAGGCCTACCTCGCGACCCTGCGCGGCCTGGTGTCGAGCTTCCTGCGGGCGTATCTGCCGGGGTCCGACTCGCAGTGGCGGCTGGCCGCCCAGATCACCGCGCCCACGCTGGTCATCGGCGGGCTGACCGACAAGCTGGTCGATCCGCGGGTGCCCGCGACGGTGGCCCGGGCGATCCCGGACAGCCGGCTGCTGATCCTCCCGGGCGTCGGGCACGTGGCCCAGATGGAGGTGCCGCGCCTGGTGGCCCGCGCGGTCGTGGGAATGCTCGAGGAACTGCACAGTCCGGTCGGCTAACGCGGGTGGCATGCTGGTCTAGATGAGCGGTGCGCGCCCGCCTGCAGCCCGGCTGTCCGGTTGGCGGCTGGCTGCCCTGATCGCGATCGCCGCGCTGCTGATCGGCGCGACCCAGTTGGCCCGTCTCGACCGGTCGCCGGCGCGGGTTTCACTTTCGGCCTCGTCCGCCCCGCCTTCCGTCAGCCCGGCCTCGCCGCCTCCGGCGCCCTCGGTCGCCGTGCCGCTTCTGCGTCTGTCCGGGTCCGTGCCCACCCAAGGCACAGGCATTTTCGCGTACGCCTGGAAGCGCGGCCCGGTGCTCGGTAAGTCCGGGCCGGTGCGGTACTTCCGGGTCGGGGTCGAGCGGGGCACTGGCGAGGATGTGGCCGCGTTCGCCGCTCAGGTGGAGAGCACCCTCGGGGATCCGCGAAGCTGGGTGGGCGACGGCGGGTTCCGGCTGCAGCGAGTGCCCGGTCCGGGCCGGGCCGACTTCACGATCTTGCTGGCGACCCGGGACACGACCAGCCGGATCTGCGAGGCGGGCGGCACGAACATCTGGGGGCCCAGCGGTCTCTACACCTCCTGCCGGACGCTCGGGCGGGCGGTCATCAACCTGGACCGCTGGCGCCTGTCGGCAGCCACTTACGTGGACGCGAAGATCCCGCTTTCGGTGTACCGGCAATACGTGATCAACCATGAGGTAGGTCACGAATTCGGCCACCCGCACGAAGGTTGCCCCAACCGCGGCGGCCCGGCCCCGGTCATGGTCCAGCAGACGCTGGACCTGCGCGGCTGCACCCCGTATGCGTGGCCCCGCCGGAACGGCCGGCGGCTGGTCGGCCCGGCGCTCTGAGTCCGGCCGCGCGGCTTCGGCGGGGTAGTCGGGAAACGCCCGTGATAAGCGGCCGCTCGTGGCATTCTAGCTAACGTTATGGCAAAGGCGACAAAAGGTTCCGCAGCTTCTCAAGCCGCCGCTGAGGATCTGTCCACCGGGGACCACATTGCGGCATCCGGCCGGCGTGCCGCGGACCGGGTCGCTGCGCCGAGTCCCGGCGTGGCCGGCGGTCCCGAGCCTGCGCCGAAGGCTGGCAGTGAGCGGGTGGCGGCGGCAAGTTCGAGCGCCCGGAAGCAGGTCAGCGCCAGCGTCCCCGCGCGGAGTTCAACCGGGTCGGACTCTGGCGTGCGGGAGTCGACCACGTCCCGGCGGACCGCGGCCAAGAAAGGCGCCACCGCGGGCGGTTCCCGGTCCGGGGCTGGCGAGCCGGGCGACCCGCGACCGGCGGTCAAGTCCACGACCCCGACCGATGGCCGGCCGGCCGCCAAGTCGGCGAGCCCGAAGTCGGGGCAGCCGGCGGTCAAGTCGGCTGCCCCGGCGGCCCCACGCCCGCCAGCGACAAAGTCCATCCCGCCGAAGGACACAGCTCCCCGGGACACAGCTCCCCGGGACACAGCTCCCCGGGACACAGCTCCCCGGGACACAGCTCCCCGGGATGCGGCTACTTCGGGTTCGGCTGCTCCGGATGCGGCTGGGCGGGACACGCCTGACCGAGACACGTCCGCCGAGCCGGCGCCGGCGAAGTCAGCCGCAACGAAGTCCGCGCCCGCGAAGTCGACCGCAGCGAATCTCGCGAAGAGAACGCCGGCGAAGGCTTCGCCGGCCAAGGAAGCCACGGGCGGGGTAGACGATCAGGCGAAAGTCGCTTCGGCCGAGGGCGCCCGGGCCGCAGAGACGCCGCGCAAAGCCACTGCCGCGAAGGCCTTAGCGCCGAAGACCGCTCAGGTTGGAACGGCAGCCAAGGCTGCGCCAGCACGTGCTGCTGCCAAGGCCGGGGCCGTCAGTAAGGCTGCTCCGGCTGGGCGCACCGCCGGTTCGGCTGGGACCGCGCGGGCTAAGGCGACGCCGACCAAGGACGCCCCGGCCAAGGCAGCGCCGAGGAGGATCTCCCGCGCGACGACGGCCGAGTCGCAGGCAGCACCCGCCGGGGCGACATCGATCGGGCCGCCTTCCAGGAAGGCCGCCGCGCCCAAGGCTGCCGCGCCCAAAGCAGCGCGGCCGAAGGCAACACCATCCAAGGCTGCGCCGACCAAGACGCCCTCGACCGAGGCGCCCCCGGCGAAGGCGGCTGCGACTAGGACGGCTGCGACCAAGGCTGCCCCGACCAAGACGCCCTCGGCTGAGGCGCCTCCGGCCAAGGCGGCCGCGACTAGGACGACTGCGACCAAGACGGCCCCGACTAAGGCGGCCGCCGCCAGGACGACCGAGACCGTCGCCACCGAGATTGATGCTCCGCGGGCCGAACCGGCGCGACCCCGCCGAGCCAAAGTCACGCCACGGGCAGTGGAACCCCCAGCAGCCGTGGCCACGCCACCCACGGCGGAACAGCCCAGGGCCGAGCAGCGGCCCCACCCCAGGCCGGCGATGATCCTCGCGTCGCCCGAGGCTTCGCACCCGGAGGCGCCGCTCGAGGCCGCCCACCCCGCCGCCCACCCCGAGGCGTCGCTCGAGACCTCGCACCCCGAGGCTCCCCACTTCGAGGCGTCGGCGGAGCCCGAGACCGTAGTGATCACCGTGCCGTCCGAGATCTGGCGCGACGATCCTGGCTTCGAGACGCCGCCCGAGGCTCCGCGCGATCTGCCCGGCTCCGAGACCCCGCCCGCGCTTGCCGCGGCGAGAGCAGCCGCGCACCAGGCCGCCGCCATCGCCGCCGGGGAAGCCGAACTGCGGCGCTCCGGCCGATCCGCGACGTTCCACCTGGACCCGGGCACCGGGATCCGTCCGCCGACCGGGCCGGCCGAGCCGCGTACAGCAATGGGGTCGGAATTTGTCTCGGCAAACGCCGCAGCGAGGCGCCTCGGCCCGCGCCCGACCGGGCCGGACACCATCATCGAAGGCATCGTCGCCGGCGCGGGGCGGTCGGCCGCCACCCGGCGGATGTACCAGCGACGGCGGCGCGCGGCCCTGCTGGTCTTCCTCCTGGTGACCGTCCTGCTGCTGGTGCTGGGGCAGTTGATCGGCAACGACGAGCACCGGCTGTCCCGGGTGACCATCGCGCCCGCCGTCTCCGCCCTGCCCGACGGGCTCCCGCCGGAAGCGCGGCTGCCGGACGTCGGCGTCGGCGCCGCGACGGCCGCGGAGCTGACCCGGCCCGCCACCGCCGCCGGGCAGCCGCCGTCGGACACCGCCGACACCGTCCCGGCCTGGCCCGGCGCCGGCACCGACACCGGATTCACTTTCGTCGGCGGCTATGGACCGGTGCTCGGCAGCACCGGGCGGGTGCGCCTGTTCAAGGTCGCCGTGGAGCAGGACATCGGGCAGGGCGACGGCGCCGGCTTCGCCCAAGTGGTGGAGCGGATCCTCGGCGACCGGCGGAGCTGGATCGCGGCCCGGCAGTTCCGGCTGCGACGCGT
>Ga0307515_10025650_pt1 | contig 10186 bp, 8 predicted proteins | sample 17_EM_MG_FD_194513 | JGI IMG/M metagenome (GOLD analysis project Ga0307515, IMG submission 194513) | Populus trichocarpa ectomycorrhiza microbial communities from riparian zone in the Pacific Northwest, United States - 17_EM | ecosystem: Host-associated > Plants > Roots > Unclassified | place...
AGATAAACTGAGATAATTAAGATTTATAAATATCTTGGATTACTGATATAATTTATATTTTTTAAAACTTAATATATTTTCTCCCAAAATACTATTTTTCTAATATCTATATGGACTATAACATTGAATTTTTTTTTCATTTCATGAAGAATTTATTATTTTAGGATATTAAGTTTAAAATAGAAGCCCAAACACGAAATCTAGCTCACACTTCTTGATTCGGTTTTGCATCCTTTAAAAAGCTCAATTTCCGTCTGAATTTTTCCCCGATTTCACCGCACACCAACGGCGCAGCCTTCATAAATTTCGCCACCCAGATCATCCACACACACAGATATATATATATACACGTTACCTTGTTTGTATTTTTTTTCTGTAAAGATTCTTCTTGTTGACATCCTTCAAGTTATATAATATTCTCTCTTAACTCATCATGGTTTTATGACTTTCTTTTGAAGTTCATTAATTGATGAAAATTAAATTGGCTTGTTATTGTAAGCAGAAATATATATATTCAAACTATCAAGGGTATTAAAATTATAAAATATGATAGAATATTTGAAATTGTTTATAAAATGTATACGTACATATGAAGTATGCAAAATGATAATTTATTATTTTCTAATTTTAGATACGTTTTGAAAAGTTTTTGTTGCATATAAAAAGTATAAAGAAGGCTATTTAGGTTTACATCCAAGTACCAATGATACAAGACTTTATTAAATTTCTCTAAGTATGTTAGAATTAGATGACAAACCAGTTTGTTTTTATGTTTTTATTTTTTTTTGAATTTTTTTTATTTACTTCAAATTAATATTTTTTAATATTTTTCATATCATTTTGATGTGCTAATATCAAAATAATTTTTAAAAAATAATAATAAAATATTATTTTAATACATATTCGAGCGAAAATATATTTTAATAAACAACCATTATCATGCTCCCAAATTCTCCCAACATGGATATGTGAAAAAAAAAATCTTAATTGATGTAAGAATTAAATTAAAAATGTTATTTATTGTTAAAAAAAACATTTGAAGAAGTATATGTGAAGGTTCGATATCAGTATAAAACAAGTAGAAAAAGGGTTTTCAAGTTATTTTTGGATTAAATTAAGAAACAGATGAGCTTTTATCAGCAAAAAGTTTAAAATAAGGACAAATGTCAATTTAAACCTTAATATACCACCTCATTATAAATAAAGTTTCATACCTCTTGATTTCATATAGATAAATAGAAATATTGGACCGGTGTGCCTAGTTACCAATCAGTTAATTACATTACTAATTAATCCATTTGCTAAATCTTGTTTAGAGGTTTTAATTTCATGGGAGGGTGAGGGGATGGAAGTTTGGAGCTAGAGTGGGCTATTTGTTATTGTGCAGTGGAAGAGAAATTTAATCGCAAATTCATAATTGACATTTCTGAAGAAGGATTAAAAAATATTAATTTTTTTTATAATTTTTTTATTCAATGTTGTACTAGCTTGTTATTTGAAGTTGATAATTTATTTTAATGTTTTATGTGTTTATTATAGTTTCAAAAAATATTCTATAAATGTGTGTTCAATTTCATTGAAAAAAACCTTATTTTTATTATTTATATAAAAAAAATGAAAGGATAAAGGTTATAACAAAATAAAAACAATGAAATTTTTTTAAATGAATAATGTGCTTTTTTTATGTGTTTATTATAGTTTCAAAAAATATTCTATAAATTTGTGTTCAATTTCATTGAAAAAAACCTTAGTTTTTATTAGTAATTTATTTTATTAAAAACATGTATTATATTTTCAGTTAATAATTAAATTTTTTTGTTGAAGTACACACACCTTAGCAATAGATAAATATTTTTTTATATTTAAAAAAAATTATTTAGAACAGCACTATAATAAATTTAAAAGGTGTTTTGGAATATAATAAAAATTATTTTAAAATAATAAATTTTTTATTTTTAAAAAATATTTTTAATATCAACCACCAAAACAATTAAATATTATATATAAAAATAATTGTTTTTTAAAAAATTAAAATTCTTGAAAACACAGTTACGAAGTACGAACTCGTTCCAAATTGCCTCTCAATCATCTAAGTAGTAAACTAATTACAATTTAACTAAATTAATCAGTCATTTTAAAATTAAAACTGACAAACGGAGGTTTCAAGGAATAAAAAACGTTAAAACAGATAAGAAAGGTAGAAAAGCAGATTTGATTTTGATGAACGCCATAATATGAAAACGAAATCCTTGTAATTGCAACAGATTTGAGATATGTCTGGTTTAAGAAGGCCGTGGTCCGATAATACTCCTCTATTGTCCTCACGTAAAGAAAAACAACATACCTCCCCTGTCTCCCGCTCCTCCCCCTCCTCTCCTTCCTCAGTCGAAATGTCAACCGCCGCCGCAACCACCACTCCTCGCCGCTCCATCTTCCTTGGCGTCGACGTCGGCACCGGCAGCGCCCGCGCTGGTTATTTTACACCCCTCTTCTCTCTGTATTTTCCATGTATGCATCTTTGAATTGAAGGGTTGGATATATTGAAATGTTGTTGCAGGCCTGTTTGATGAGAGTGGAAAACTTCTGGGGTCTGCTAGTAGTCCTATACAAATATGGAAAGAAGGTGACTGTGTTGAGGTAATTACGAAAAAAGAAAAACCTTGAAATTCTTCTGTTGCCGGTTTTCCCTTCTTTTCTTTTTATATAAAATTGATTGGGAATTGTTGTGTGTTCTTTTTTTCCAGCAATCTTCGACAGATATTTGGCATGCCATATGTGCCGCTGTGAAATCTGCGTGCTCCCTTGCAAATGTTTCAGGGAATGAAGTGACAGGGATGGGATTCGCGGCTACTTGTTCTCTTGGTTTGTAGAGTTTTTGAAAAATGTTACTGGAAGATACCTTTTGTTTTATTGTGGATTTTTGTTTTGATTGATGATGCGGGTGTAGAAATGTTACTTCTTATTTGACAAAGTGGTTTGATTTGACAGTTGCGGTCGATGCTGATGGAAGCCCTGTTACAGTTTCCTGGAGTGGTGATTCAAGACGGAATGTTATAGTATGGATGGATCACAGAGCTGTTAAACAAGCTGAAAAGATCAATTCTTCTAACTCACCAGTATTGCAATATTGTGGTGGAGCTCTTTCTCCTGAAATGGAGCCACCAAAGGTAGTTGGGAATGCATTAATTCCCTTGCTCAATCCTAAAATTTGCTTTCTGTACATTAATTTGTTTGCACAACATATATATTCATCAATTCTAAGTTCAAATAATTGCCACCTGCATTACTATGTAGTTTTGGGCTTAGGGAGCAAGTGATTGCTTTTTTTCGAGAATGATGTGGTAAAATTTGAACAGAATGGATACATGTTTTTAAATATTCTAGTCAGTTATGTTTAATGAAGACTATATTTGCAGCTTTTATGGGTGAAAGAAAATTTGCCAGAATCTTGGTCGATGGTGTTTAGATGGATGGACTTGAGTGATTGGTTGTCATACAGGTGATTTCCTTATCTTGCGGGCTTCTTCATGTCTAGGTATATTCTCATGGTCGAGTCAAATTTGCTCTTGCTGTCAAGAGCTTTTGCTGATTTCACTGTTTTCCTTTCCTCTTTTTTCCCCCCTTAAGAGCAACTGGAGATGATACTCGGAGTCTGTGCACAACAGTATGCAAATGGACTTATCTTGGTCATGCACACATGCAGCAGTTGAATGGGAAAGATTCCCGCAACATGGAAACTTGTGGATGGGATGATGATTTTTGGGAAGAGATTGGCTTAGGTGATCTTGTTGATGGGCATCATGCTAAAATTGGTATGCTTCTAGGAGTTCTATGCATCCTTTTCTTCCAGTAATGTAGATTATAAATATGCTTTACGTTCTTGTGATGCTGGACTGGCACCTCATTTTATTTTATGATATCTGGAAATAAAATTTAAGGGATGGACAACAGGACAATTGCTTTTCAGCTGATATGATTTGCCACCCTTTTCAGATTAATATCTAAGCTTCCATTTCTGTTGTTATTAGAGTTTGGGATTTTCAACTTATTGGAAACCTTAGTACATATCTAATTCCTCTAAGTTTACTGAGAATGAAAACGGACTTATGACTAATCTTGGTATTCAAGATTTGCACTGTCTTCTTCTTTTGTGGTGGACTACTGAAGTTTTTGTTATATCTGAAAAAATACCTTTCAACCTGAAAGTGATGAGTAACTCATAGCTTCTTATCATTTTAAAAGTATAGAATTGTATTTACTGGTACTTGGAGCTCTTGTTCAGTGTGAGTGACTTTTGTAATTTACACAGGACGAAGTGTAGCTTTCCCTGGTCATCCTTTGGGTTCTGGTTTAACTCCTACAGCTGCACAGGCAAGAAACTTTTGTGTTGAAGAATTCATATCGATTTCAAATGGTCTTCCCTTGAGGTCTTTTGATGAAGCAAATACAAATACAAGATTTTAAGACCATCTCTTTTATCTGGGCGTTAATACTTCTTTCTTCTGGGCTTCGAAGGCCTGACTTATGTATTCTTGACTCCAAAGTGAAGGCTACTTTTCCGTTCTAAACAGTGACCTACTTTTTCAGGAACTGGGTCTTGTGGCAGGAACACCTGTGGGGACTTCACTGATAGATGCTCATGCTGGTGGTGTGGGGATAATGGAAAGTGTCCCCGAGTTAGGTTCTGAAGCTAAAGGTATTGATGACATTTAAAAATGAACATAAACTCCTCGTTTTTATCATGTCATAGAAGAAGGTAATATGTTTACTTTCTGAAAAAATAACGTGTTCAGAGAATGATAATGAAGCTATATGTCATCGTATGGCATTAATCTGCGGTACTTCTACCTGTCATATGGCTGTGTCCCGAAACAAGCTATTTATTCCTGGGGTCTGGGGACCGTTTTGGTCAGGTAAAAATCCAAAAACATCCTTATCAGTATTTAGTTTTCTGACATTTAGTTTGAGGTCTGTGAATTTAGAGCTGGTTTTGGATTGCTTAGTTCAAACTTGTACACCTAATGCTTTTTCTTGTTTATATTCTCTACATGTGTGCTTGTTCGTATAATGAATTCCTAGTTAGACATCTATGGATGCTCTAACCCTTCATTAATTTATTACTTAAATTTTTATTTATTGAAATTTTAACTTTAGATATTTTTAAGTGATGTATTTTTGAATCTTCTGTTGTGTTCCAATTATCGAATGCTTTTTGGTGGTATGGTTTGAGGAATGTATTATATCCAGGATCTGGTGGCAGTATCAGGAGTTGTACTTTTACTTTCTGCCACCATGAAGTGTTGCCATGAACTTTAATTTCTGGTCTTTTTATTTTTCTATTTGTGTAGCGATGATACCTGAGTACTGGCTTACAGAAGGTGGACAGAGTGCTACTGGTGCATTATTAGATTATATAATTGAAAATCATGCTGCTTCTCCCAGACTTGCAAATCGTGCTGCTTCTTTAAGTAAGAATATAGTTAACTTAGTCTGAAGCATGTGCATCTTAACTTAGTCATGGCTGATGCTCTCTACATTAGAATCGGCTTGGTTCTCTACTTCTCATTTTCTATATTTCAGAAATATCCATGTTTGAACTACTGAGCAATACAATCAAGACAATGATAGATGAACTGAAGTCTCCATTCCTTGCTGCTTTGACTGAACATATACATGTCCTTCCTGATTTTCATGGAAATAGGTAACTAATGGTGATGTGGCTTTTTCTGGGTTTAGTGCTGAGATGTCTGCTATGAACTTATTACATTTAGTTTGTGATGGAACAGGTCTCCCATTGCAGATCCAAAATCCAAAGGAATTGTTTTTGGCCTGACTCTAGAAACGAGTGAGAGACAGTTGGCTCTTTTATACCTTGCTACCGTACAGGGTATTGCATATGGTACACGTCACATTGTGGAGCACTGCAATGCTCATGGTCATAAAGTAAGAATGTCATGCTTTATGCACTAATTTGTAGTAGTTCAATTTCATAGCTATTTTGTTGTTTATAATCCTTGTTAGACGATCAATGTATCCAAGGGATGGAAGTACACTTCATATTGAATTTTCACTCCATCTGAAAACATTGTGCTCATGTTAGATATAAACTCCATTGAAGATGCACTTAGTAGTTGCTATGAAGTTTTCCACATGTTCAAGCCTAGAGGTGAAGGTGACTGGATGGTTGTCAAATAGGAGTTAAATCACCATTAGAAAAAATGATCACCTGGCTATATAGCAACTCTCATCATGTCCCGAACCACTAGGAGTAGTAAACACGTGCTTATGCTAGAATAAATGGTTTTGAATTACATTGCTATGCGACATTGAAAATTAAGCAATTATTTGTATTTTAATTAATTTTTTCTATGAGATGCAAGTGTGCACTTCTTAACACTTAGCTAACAAACTATGCTACTCTCAAACAAGTATGTGAAGACAGCTGATAAAGTCTGATGTAGAGCAGAAGCAGTAACTTTGACCAATAATGTTCAGATAAGCAATCAGTTAGTAGCTGTTTAAATTAGAAGCTTAATTTGAATATTTCTGACCAATATCTATCAGGAGATTTGTTCTGTTTGGCAAGAACTGCTTGAGTGTTCTTAGTCATTGATGTGGTGACTATTTGCCACATTGTTATTTTCATAACCCTCATTTTGTTTTCTTTCGTGTCTCTCTTTGCAGATCGATACATTACTTGCATGTGGTGGCCTCTCAAAGAACTCCCTCTACATCCAAGAACATGCAGATATCCTTGGTACTTTGTTACTTCTTTTCCACCACAGTTGCCTCTTATATTTTTTGCTTAGTGTATAGCATGTTTCCTTTCCTTTTTCTTTTTTAAAACTTTACTATTTGATTTTATTCCTTTTGGAAGATAGATAACCTTAGCGTAAGAATTTTAAGAAGCACCCAACTGGAGTCTTGCAAATTAACAATTGATTGAGAGTTGGTGTTCTTGTATTGGTTATTGATTTCAACTTATCATACCATACCAGTGTTATCAAAAGGCGCTCGCTTAAGCGCTATAGGCGAGTGAGGCCACAACATCTTTATTAGCCTCAAGCGATGAATTTCAATGAAGCGCTGCCTAGGCGAGTGCCTGGTGGGTGGGTGGGTGTCAGGCGTTAAAGCCAGCACCTGCTTTAAATACATCTTTTTTTTTAACTGATTTATGTTTTGACATGTTTGTCCTTTTTTAATCTACCACAAGAAACAATTTATGGGTATTTTTGTAAAAAAAAAAGATTAGGGTAAAAAAATAATAATAAAATCATTAAAATGGTAGACAAACAAACAAGGAAGGACACCTTAGAAGAGAAACAACAGCTACACTTTCATTTATTTCTTCACTTTTTTGCGCTCCCCCAAACCCCCCTTTCCTTCTCTCTCTTCACATGTTCATTTTAATGGTGTTATGCTGCTGAAATTTTTAACCTTCTGTTTTTATATTTTCTTTTGATTTTCTAATGATCTAATCTTAATTGGAAAGATATATATATATATAGCATATTGTCTTGGTTCATTTAGGCAAGCGCCTAGCGCTTTAGGCATTTTACAGGCTTGGCACCTATTAGCGCATTTGACAACATTGTACCATACTGCACCAATATATTTGCGTTTAACTTTGTATACAGTTTTTGACTGTTTTCTCCATTTAGTAGTGTTATGTGTGGACAGAAAAAAGAAAGTAACGTGTAATGTGTGACAAAGGAAATAGTTTTTAGCGTGAGTGATTGGCTTTGCATGGAAATAGGTCTGCTAGCTTAGAAAACTGGACTGTCTAGTTGAAAATATCCGGGTTGTAGTTTCAGTAGTAAAGCATAGTGCTAACTTCAATATAAATTTTCATGACATCAATCATCAATGTTGAATGGTGGGTAAAAGGAATCAGTTAAACCTCTATTCACACTGTGATACTCTTCCTACTGTGATGTCTTTCTCCATTCACAATACACTCCATGGTCTTTTAAACAATGTCATGTATGCGTTGAAGAAATTAAAACTAGCCCATTCGTTTTTGGCACAGGTTGCCCTATTGTACTTCCACGAGAAAGTGAATCTGTACTCTTGGGTGCTGCTATTCTTGGTGCCGTTGCTTCAAAGAAATACTCAAGTCTTACTGAGGCCATGAAGGCGCTGAATGCAGCTGGTCAGGTATGCATATGCCAGTTTATGTGATCAGTGTTATCGATTTAATTTATTTTTGATTTAATGTATCAAGTATTTGTAGGTCATTCATCCATCAAAAAACCCAAAGGTGAAGAAGTATCATGATGCCAAATATCGTATTTTCCGTGATCTCTATGAGCAGCAGCTCTCTCAGCGTTCTATCATGGCTCAAGCCTTGGAGTAGAATGTGCCACTTTTGAAGACTCGTGAATGCTTGAGCATTCTTTGGTGAAAGTCTTGGCCTGGTAATCACTAGTGGATGCACTTGAATTTTGATAGTCACTTCAAAAATATAGTTGATTTTTTTTTAAAAAAATAATATTCTGGGAGTTTAATTTTACATGGGATGGTCAAGTTTATCATGTATATAAATTAGTTCAAACAGTTTCACCAATGTTGAGTTCTTCTGATGTGTGCCCTAATTGTGCAGAATAGGAGAAAAAATGTAAAAAATTACTCAATTGGAAAAGCAAAAGATGATATTGCATGTGCGCTTAGATTTTTATTGAATTAAAAGAAATGATACATTTCTGGAATCGTATCTTTAGAAATATAAAAAGGCTTATAGCGAGGGTCTACCCAAACAACTAGATGAGACGGTGAAGAAGTGGTGTCAATACTCCGGCAAAGGATTAGGAGGATGTAGGGTACTCAATAGTCTCATACAAGGGTGCTTTCCTAGTGGTGGGGGATTAGTTGAGCAGCATTTGAACGTCCTTTTCTTTTTTTAAGGGGGTGTTGATGGTGGAGGCTCAGTGGTGTTTTTGGGAGGGTGATGGTGGAGACTGAGTGGTGTTTTTTGGGAGGGTGATGGCGAGGTGGGTGCAGCTGGATTTGGTGGAGATGAGTCTTGGGAGGAGGGAGCTGAGTTTATTAGTAATTTCTCCACATGTTAAGTGTTGCTATACGAAGTTTGTACTGAATTTGTGCAATTGATTGAGGTCTTTTTATAATTGGACATGAATATATGATCGCACAAAATGTTTTTTTTCCCCGTTTATTTCTCAAGGAGGAACTGGCATAAAGGTGAAAAGAGAGGGGATGAAAATTTCAATTTATGACATGTACCAAAAATGTACATAAATCACCATAAGGATACCTTATTCATAAAAATAAAAAAAACAAAGAGAAGAAAAAAAAGGAAATTCAAAATTTGAAAATAGAAGAAAAATAAGAGATGTTTCTAGTTTTTATTGTTGCTAGCATATTGTCCCGTGTTCTGTAGGGATCAATAACAATTTTTTTTTAAAAAAAATGTAAAAAAAAAACGAAGAGTATAAAAATATATTAAGTGTTTTAGGTCTGATAGCAATGTCAGACCCAATACTATTGGGTCTGGCAATCAAGTCATACTTACTATTCTTGAATCTAGTGGTTAAGAAGTCCAAAAGCTATTGGATTTAAATAGACAGCTAGATCCAATACTAATGGATGCTATTGGATTTAAATAGACAGCTAGATCCAATACTAATAGATCCTGCTAGAGGCTAGAGGCAGCTAGATCCAAGTTGTCTTCCAAAAATTAGCGAGTCTGACTGAGCAGCCGGATTCACATCATTGGATTGTGCTTGACAATAGGATCCAAAGCTATTGGGGGGATTGGATTGTCGTTCCTATGCTTCCCCATCATTTGGCCATAATGTTATTTTTAGGTAGGGTTTGAGGTAATTTGTTTTGATGTTTTAAAAATATTTTTGTAGAACATTAAATTTTTTTTTGCTGTAAATAATGGAGTATCCAAAATATGTAATATTCTTAGGATAAGAAACACAATTATGAGATTAGATCTGGCTATGAAAGTAACCCGTGATCTATTAATCTAAACATTTTTTTTTATTATTAAAATAATATTATCTTAAGATTTTGTTTAAAAAAAAAATAAAAAAATCAAGTTAATGATGATTAACTCTGTATCCATGACACAAGTAGGGTTGATAACTTATGATCAGTAAAAAAACAAAAATGATCGATTTGGGAGCTCATTGCTACCTTGGAAAGGAACACACAATTAATG
>Ga0307515_10025651_pt1 | contig 10186 bp, 1 predicted proteins | sample 17_EM_MG_FD_194513 | JGI IMG/M metagenome (GOLD analysis project Ga0307515, IMG submission 194513) | Populus trichocarpa ectomycorrhiza microbial communities from riparian zone in the Pacific Northwest, United States - 17_EM | ecosystem: Host-associated > Plants > Roots > Unclassified | place...
TTGTCATCCCTTCAGGACTTGGCTAGGTAAGTCACATTCTTCACTTTTCACTTGTTTTTCTGGGTAGGTCACCCCATTATAATGAGACCACGTTTTGTTCTTCCACTTGAGTAGGTCGCCCATTATAATGAGACCGCTTTTTATCTTCCATTTGGGTAGGTCACCCATAATAATGAGACCACTTTTCACTTTCCATCTGGGTAGGTCACCCATTACAATGAGACAATTTCACATTTTTCATTTGGATAGGTCACCCATTACAATGAGACCATTTTCCACTTGTGTAGGTCGCCTATTATAATAAGACCGCTTTTTATTTTTCATTTGGGTAGGTCACCCATAACAATGAGACCACTTTCTACTTTCCAGTTGGGTAGGTCACCCATTACAATGAGACCATTATTTCACTTGGGTAGGTTACCCATCACAATGAGACCATTCTCCATGTTTTTTTATCTGGGTAGGTCACCCTTTATAATAAGACCATTCTTCCACCTGGGGAGGTCACCCATTACAATGAGACCACACACACATTTTTGTATTGGTTTCGGTTAAAGGAGATCGCAAGATGTGATCTCAGGTTAACCCAACCGTACACAGAATTTAGCTTTGGTTAAAGGGAATCTCAAGATGGGATTCTAGGTTGACCGAGCTACACACCGTTGTTAGTTTCGGTTAAAGAAGATCGCCATATGTGATCTCAGGTTAACCCAACCACACATAAAATTTAGCTTTGGTTAAAGGGAATCGCTAGATAGGATTTCAGGTTGACCAAGCTAAACACCGATTTTGGTTCTAGTTAAAGGAGATCACCAGATGGGATCTCAGGTTAACCCAATTAAAGGATAAGTCGCTCGTGAAAATAGACTAGGGTAAGTGTGCATGGGTTGGTCGCCCCTGAAAGTAGACCAAAATGAGTTTATGTGGGCAGGTCGCCTGTGAAAATAGATCAATATGAGTGTGTGGGTAGGTCGCCCCTGAAAATAAACCAGGTTGAGTGTGTATGGGCAGGTCGCCCATGAAAGTAGACCAATTTTCTTCAAAAGGGGCAGTTTGCCCGTGAAAATAAATCAGTTTTCTTCAAAAGAGATAGGTCACCTAAGATAATGAGACCATTTTTCTTTTAAAAAGCAAAGTTCTTAGATGAGTGGATCACTTAACAAGCCAAGAAGACCTTTTGTTTTCTTTACAAACTTACTATGCAAAACATTGAGGAAGTTTCTTTACAACCTAATTTTTGACCTATGTTTTTGATAATTTTTCATAAAAAAACCAAAAATAGCATAAAACAACGAAAACCCAAAAAAATGCATTTTTGATATATTTGCATCGTTTTTAGCATTTTCAACGTCGTCTCAAGAGAATTTAAATTTTCAAAGGTATTTTGAACGCGTTCAACTTTTAACGCGTTATTTTTACAATCATTGATTTTCCTCGTTGAGTCGACGTTGATATTGCTTGTTTTCAAAAAAATACAAAAAAATAAGAAAAATCAAAATTTTTAAAAAAAAAGAAAAAAGAAAAGAAAAGTTGAGGGACTAGTTTGAAAACCTAGCAACATTTTACCTATAAATATAAGTTTACACGAGACATAAAGGGGGGCAAAAATATAAAAAAAAAGAAGAGAAAGGGAAGAGCCATTCGGCGGGGCTGAGAAAAAAAAGAAAAACCTAATTATCTCTACAAAAAAAAGACAGCCACCGTTGAAGGAAGCCCTCTTTCTTTGCCAAACCAGCCATCACCATTCCCCCCATTTCCTTTCATCTTCAAGTCCCAGCCAACAAACCGACCCCATTTCCCTTTCTTTTTCCCCAACTCCTAGAACCAGAGAGGGACTCTCTTCCCCATCACCATTTTCCAGCACCCGAAGAGCAGCTCCTTCCTCTCTTCCCGTTGACCCAACCACCCGAACAGCCCCACCACAACTCAGCCTCCTTGCTCTCCTGGCCTCCACAAAACCCACCCGAAAGACAACCAAGAAAAGGTAGGGAGGAGAAAACCGAAACTTGAAGGGGCACCGATCTCCCAACCATGGCGGCAGTAGACGACAACGCCAGTGTAGAAATGAAGTGGGAGGAGAGAAGTCGCCGATCCAGCCATCCACACGCGTGGTCTGTCGGCGGCGCGTGCAACAAAGCCTGGCTCCAGATCTAGCAGCCCAAGCACGACAGAATACACAAAACCCGCCGACCACAAGCCACAGACGCCCTGACCTCAGAGCCGTCCGACACCTGAAGAAGGAAAGAACGGTAAACAGAGAAAAAGACTCAATAGATCTGAGAAGAAAAAATAAAATAAAAACAAGTGCTTGTGTTTTTTTTGTTGCAGGTCACCGCCGGTGAGGAAAGTGAAGAGGGGAGGAAACCGTTGCAGATCTCCCTTGTCGCCTATCTTTTTTGCAGCAACACATGAACCCACGAGCCGCCAATAGCGGCCGCGAGTGGAGAAGATGCGCCACCACTGTTCTAGTGTCCAGAAACCTTCCATCACTGTTCCTGCAGTTGCAAAAGGCCTTCCCTGCAATTCCCAGATTATTTAGGGTTTATTTTGTAAATTTAAAATTATTTAATGTATTGTTAGTTTTATTTTGAATTTTGGTGATTTGGAACATGTAAATATGGGTGTGAGAAAAACATAATGAGAATGGATATGTGTGTATGTTTGTATTTTTTTATGTATGTTATTGAATTATAAAATCAAAAGGATAAAAAAAAATTTAATGTTTTAATTTGTATATGGTCAAGTATTTTAAGGATAAATAAAATCATGTTGTATTTCCCGTGAAAATGTAAGAACATGTTTCTACATATATTTTGAGATTTCATAACTGATTTATTAAAGCCTTAAGAATTTAGCTAATATTTTAATTTTTTAAATCACATCAAATCACGAAGCAGCTTACCTCAGGTACGGTGAGTTAAGGGTGCTAATACTTTCCTTAGCCACAACCAGTCTCTTACCTTTGAATCTCTAACAACGACTAGTACACTTGGGTTTTCTAATAACCTTCAATCAAATACTAGGTGACGACTTCCAAAACAAAGCAAACGAATGAAAATCGCCATCGATATATGACCGTTTCTTTAAGAATTTCAATAAAGGTTGAATTCTCTAAAAGACTCATGAACCCAAGAGTTGTTTAGGGCCAAAATAAATACAACAGTGAGAACAAAAAAAATCACTAGGTAGAGAACTATATGAGTACTATTGTCTTGGTTTACACAAAAAAGATTGAGTAGTTCAATACACTACGTTTACTATTTAGTCGAGTAAATCCAATAATATTTCACTAAGAATAGTTTAAAGTCAAAAGCTACCTATCCTGATGTTGTAATCTACCAAACCAATATCTTTCAATAAATCTTTGAGTTATTTTCAAACTAGTGAGATTATTTCCATTCATGTGGGGAATTGTTGGAAATTTATTTAATTAACATGGTTTAAAAAAAATATAGGTGAATGAGAAATTAATCTAAAAAAATGAAACCTTCGGTATTCCTACTCAAAGAACCCTTGGTTTTCCTAGATTTAATTGATAATTTATGAAGGCTAATCAAAGTTTCATAATGGTGGAAATTAATTCTTATTAACTCTTTAACCTTTTAACTTCTAAAATTCACTATAAAAAAAAAAAAGAGAAAAGTTTCTAAATTGAATTTTTTAGATTTTTACATACTTTTCTCACCTCATATTTTAATATTTTCTTCTCATTTTAAGTTTTGGTTTTCCTCCTAAATCTAGAGCTTAGGTTCACTTTATTGGGAGATATTTGAGTTTCATATCCTTTAGTTCAAATACCTTATTTAGAAGTGCATCTAAACTAAGATTATTAGAATCTTGGGAGGCTATTGCAAATATTCTAAATACACAAGTGAGGAGCAACAAATTCTTAAAAACAAATGATTCATTCTTGACAACAATAAAATATTTATTATTTTAAAGTGCTTCAACAAGTAAGTACCCTTCTTATTTTGATTTAAGCATAATTAATTTTATTATTAGTATGCATGTTATGACTTTGATTTTATATCAATTGCAAGTTTTAATATATGATTAGTGTGTGTGTGTGTGTGTGTGTGTGTGTGTGTGTTAACATTCTTTTAATTATATTTGTATTGAAAACATGTTTACCATGAGTTTTTAGTTTCCATGCTTATAGATTTAAACTTGTGTAGACACTAGACTTTCCCTAAAAACATTCTAATGCTAAACATGCTCTATTATGATAAACTAAACATCTTTACTTACTAGTCTAATAGTAGAAATATATTTACAAACTTTGATTTACATTAAACCCCTCAACTTTAATTAAAGAGTTTAATTAGATTTATAGTAAAACAAGGTCTTTTTATTTATATAATTTTACTTAAGGCATCATAAGTTTTATAAGTGATACTCCTGTATATATGTTTGGTTAGATTGCTACATATAATGTAAAGAAAACTAAACTCTCATGGAGAAAGTCTCCACTAAAAATAATATTTAATTAAAGATTTTTACACTGTATTATTGAAAAATAAAAATGATTTTAATTTATTCAAGTTTTAATTGCGGCATAATAACTATAATATCATGTTAATATCCTATTTCAACAACTTGTGTATAAAACCAATATTTAGAAACAAAAAGATAAATTACTAATAACAGTTTATTGTTTGATGAAGGTAAAATTTATATCCACTATTTCATATATAAATTAAAAAAATGCATTACCTATATTTAACATATGTATTTCACTAAGTAATTTATTTTTTAGAACCATTTACACTTTATAAAGAAAGGTCAAAACCAAGAATAAAGACTAAAATTAAAATCAAGAAAAGCAAAGAAAGAGGGCCAAAACCAAAATTAAAAAAAGGAGAAGAAGGGGGCCAAAATCGAGCCCAAGAGAAAAGAAGAAAGAGCTAAACCCAAGCCCAATAATGTTGGAAAACGAGTCTAAGCTGGAACCCATCATCCTTTTATTTTTCAAGTAATTCTCCTTTATGAGGTGACTCTTCACCATTATGGGCATGCCAAATGATATTTAGGCATGCTTACACTGCTATGATTATCCATCTAAATGCCCTATCTTGTAAGTTAATAGTATGACCGCCTACCAAGCCATCTTGTTTTACTAGTTACTTATGTAGTAGTCCATAATAAATATAATTATTCCTCATGAGTAGGATATTTAGTATGTCTGCAACCTTACTCCATTTTGTGAAATTCATATGGTTCATTGATGTATTAAATACTTAAGGATCACCATGTATATAATATAAGAGATATTCGCACACAAAAGAATGGAAAGGCTTAGAATCATTCAAAGTTTTCTCCAACTTTATTAGCAGTGCTGTTTGTGGAAACTCGACGAAAAACCATTCCAGTTTTTTTATAGGTGATAACCTAGAAGCTCCAGGATATGAAATAGTGATAGACATCCTCACTACAAGTACACCAATTTCTATAAATCTATAAGAACTAACACAATAAATGAGGATGCTCACAAAGAATTTTAAGCCACATAGTTTTTGTGCAGTAATTTTTACCTGTTTTTTTAACCGAGTTTCGTAAAAATTCCTTAAATCTTGTTTATTTTTGCGTTTCAAAAGCGTTTTTTAAAAAAATTAATTTTTTAATTTTTTATTTGCTTCAAATTAATATTTTTTTGGTGTTTTCAGATCCTTTAGATGCACTAATATAAAAAATAATTTTTAAAAAATAAAAAAAATATTATTTTGATGCATTTTCACGTAAAAAGCACTTTGAAAAGCAACCGCAACCACATTTCTAAACACAACTCTAAATATTTTATACATGTTTTTTGCTACTCATAAACTTCAACCACAATTTTTACCAAACACGTATCTAAATCCAAATAATCACAGCTAACCACACTTTTTTTAAACATACTTTTTTCAAACCACAACCACAAAAACTACCTAAAAAACAAACACACTCTTAATGCAGACAAAAAACTTTAATTTGAGGAAGGAATAGGTTAGAATGATGTGCAAAAAACCTAAAAAGATTGACATTGTCTCCATATCCCACGCAAAAGCTACTATTATCATCATGAAAAGCTTTCTCCAAATGGATGCTTTAAATATAACAAAGACAAGTCCAAGACAAGTCAATATACAATCATCCCTATTATTACTACATTTCATCAAAGAGTTTCTTTGAAAGCCTAGTTAGAAATAGGGCTTGAAATGAAGCTCGATCTATGATCATATGGACAATTGATATAAAGACTTACAACCCTTACCATTTGAGGGCTTTCTTATTAACTAAATAAGTGTTAGACACTCGTTTTCTCAAGGATCTCATTACCATAAAAATAAACCTAGACAACTATGATTGGTTCACATACTTAAGAGAACATGTGCAAAATATGTGTAGTAGCTTAAACTTGTCATATAAAAGAAAAATGTCATGAGAATAATCCTTTCGACCATGTTCCATGAGTAGCCTAGACGTGATACCATAACTTAGATCCTAGATCCATCCTTTACTTTGAGGGTCTTTGTGAAAAGATCAAAGCTTACTTTAACATGAGCATCCTACCAAAAAAAGGCTTATTTGGACTTTTCATAATCATGCAACAAGAGAATAAAGGTACTATGAAATATCTGAAAAGATTTAACAAAGAAATATTCAAGGTGAAATGCATGCTTGAGCCAATGGCTATATAGACCTTGATTAATAGGGATTATGATGTCTTTATAGGAAACATCGTATGCTTTCCAAGATACAACCCTTATAAAAGTTAAACAAATAATGAAAAATCATATTAAAGTGTGGGCAAACAAGTATACCCACAACTTCAACAATATAAAGATGAGTGCAACTAGTCTCTAAGTAGTTCTTGGTCACCCGATAAAGTCTTGATTGCTTTGCCTTCATTGAGTTCACGAGCACAACCACATCCAAGGTTCAGAGTCATACCTTTAATGCTCTAATGCACCCAAATACTATCATATTTGAGGTTGAAATTTATAACCTGAATACATACATCTCGACAAACACCTACCATCTTCAATACATGAGAGGGAAGAATCTCACGCACAATATTCAAATCACCTTAGGTTAAGGGTTGTGATTCATAGGAGTGACCACCTATATTATTAATAAACATGGTGTATCTGCACTTGAGGGTCTAGCTCAGTGGTCAACAGGTGAGGCTTGCCTTGCCCCCGTCCCGAGTTCGACCCTTCATGTGCACGCCTGTTACCCCCGCGGTGCCTTACCTGTCTACTGGGCTTGCAGGATGTTCAGTAGACCCGGGGAATAGTCGTGGTGCGCGCAAGCTGGCCCGGACATCCCGGGTTATCAAAAAAAAAAACACAGTGCATCTTCTTCTTAAATAAAAACAATAGTTTTTTAGTGTATGATTGTCATGGAACTCTCTCTCCAAGATTAAGATTGATCCTTCTATCATTCTCCACATTAAATCTTAATGTCTTTAACTGGGATCCCCATTTCTCTTTGTGAAAACTTCATGTCTCTTTATAAGATTTCTATGTCTTCATGTGGTTCACCACTCTAAGCAAAAAGGCAGTGGTTCACCACTCTAAGCAAAAAGGCACTTAGCTTGAGAAGAAAACAACCTTCATTCAAGCTCAAGCTCTATACGGGGCCTAAGAGTATAAGTTCATTTTGATTTGAGTAAAAGTATAAGTTTTTCCTCTCTAATATTCACGAGAACAAAAATGACCACTTTACTCCTAAAATTTCCAAGTACCAAGAAATTCTTTAATCTTTATATTTCTCCAAAAAAAAAAAACCTCCACAATTTTTCATATAATTTTTTATTTAAACACGACCAACCCTTTCGAGCATCAATAACTCGTTCAGGCACAATCTCCTATACTTATATACCCAAAGGACTTTGAATCTAAAAACCATTAACTTAAGCCTTTAAAATCATATCAGTATATATACAAAAAAGAAAATACTATTTAAGCCTTTAAAATCACATGATTTCAAAGACTGGGGGCTACTAAAAAAGAAGGCCAATAAGAGAGAAAAGGTAGGGTTAAAATTGAATCCAATAAGAGAGAATAAAGAGAGACAAAACTGAGCCTAAAGGAAAGCGAATGAGGGTCAAAACTAAACCTATAGAGAGAAGAGAAGAGAAGACGAGGGCCATAACCAAGCCTAAAAAGAAGAGAAGAGAAGACGAGGGCCATAACCAAGCCTAAAACAAGAGAAGAAAGGGCTCATGCACTGTGTATAACAGTGCAAACTATTCAAAGTAAGATTTAAGATGACTGAGCCGAAAACGTTTTTAGGGTTGGTTGCCAAAAACTACATCAGCTGATGAACTGAAGACCCACTCCATGAAGTAGTGGAGGAACTCTCAACGAAAAATGAGATTTATTTTCAACAAGCACTGTGATTGACATGACCTTGAAGGATATTAATCATGGCTCCTGTAGTCTCCCAAGACCACCACACCTTGCTCTTATCTTTTTTTTACAGTTGAATGCGCAGAGGTGACACTGACTTTTGCTGGACTTTGTCGACTGACTGAGTCCCATTTCTTGACTATTTCTGTCACAGTGGTGGGTTGTTGGCAAAATATAATGGAAAAGTTACGTTAGTCCTCCTCTAAAAGATTTGTTGGCTTTAAACCCGTGTCTTGTCCTGTCCGCTCAATGATTATTGATGATGTAATTTCAATTCTACTTTATAAATTATCAAAAGAATTGATCTTTTATAATTGTTGTCTAAGACAAAAATCACTAGTCGATTACATGTGATCTGCTGGGTTTTTTTTTGTGCTGAAAATAATATTCATGTTACATAAACATGTTTTAAATAAAGAAAACAAGTATGCTAATTGAGTGATTCATCTAAACTAGATCATTTTATTTTAACTAGATGATTAAAAAAATAAGTAATTATAATAAATAGATCAAATTAAAAAAAATAACTTGAGAATTTTTTTCATAAAAAAAAACAATAATATAATTTAATTCTCGACTTATTAAATATAGAAAGACAAGGCAAAAAAAAAATTCAAGTTAATCCGGGATAGCATGATAAAATTGCAACTCAGGAAATAAAAAGAGAGCCAACTCGGGTTGATCGATTATTTTTTCTCTTCTTTTTTATTTCCCAGTGACCCTCTCTTCTTTTAAATTTTGAAGATAAAAAAGTAAAATAAATAAAATTTAAAACTAAAAAGAAACCCTCAAAATACAAGATGAAAAAAAAGAGACAAAAACTTTAGAGATCTTGTAGCTTTTCACACCCAATAGCACCATAAAAAAGTAGGCTTTTTTCATGTGTTTAATTTAGTCCTTCTTGTTTTAACTTTTTTAATTGATAAAATCAAATTCTATTTTGTGATATCAAGTTTTAATTTGATGCGGAATAATTTTTTTCAATCTTGAATATACCATAACACACCAATCACAACAAATTATTATGCCTAAAAAAATCATATGAACATAATAAAATTTGATTTTAGACATAATAATTTAGTGACCAAAACCTAATAGTTGTTCAAAGGACTAAAAAAAGGGATTGATTTAGGTAACACCAGGCAAATGCCATAGTGAAAGAAACAATAATAGACTATTTTGTTTTAGTAACAAAAATAGACTATTTTGTTTTAGTTTAATTTACTATTTATTTTACATGTACTTCATCGTCAGTTAAATATTTTTTTTGGTAAAAAAATAAATATGCAAACTTTTAAAATGTGTTTTTTACAACAAAAATCTTAATTATAAATCAAAAAGGCCTATACATGCATTTAATTAAATAAAACAAGAACCATTTGTACCAATAAATACAAAAAAAAAGTGTTAACACGTCTATTTGACTCGCCAAGCTGTATGTCGAATAATTTTTGCTAACACAAATGAATTACTATGTAGGTGTTATTAATGCATTTTTTGACAACGAATAAAAAATATAATTGTGAATCATTAAGCTGATACTTATATATAATAAAATATAGTGAAGATTATATGCGTTAATAAAAACTTGTAAGACTTCAAGCTTATTTTTAACATATTATAAAAATGAGACAATATTTCAATTGCTACATTGACATACCATTTTGTATTTGTATAATAATTTTTCAAACAGAAAGTTTAATGAAAAAAAAAAAATGAAGATAAGAACAAAAAAAATAGTATAAATATATCAAATATAGAGTGATAAATATTTCAAGCGTAAATAATATATT
>Ga0307515_10025652_pt1 | contig 10186 bp, 7 predicted proteins | sample 17_EM_MG_FD_194513 | JGI IMG/M metagenome (GOLD analysis project Ga0307515, IMG submission 194513) | Populus trichocarpa ectomycorrhiza microbial communities from riparian zone in the Pacific Northwest, United States - 17_EM | ecosystem: Host-associated > Plants > Roots > Unclassified | place...
GGCGGTGAAACTGCACTATGCGATGAAGGCCAACCCGATGCCGGCGGTGGTCGGGCTGATGGCCGGGCTGGTCGACGGTATCGACGTGGCTTCGGCCGGCGAGCTGAAGGTGGCGCTGGACGCCGGCGCCGATCCGGTCGAGGTCAGCTTCGCCGGCCCCGGCAAGCGCGACGTCGAACTGCGCCAGGCGGTGGCGGCTGGCGTGCTGGTCAACGTCGAGACGATGCGCGAATTGCCCGTGTTGGCCGAGGCTTCGCAAGCGCTCGGCCTGCCGGCTCGCGTCGCGCTGCGCGTGAACCCCGACTTCGAGCTCAAGGGCTCTGGCATGAAGATGGGCGGCGGGCCGAAGCAGTTCGGCGTCGATGTCGAAGTTGTGCCCGAGGTGCTGGCGCGCATGGCTCAACTGGGCCTGGCGTTCGAAGGTTTCCACCTCTTCGCCGGCTCGCAGAATTTGAAGGCCGAGTCGATCTGCGAGGCGCAGCAGAAGAGCTACGAACTGGCGCTGCGGCTGGCGCAGCACGCGGCCACGCCGGTGAAGTTCCTGAACCTGGGCGGCGGTTTCGGCATTCCCTATTTCCCCGGCGAGCAGCGGCTCGACCTGGCGCCGATCGGCGCCAACCTGCAGGACATCAGCGAACGTGCGAAGCGCGACCTGCCGCAGGCGCACATCGTGATCGAGCTCGGGCGCTATCTGGTCGGCGAAGCGGGTGTCTACGTCGCTCGTGTGATCGACCGCAAGGTCTCGCGCGGCCAGGTCTATCTGGTGACCGACGGTGGCCTGCACCACCACCTGTCGGCTTCGGGCAATTTCGGCCAGGTGGTGCGCAAGAACTACCCGGTGACGGTGGCCACGCGCGCCGACGCGAGCGACCGCGAGATCGCGTCGGCGGTTGGCCCACTGTGCACGCCGCTGGACCTGCTGGCCGACCGCATGGACCTGCCGGTGGCGCAGATCGGCGATCTGGTGGCCGTGTTCCAGAGCGGCGCCTACGGCATCAGCGCCAGCCCGCAAGGTTTCCTGGGGCACCCGGCCTGCGTCGAGGTGCTGGTCTAGGACGTCCGGCCGTGTCGGATCGGACTTCCTCGCGGCGCGAGCGCGGCAGCACCGGCTCGCGTTCGCGCCCGTCAAAGCGCCGCCGGCGCAGCGGCCTTGGCCTGTGGGGCTGGCTGCTGTCGGGGTTCATGCTGCTGACGCTGGCGATGATCGGCAGCGGCTGGTGGCTGTACCACGAGCTGGGGCGTTCTCCGGGCGAGCTGCTGGACTACGTCGAACATCGCCTGGAAGGCCACACCCGGCTGGAAGCGCTGACCGAAGCGCCGATCGCCTACCTGCGCGATGCGTTCGACGCCTCGCGCGCGGCCGATCGGCTGAACACGCCGTTCCCGGTGCCACCGCCGCCGCCGCGTCGCGGCGCGGGTGAGGTGCTGGCGGCCGAGCCGGTGCCGCCGGGTGCCAAGGTCTGGCGCGTCGGACGCAGCAGCGGCGCGCTCTTGCGCATCTCCGACGCCGCCAGCCAGGCCCAGGACGGCGATGTGGTCGAAATCGAAGCCGGCGACTACCGTGGCGATGTCGCGGTGTGGGAACAGAAGCGGCTGACGATCCGCGGTATCGACGGCGCCGCGCGCATCTTCGCCGACGGCAGAAGCGCCGAGGGCAAGGCGATCTGGGTGATCCGCAACGGCCAGTTCGACATCGCCAACATCGACTTCATCGGCGCCAAGGTCGACGACAGCAACGGCGCCGGCATCCGCTTCGAAGGTGGGCAGCTGCGCCTGCGGCATTGCCTGTTCTGGGGCAACGAGATGGGCCTCCTGACCGGCGGCGAAGGCACGGCGATCGACGCCACGCTGGTCATCGAGAACAGCGAGTTCGCCTACAGCCACGTCAGCGGGCGCTGGGGCCACAACATCTATGTCGGCAGGATCTCCGAATTCAGCATCAGCGGCAGCTACTCGCACCACGCCGGCCGCGGCCACCTGCTGAAGAGCCGCGCGCGCGTGAACCAGGTGCTCTACAACCGGCTGACCGACGAAGCCGGCGGCCGCGCCAGCTACGAGCTGGACTTCCCCAACGGCGGCCTGGTGCGCGTGGTCGGCAACGTGCTGCAGCAGCAGCCGGAGACCGACAACTCGACCTTGATCGCCTACGGCGAAGAGGGCTATGCCTGGCCGGAGAACCGGCTGTCGGTGGCCTCCAACACGCTGGTCAACGACCTGCACTACGGCGGCACCTACATCTGGGCCGCGTCCGGCGCGACTTCCGTGACCTCGTCCAACAACCTGCTGGTGGGCCCGGGCGGCTACCGCGCCGGCAAGGTGCTGAGCGTCTGGAACGACGTCAATGCCGAGTGGGAAGACCTGCAGCGGCCGGCGCGCCAGGACTATCACCTGCGCCAGAACGGCGGCCGTTTCGCCTATCGCGAGCTGCCTGACGCCACCCAGCGCCAGCAGCTGGCGCCGCGTGCGCAGTACGCCGAACCGCGCGCGGCACCGCCGCTAAACGCGCCGCCGCGCGTGGTCGGAGCCTTGCAACCGGCATCGCCCTGATTCCGCCTTCGGGCCGGCAGCATAAAATCAAAAGCTTGCCTACGAGGACGACGCTCCGTGTTCATCTCTTCCGCCTACGCCCAAACCGTTCCCGCCGCCGGCAGCGGCACCGATTCGCTGTTCAGCCTGCTGCCGCTGGTGCTGATGTTTGTGGTGCTGTACTTCATCATGATCCGGCCGCAGATGAAGAAGCAGAAGGAACACAAGGCGATGGTCGAGGCCATCGCCAAGGGCGACGAAGTCGTCATCGCCGGCGGCGTGCTGGGCCGCATCGCCAAGCTGGGCGACAGCTACCTGCACGTCGAGGTTGCCAATGGCGTCGAGCTGCAGGTGCAGCGCAGCGCCGTGGTGCAGGTGCTGCCCAAGGGCACGGTCGGCACCTTCAAGTAAGCCGCGACTCACACCGCCAGGCCTGAACCAAAGGCCCGGCAGCCGGCCGCGCAGCGCCGCGCGGCCCTCCCGAGGACTCCTGCGATGAACCGATATCCCCTGTGGAAGTACGTGCTGCTGGGCATCGTGCTGCTGGTGGGCCTGCTGTACACGGTGCCCAACTTCTACGGCGAGGCGCCGGCGGTGCAGGTGTCCAGCGGCAAGTCCACCGTCAAGGTCGATGCCGGCATGGTGCAGCGGGTGCAGCAGGTGCTGGACGGCGCCAAGGTCAAGGCCGACTTCGTGCGCTTCGACGGACTTTCGGTGCGCGCACGCGTGGCCGACATCGACGAGCAGAAGAAGGCCGCCGATGCATTGAAGGCCGCGCTCAACCCCGACCCGAAGGACGAGCGCTACGTGGTGGCGCTGAACCTGGTCTCGAGCACGCCCGAGTGGATGGCCAAGGCGCGCGCGCTGCCGATGTACCTGGGCCTGGACCTGCGCGGCGGCGTGCACTTCCTGATGCAGGTGGACATGCGCGGCGCGCTGAAGCAGGCGGTGGAAACCTACGCCAGCGATGCGCGCAGCTCGATGCGCGAAAAGCGCGTGCGCTTCACCGAACTGAACCGCGAACCCAACGGCATCACCGTCGGCTTTACCGACCCGGCCGAAGCCGGCAAGGCGCGCGACCTGCTGTTCGACCGCCTGCCCTCGCTCACCTGGACCCAGGAAACCGGCGAAGGCGGCACCGTGCGCGTGCTGGGCCGCCTGTCGCCCAAGGCGATCAGCGACATCCAGAACCAGGCCCTCACGCAGAACATCGAGACACTGCACAAGCGCGTCAACGAACTCGGCGTGGCCGAGCCGGTGATCCAGCAACAAGGCGCCGACCGCATCGTGGTGCAGCTGCCCGGGGTGCAGGATCCGGGGCGCGCGAAGGGCATCCTGGGCCGCACCGCGACACTGCAATTCCGGCTGGCCGAACCCGACATCTCGCAAGCCGCCGAGGTGGTGCCCACGCGCGACGGCGGCAACGTCGGCCTCAAGCGCGACGTCATCGCCACCGGCGACCAGCTCAAGCAGGCCGCCGCGACGCTGGACAAGGACCAGCGCCCGGCCGTCAGCGTGCGCCTGGACGATGTGGCCGGCCGTTCGATGAAGAACGTCACGCGCGAAAACCTCGGCAAGCCGATGGCCATCGTGCTGTACGAAAAGGGCAAGGGCGAGGCGCTGTCGGTGGCCACGATCCAGGGCGAATTCGGCACCGATTTCCAGATCACCGGCCGCTTCACGCCGCAGGAAACCGCCGACCTCGCGCTGCTCACCCGTGCCGGCGCGCTGGCCGCGCCGATGGAGATCATCGAAGAGCGCACCATCGGCCCGAGCCTGGGCAAGGAAAACATCGACAAGGGCTTCCATAGCGTGATGTGGGGCTTCGCGGCGATCGCGACGTTCATGTGCCTGTACTACATGCTGTTCGGTGTGTTCAGCACGCTCGCCCTGGGCTTCAACCTGCTGTGCCTGGTGGCGGTGCTGTCGATGCTGCAGGCCACGCTGACCTTGCCCGGCATCGCGGCCATCGCGCTCACTCTGGGCATGGCCATCGACGCCAACGTGCTGATCAACGAACGTGTGCGGGAAGAGCTGCGCGGCGGCGCCTCGCCGCAGACGGCCATCAGCACCGGTTATGAACGCGCCTGGGGCACCATCCTGGACAGCAACGTCACCACGCTGATTGCCGGTGTCGCGCTGCTGGCCTTCGGCAGCGGGCCGGTGCGCGGCTTCGCGGTGGTGCACTGCCTGGGCATCGTGACCTCGATGTTCTCGGCCGTGATGTTCTCGCGTGGCCTGGTCAACCTCTGGTACGGCCGGCAGAAGAAGCTGAAGGGCGTATCGATCGGTCAGGTGTGGCGCCCCGATGGCGCCAAGCCGGCCGCGGAAGAAGCCTGACCCAGGAGCTCACGATGGAATTCTTCCGCATCAAGAAAGACATCCCGTTCATGCGCCACGCGCTGGTGCTGAACGTGATCTCGTTCGTCACCTTCGCGCTGGCGGTGTTCTTCCTGGCCACACGCGGCCTGCACCTGAGCATCGAGTTCACCGGCGGCACGCTGGTGGAGGTGCAGTACGCGCAGACCGCCGACATCAACAAGGCGCGCCACGCCGTCGACACGCTGGGCTTCGGCGAAGTGCAGGTGCAGACCTTCGGCACCAGCCGCGATGTGCTGATCCGCGTGCCGCTGCGCGGCAGCGTGAAGCAGGACGACATCGCCGACCAGGTGTTCGCCGCTGTCTGCAAGGCCGAGAACGGTACCGTCGGCAGGAAGCAGGCCGTGGAGCAGGGCCAGCAGGTCGAGCGGCCTTCCTGCGCCACCGCCGACGGCAAGGAGCCGGTGGAGCGCAAGCGCTTCGAAGCGGTGGGCGCCAGCGTCGGCAACGAGCTGTACCAGAACGGCGCCTGGGCGCTGCTGGTCACCGTGGCGGGCATCATGGCCTACTTGGCGCTGCGCTTCGAGTGGAAGTTCGCGCTGGCCGGCATCGTCGCCAACCTGCACGACGTGGTCATCATCCTGGGCTTCTTCGCCTTCTTCCAGTGGGAGTTCTCGCTCTCGGTGCTGGCGGCGGTGCTGGCGGTGCTGGGTTATTCGGTCAACGAGTCGGTGGTCATCTTCGACCGGATCCGCGAGGCCTTCCGCCGCTTCCGCAAGCTGACCACGCCGCAGGTGATCGACCATGCGATCACCAGCACCACCAGCCGCACCATCATCACGCACGGCAGCACGCAGATGATGGTGCTGTCGATGCTGATCTTCGGCGGCCCCACGCTGCACTACTTCGCCGTCGCGCTGACGATCGGCATCCTGTTCGGCATCTATTCGTCGATCTTCGTGGCCGCCGGCATCGCGATGTGGCTGGGCGTCAAACGCGAGGATCTGGTGAAGATAGGGGGCGGCGGGAAGGAGCAGGATCCCAACGATCCGAACGCCGGAGCGGTGGTGTAGAGTGACCTGATACTCCGCCCGTCTACCCGCACGCTCCCACCTCATGGCCACCGGCGCCTCGCCCGAATCCCTTGCTGGACAGGCGCGCAGGCTCTACACCGAAGAGCTGGTGAAGGGCTTGGTGGCGGTGGTGCAGACCGCGCTGGACACCGCGCGCACCCTGCTCGACAAACCGAGCGAAAACGCCGCCTTCCAGCGCCGTCGCGCCCTGCATCAAAGCCTGACCTCGGGCGCGCAGGCCTGGCACCGCAGCATCGTCAGCGGTTTGCGCCAGGTGCTGGTGAGCGGCGGCGGCGGCTCGCGCCCGGCCGACCTGCCGCCGGCGGGCGGCCAGCGCGAGACGCTGTCGCTGGTGCCCGACGACACGATTGAACTCGAGATCGTCACCTCGCGCCTGGCGCTGGCCATCATGGACCGGGCGTCCTGGGAATTCGCCGATCTGCGCTCACGTGTGGCCCACCTGGAAGGCCGCACCGAGCTCGATCCGCACGACATGTTGCGTGCCCACGTGCTGGCGCGCATCGTCTTCGACGCCTGGCGCATCGCCGGGCTGACCTTGGAACACTGGCGCGAGATCCAGCCGGTGCTGCACGACGAGTTCGCGCTGCTGGTCGAAGAGGCCTATCACGAAACCAACCGCTGGCTGGTCGAGCACAAGGTGCTGGCAGAGGTGGATCTGCGCCCTTTCATCCGGCGCTCGCGCACCCATCCGAACGCGACCACCGGCTGGCAGCCGGGCGGCGGCGGGCAGGGCGGCTGGGGTTCGGGCCGCGACCACGGGCCGGACAGCGGCGCCGGTGGCAGTTATGCCCACACCGGCGGCGGTTACCAGCATTCGGGCGGCATGGGTGGGCCGGGGCCGGGCGTCGGCGCTTATGCGGACGCGCGCCAGGCCGGCGGTTACGGCGGCGGTGGCGGCGGCTGGCCCGGTGGGGGCGGCGGCGGCCGTGGCGGTTCCGGCGGCGGGGTAGGCGAAGAGACCCGCATGATGACCCGCGCCGCGCCGCTGGCACGCAGCCGCGAGCACGCCGAAGCGGTGCTGGGCCGGCTGAATCGGCTGATCGGCCGCCACGTGCCCGAGTTCGCCCCTTCCGCGCACATGCCGGGTACGGGCGGCCAGTCGATGCCGCACCACGTGATGTCGCCTGCGCTGGCGCGCGCCATCGACACCGCGGCCGCCGGCATCCGGCAGCGCCTGGCGCCCAACACCACGCAGTCCAGCGAGCAGCTGCCCACCGCGCCGGTGATGCTGGAAGACCTGCACTCGCGCAAGCAGGTGCTGAAGAAGGCGGCAGCCAGCGCCGAAGAGCGCGCGACGATCGAGATCGTTGCCTTGCTGTTCCAGAGCATCCTCACCGAAGACCGCATCCCGGCCGCCGTGCGCGTGTGGTTCGCGCGCCTGCAGATGCCGGTGCTGCGCGTGGCGGTCACCGAGCCCGATTTCTTCGCCACCATCGACCACCCGGCGCGCCGGCTGATCGACCGCATGGGCGCCTGCGTGATGGGCTTCGACAGCGGCGGCGGCGCGGCCAACGCGCCGGGCGAGGCGCTGGAGAAGGAAATCAAGCGCATCGTGCAAGTGGTCGAGGCCTATCCCGACACCGGCCGGCGCGTCTTCCAGACCGTGCTGACCGAGTTCGAGAAGTTCCTCGAGCACTACTTCAGCACCGAAAACGAAGCCACCAAACGCGGTGTCTCGCTGGCTCAGCAGGTGGAGCAGCGCGAGACGATGGCCATCCAGTACACCATCGAGCTGCGCCGCATGCTCAACGAGGTGCCGGTGCAGGAAGGTGTGCGCCAGTTCCTGTTCCACGTCTGGGCCGATGTGCTGGCCACCACCGCGGTGCGCTTCGGTGCCCAGGGCGCGCAGACCAAGACGATGAAACGCGCGGCGGCCGATCTCATCTGGAGCGCCAGCGCGAAGGTCACTCGCGAGGAACGCGCCGAGGTCATCCGCCGGCTGCCGCTGCTGCTGAAGAGCCTGCGCGAAGGCATGGCCGCAGCGGGCATGGACACACCCAAGCAGGACGAACACATCCAGCAGCTGAACAACTCGCTGGCCGCAGCTTTCACGGCGAAGGCCGCGGTGATCCCCGACGATCGCCTGCGCGAGCTGATGGAACGGCTGGAGACGCTCGAAGAGATGCTGCCCGAGCAGGCCGACGTCGACATCGACGAGTCGATGGTGCTGGACCTCTCGGGCCATCAGAGCAGCGAGCTGGAAGTCGTGCTCGAAGGCGGCAGCATGCCGACGCCGGCGATGGTGGCCTGGGCGCGCGAGCTGCAGGTGGGCAGCTGGTACATGCTGGACCGCGGCGGCCACAGCGAAGCGGTGCAGCTGGCATGGCACGGCATGCGCAAGCAGCTGAGCCTGTTCGTCACGCCGCAGGGCCGCTGCGTGCTGTTCCAGCAGCACCGGCTGGCGAGCTACCTGCAGGCGGGCCTGATGCTGCCGGCCCAGGACGAAGCGCTGACGGTGCGCGCCACGCGCAGCGCGCTGGCCAAGCTGGACGTCGACGCCTCGCGTCTGCTCAGCTGAGCGGGCGCTGACTTCAGTGGATCAGGCGTTCTGAAGGGTCGACGAAGAGTTCGTCGAGGATCAGCGCATCGGGCTCTTCGCCCAGACTCCAGAAGACCATCAGCACGATGATCTTCAGGTCTTCCAGGTCCATCGGGCCGTTGCCGACGGCCATCGCGCGGTCGATCACCATCTCGCGCATCGGCGCCGGTAGCACGCCGGCCGATTCGAGGAAGACGATGAAGCCGATCGATGTCTCGTCCAGCACGTCGCGTTCGCCGGCGGTGTAGATGCGGATGCTGCCCTTGACCGGGCTTCCGGTGACCGCTTCGGCACTGTTCGCCAAGCCGTCAAGCCAGCTCAGCGCGTCCTGGATCTCATCGGCTTCGAAGCCGACTGCCGACAGTTTTCGCGACAGTTGCTTCGGGTCCGGACAGGCGTCCGGACGCCAGTAGTTCTCGTAGAGATAGACCAGTACGTCGAACATGAACCCACTATACCCCGAGCCCCAAGGCCCCGGATATCAGCTGGTGTGACGACGTTGGTACAGGCCGCCGGGCAGGCGCGCGACCCGGCCTTCCAGCTCCAGTTCGAGCAGCCGCGCGGTCAGTTCGGACACCGGAAGTCCGGTGCGGGCGAGCAGGGCATCCAGCGTCACCGGGTCGTGACCCAGCGCGTCGAGCAGCGGGTTGGCGGGGCCGTCTTCATCGCCTAGCGGCAGCGCGGCCTGGCGCGGCGTGCCGGCCTGCAGTTCCTCGAGGATGTCGTCGACGCTCTCGACCAGCTTCGCGCCCTGCTTGATCAGGGCATGGCAGCCTTGCGCCTGCGGCGCGCGGATCGAGCCGGGAATCGCGAATACCTCGCGGCCGGCTTCGCTGGCCAGCCGCGCGGTGATCAGCGAACCCGAACGCAGAGCGGCTTCCACCACCAGCGTGCCCTGCGTCAGCCCGGCGATGAGTCGGTTGCGCTGCGGGAAATGCTCGGGCAGTGCCGGCGTGCCGGGCGCGTATTCGCTCAGCAGCGCGCCGGTCGCCGCGATGCGCTGCGCCAGCGGCCGGTGTTTGGCCGGGTAGATGCGGTCAGGGCCTGTGCCCATCACCGCCACCGTCGGCGCGCCGGCGTCCAGGGCGCCTTCATGCGCCGCGGCGTCGATGCCCTGGGCCAGCCCCGAGACGATGCACCAGCCTTGTTCGGCGAGCGAACGCGCGAACGCGCGTGCGTGGTCCAGGCCCTGCGCGCTCGGTTGGCGGCTGCCGACGATCGCGATGCCGCGCGCCGACAGCCACTCGGGCTTGCCTTGCAGGTACAGCAGCAAGGGCGGGTCGGCTGTCTGCAGCAGCAGTGGCGGATAGGCGCTGTCGCCGGGTGTCAGCACCTGGCGATCCGGGCCCTCGTTCAGCCAGCGTGAAGCGGCGGCAAGCCGTTCGGCGAAGGATGGCGGCTCGCCTGTCAGCGCGGCGGCGATGGCCGAGCCGGCCAATTCACGCAGCGTGGGCTCGGGGGTCTGGAACACCGCCTGCGGCGAGCCGCAGGCCGCCAGCAGGCGCCGTGCGGCGTCACGGCCGACGCCGGGGGTTTCGAGCAGCCTGAACCAGGCTGCGAAATCGTCGGGGTGAATCGCCGCCGGGGCTCAGGGCTGGCTGAAGCGATCGCCCGAGCGCACCGGTTCCTGCACCTTCAAGATGAGCGCATAGGAGACGCGGTCGAAGGCACGGAACACGAACAACGTGCCGTGCTTTTCGTCGGGCAG
>Ga0307515_10025653_pt1 | contig 10185 bp, 7 predicted proteins | sample 17_EM_MG_FD_194513 | JGI IMG/M metagenome (GOLD analysis project Ga0307515, IMG submission 194513) | Populus trichocarpa ectomycorrhiza microbial communities from riparian zone in the Pacific Northwest, United States - 17_EM | ecosystem: Host-associated > Plants > Roots > Unclassified | place...
GAGTGATAGACGATCAGCGAGGGATAAACGGGCGTCAGCAACGGGGGATAAATAATATGAGTGGTCAGCGACGGTACTGCGGCTTGACTGACCTAGAGGCTGCTGCACGAGGATATAGTATTTCTTTCCTGAAATGCGTTTGTCATAAAGGTCCGATATAGTCTGCTCCTCGTCGAGCCCATCGTCCTTGTTCAAGTCCTGGGATAATGTCTTGAGGTAGTTGATTCGCTCCTGCTTAGTATGAGATTTTTGGGTTCCGACTTCGACTTGATATAGTGTGAGGTGGAAGGCGGGAACAGTGGCGAGTGCTGGGGTCGCCTTGTCTTTGATTCGGTCTTTCAAATCGGACACATCTTCGGTAGGATCGATTTTGACCTTAAAGATATTCGAGCCTCCAATGAGGAAGCACCAAATGGTGCACGACATTTCAGGTGGAAGAGCGGTAACGGTAGAGGCCAAGTTTCAGCTTCTTTGTTACACAAAGACAACAGCACCGGTCAGGCCCACAGGTTACAGAAGCACAGAAGCACCACTCCACCACTCGAGTATATACCTAGGAATTCCTCCGTTTCGTGAAGAGTATGAAGGTTCAGTCCTTTGGAACCGCTATAGTCCCGCCTTCGCGAATCAACCCCGCAACCCTGCTGAGTGCCAACGCAGACGATCCTATGGTTCAGCCACCGAACGGTGTCCTTGTCAACTCAGAGGTGCTACCTCCCACTCGCCCGCTCGTTGTCCACGTTGTCCACGCCCTTACTTGCGCACTCGAGAGCCGGCCATGCACGAAGGGACGCCTTATTCTCATCTTACTATTCCTCTTACATAAGCCACCTCCTCCCGGGCTCCCCTCCTCCCCTCCTGGTGACCCAGCAGGAGGCCTTCAACAAGATTCGAGGAAACTATCAAAAGGCGAGATCGTTTCTTTGTGATACCAACTGGGCTTTGCGGTGACGATGAGGACCGTGTGCGTTTACGATTTGATCAGCAAAGCCGAGACGGTCTATACTTCAAAGTCTGCTGGTGCCCTACGAAGACGTGCATGCTCGCGCTTATCGCCAAGATCAGGGAACACACCGCCGACGCTGCACTCCTCGCTAAACTCTGCGCTTCGTTCGAAGACTCGTCCAGCCTACCATGGGTAACTTTGCTTCAAGTTGCGGTCCTGCACTATGTACCCATTAATGATTGCAGGAAGAAGCTCAGTGAACTTGTACACACTTGAACATTATGGGAACAATGGAGGGAAGGTCAAGGTAGATTTTGTCATGGAACTATTTGATGTCCAGCAGGTATGAAAGCTCAGCGTTCTGGGAGTTGGGAGTCGGTTTGTCAGGTCAATGGGCTACCACTCCCGATATCGTGAACCTATATTCAGCCTATTACATGAAAAGGTTCAACCCAAAATTTGATAGACGATGTGTGACCTTCAAGAGGTATATTGATGATATATTCGATCTGCTTCCCTGGCTTCCTCCTCTTCCTCCTCTTCCTCCACTTCTCCGCCCTCCCCCTCTTCAAGTTGTCGCTCCCTTCGTTTGTAGTATAACCCCTGACTAACAATGATGATATCAAAAGTGAGTGTCCCGCCTGAACCTAGTAAGTAGGGCAAAGACTCCCGCAAAAAAGCGCGACCTGCAGGTGATGACCAACCGGTCTTCAGCTGCGCATCCGTGGAGAGTAAAGGTGATGTTAAAGAAGTTGTAGTCGACAGTGCAGGTAAGGATGGGGATTCAGCTTGTGGCGGCGAGTAGAGGACCGGTGAGGTCAGGATGGAAAGGACGTAGAAGAGGTTTCCAAGGAATGTGAAGACAAAGAGGGCAAGCGAGAGGCCTTGTACACTCTTTCGCGTAAACTTTCAACGCTAGTAAGAACCCAATGAAAGATAGCGGGAGAAGGCACTTACATTCTTCCATATTTGTGGCAAGCGGCTGGTAAGGTAGAGTGTAGTGCATGTCCATGCTGATATTCGTCCAATGATTCTTCGCTTCTCTTCTGTCATCTGCTCAGGTCGTTTGTGATGGTGATGTGGCGGTAGCGGTGACTGGTCATCAATGTCGGCATATAATATGTGAATGAGCGGTGGGTGTGCGTCTGTATTGCCGCCGCGCAATGCACCGATCTCCTGATCCTCTAATGGGTACCCTCGTCCGATACTGAGTACCCGCCCTTCTCTGATCTCTACTGTGCCTCCCCTTCTCTCTTTGACCTCCTTGCTTGAGTCCAAACGCGTTCCAAATGCGAATAGCGCGCTAACGCCGATGCTAAGGAAGACAATTCCCGTGCTACACTTCCCGCGTGCTCGGTTACCACTCGTACTCATGCGGTGTTGTCCCAAATTAACCAAACTTCGTTCGGCCTGCGGCGCACTAGCCTCTTGTGGGGACTTGACATAACTCCCAGGCACAGCGTCAAGTGGAGTACTCTCGAAGAGGTGCCTTGTTGTGGGCCTCCCTCGACTCCTCGATCGCTGCCTTGAGCTGTGCGTTTCGCCGCTCAAGATGGTATCCTCAAGCTCGTCACCTCCATGGACGTCTTCCTGCTGCTGTGAAGACGAAGGTGGGTGAGTGCTTGTCCATGTTATAGAGTGATGACGAGGATGACTACCCCCTGCTCCTGAGTAGTAGCTCTCCGCAAGCAGGTTGACCTCATTGTCTTCCGCGTCACTCTTAGGTTCTCCAAATTGTGTTATGCACGTGGCCGCATCCACGCCAGTACGAGAAGGGGGAGGAGGTCGAGAGTCACCCACATAGCTGGCGCTTCTGGGTTGTTGGTGACCATGCTGCTGGTGGAGGAGCGAGTCGGCAGCTTGAGTGATATTCGCAGCAGTTGTCTGCAATTCTCGTAAAGTTGCCCATTTGCTGAGGGTGGGCCCTCGATGAGAGTGGGCACGAATGCGTGATCGAGACCTGCTTATGGAGAGCCCTTGTGTGTGAATATCGTCTGAACTGGGCAGCAAACCTGGAGGTGGATAGGAGGCGCTCACACCAGAATACCGCCTGGATTTGGTGGATCTGTAGCATTCAGCGACTGAATGAGCTCTGTGGTTACTCAAACCAGTACCCAAGCATGGTGAAGAACCCAGCTATATACCTGGTGGTACCTGCTAAGTCTACTGGTATTCCTGCTTTTCCATGCAAATATACCTGTTCCCGGAACTGGTTCAACCAGGTGAGTAGGTTGGTAACCAGTTTTTGATCATGCACCGGTTTCACCAGGTCTCCCTCCTAGGCACAACTGGAGCAGGTATCCAGCAGATAAGGCAGGTAATACCTGTTTCAATAACTGGTAACCTGTTTATCATTTACCAGTCCAAAAGCCAGGGTTCACCTATTTATTTCTAGGTTTTCCTGGTACTTATTTTCACTTATTTTCACACAATAGAATGGAAAAGAAATTATAGTATTATTTACTACATATCCAATATACTTAATTATGAAGACCAAAAACTCATAATTGGCTAAGTTGCAAAGGGAGAAGCCAGGGTTGTGAAGCAGAGTGGAGCGAGTGAGTGAGAGGGGGTGGGGTGAACACAAGCACAAGCATGGGAGGCATAAACATGAGTGCAAACTAACAGAAATTATTAGATGCATAGTGAATGTGACAATACAACTGACCAGAAACTGGATTGGTGCAGTAATGATTTGAGGGGGCTGACTAAACTGGGTTACGGGGGTTCTTGATACCGCAGGTCACATGCTATATGGAATTAGTGAGAGATCAGCAGCTGGGTTAATAAACATACCTTAGGCCTCCGCTCAGGTTTGTTGAGATCGGCTTTGCCTTTTCCTTTCAGATCAGCCTTGCCATTTCCTTTCCAGGTTGTCTTATTGAACATGTGGTCAAAGTTTACTTCCTCTGACATGACCCTGCTGGGTGGAGGGGATGGGCTCAGGGCAGATGGGGCAGGCAGTGCCAAGGGGTCTGAGCCACCTGAGCAGGTCAGGTGACTGGAGCAGTGAGTGGGGGATGCTGGTGCAGAAGGAGTTGCAAGCAAGCTGACTGGATGGCCAGGGGAGAAGGAGTAGGGGGGGCCAGGGCCTTGTTACAGGAGTGAGTTGGGCAAGTAGAGGAAGGTGGGGGTTTGGGATGCTTGCCACGGACACTTCCAGCTGGTGCTGTACCTGTGCCCAATATTTCAGAGTATGCTACAGAATAGGGAGGGGAGGGAGCCGGGGCCTTGTTGCAGGAGCCTGAGTGGCCAAATTTGTCCTGCTGCTGGTACCATGTCAGTGGGATCACCAAATGAGGTTTTTGTACATACTGCTCTAAGCCATTGCCTTGTCCTTGCAGACTTCCTTGGGCGCTGTGCAATCGGGGACAGATCAAATGGTATTTGCAAAGTAAACCAAAGGTGTAGACTTACCTCATGTTCAGAATCAGACTCTGGCTCGGGCCTAACCTTATGCTTCTTGACAGTGCCCTTGGCCACAAGTTGCCTGTATCGCTCGGCAACCTTCAGGTCTGGGTCTGTTACGATGCACATGTGATAACCTTAGTAATCATAACGTACGGTATTCTGGGGTTAGACCTGAGGACTATTATTTCAGTCCTACGAATATTGGTTTAGTGATTCACCAGAAGCGCTTCACAGATATTCGCTTTTATCAATGTAAGAGTAGTGTAGTTCATATATATTAACTTCCTAATGTCTATAGAGAACTATGACCTTTTAATAATGACGCTGCGCACACCTCAGGATATGACTCCTCAGATGGTTTGTCAATGAGCACAGAGTGACTACGAAGGGTAGCGCTAGATAGATAAAGGTAATCGAATGCTATACGAAGTAGAATATGTAATAAAGCTTATTTACTAACTATCCTTTACCTATTGTCCTGCGCTGCGATAATATCGCCCTTTTTCCCCTTTTCCTCCTTATTCCGACAATCTCCGCTCCCTCCGGTCGCTCCGACACCTTCCCTCCGCCTCCGCTCCCGTCTTCACTTCCCTTCTGATCCCCTGATCCCCTCTCCCATTCCCTGTGACTTGTGTCTCGTATTATGGACTCTTTCCCTGTGATGACCACTCGTATACTATGTCTCCGATTGTTTGTATCATTCCCGCATGCTGCTGGACTTATTCCTATGGTGTAGACCCACCTCCACCCTGCATGCTCCACTAATCCCTCTTCGCTTCCACCTCCGTACCACCACGTTTGCATAGCCTCCACCTCACCGCCTCTGTGTAGATTCCACTTACACATCACCCCTGCCTCCACTTTGTTCCACTTTTTTTTTTTTTTTTTTTTTTTGTGGGTCAGGGAGGCGGGGCTGCCGCCGAAACCCCGAAAAGCCGAAGAGGGGAAGTGGTCTCCTGGCCCCTGCATACAACAGATCTATGGAGTGGTGCCCCATCACCCGGCACTGCCTGTTCTCTAGAACTCTCCCTACCGTCACCCGCAGGAATCTGGTTTAAGACCCTGTTGCCTGTTGGAGGCGCCAATACAGCTGATCTGCCCTCCCATGGGTGAGCTGGTCTCCCAGCACCCAAGGGGTGGGCTTCTGTCAACTTCAGAGGCCAGGAGTGTGGGGGTCGCCAACGGCTGGAGTGACTGTGGAATACCCACTAAACCTGCAGGGGGCCTCCTGTCCGGCATTGGTAAAGGTGGCCCCTGCCTGCGACTGACAGGGCGTACCGTACCGGACCGCCCAAAAGCTGTTTAACGTCCCTCCCTGTGACCTCGCCGTCTGCCCTCATAAGAGCTCAGGTGAGGCCCGCTATCCCCCAACTTGCAGTGGGAGTGGAACCCGCTCCCAGAGGATGAAGGAAGGGTGATGAGGACGACGTGTCTGTGTTAAAAGGGGTGGTTAGGAATTGAGTACCTCAGATGTAAGCATCATCTGTAAGGGCTCACAGTATCACCTCCCGCCTAGTGGGGCAGGTCCACTTTGTTCCACTTTTTTTTTTTTTTTTTGTCAGGAAGGAAGCCGGTCTGCTACCAGTTCACGGATTTTAGACTCAAAAGAGGGAAGTGGTCTCCCGGCCCCCAATGAGATTCCTGAAAAAAGGTGCCCCTAAGCGGGGAAGTCCATTTCCGGGGAGTTCAGGCTTTTTGTGCCCTTAGCCCGAACGTGACTATCCCCTCAACTGGACGGCCTGTTCTCTAGAACTCTCCTCCTTCTGAACCCGCAGAAATCGGTTTACCGACCCCATTGCCTGTTGGAGGCACCAATACAGCCTCACTGCTCCTCAAGGGCGAAGTGGTCTCCCGGCCCCCGAGAGGAAAGCAGCGGTTTCACACCATGGCTTCAGTGGCTGGGAGTGTGGGGGTCAACGTCAGGTCGGAGTGACCTCAAGACGCCATACCCACTAAAACTGCGGAGGGCCTCTAAGTCCGACATTGGTGTTGGTGGCCCCTGCCTGCGGCTGACAGGGCAAACCGTACCAGACCGCCCCTAAATTGCTTAACGTCCCTCCCTGGGCGTGGGCATCAGACCACTAGGGATCGTGTATCCCGACACCACTATCTCCGCCGTACAGCGGGAGTAGAACCCACTCCCAGAGGGCGGGAGAAGGGTAATGAGGACGACTTATGGTAAAACTCCCCTCACCATCCATGCGGCCCGAAGGCCAGCACTCTCAAAGGATGGGGGAGTCACGCCCCCGTGGGACAGAAAAGCAACCGGACACCAGATTTAACATCACTGGGCGAAACATCTTGGGGCACAAGGGGTCCATACGCCATAACGCCATCCTCGCCAGGACAGTGACTTACTGCGCCAAAGGCTTCCACCCTTCGGGTACAAATGCCCTACTTGGTGGTACAGCACAGCCAGGGGGTATTCTTTTAATGCAGGTTTTATAACACCGAACAACCACGAGGCCCACAGTGCCCAAAGGCAACGGCCTCACACAGTTAAATCACCAGCAAGCCCATTTCCAGGGAGTCAGCCCCGGAGGCTAAGACTCGTCCCCCAGAGAGTGGACCCCAGACGTGACAAGCCAAAGACAACCGCCGGAGTGGCCTGGGGGTCACCCCCCTCAGCTCCCACTTATACCGGATATCCCCGAAGGGGTCCTACCAATTGGTATACCATGCGAACCAAATAGGAAGGATTATGTGTATACTATATGATTTACAGAGCCTATCACATAGAGCTAGCGGCCCACGACACAACCTAATGGACTCCGTACGCCTAAAGCGGCGGGGATCCCACCCCTATTACAGCTAAGCTTAGCGCTGGTGCCCCCGATGCTGACCGAGACAATCACACCCTCATATCCAGTGACCCAGCGACAGATCTGTGTAGCCCAGGACCGTGCTCAATGCATCACTAGGCCAAGGCCAAGGAGAGGCGAAACAGTTGGGCATCCAAGGACACCCAACTACGGCATAAAGGTTTACAAGGGCAGAGGTCCAGGGACGCTCTTGTGCACCCAGGACCTCCACCATGGCAATATGCTGTCAAGGGCACAGTATGTCATGCCCCCTCTTCAGCTGGGTATCCACGGACCTCCATGGAGGCCGCATGGTATCAGCGCGGAAATCGAGGAAGCCTCATGGGCAACCAAGAAATCCTTGGAAAATTCAGCGAGCACCCTGGCGACCCCTGGTGACCCCAGAGCGGATGTATCGGCTAGGGGGTTGTGCCTGCAGGCACCCAGAGGAGTTGCCAGAGCAGCAACACCGACTGTGTTCTGATTCCCCAGGGGGTGGGGCGACACTCTTTCAAGGCTGCCCAGCCTGGGTACCACTATTCTATGGATCAAGGAGAGTCTCGGATACGGGGGAGCATGACCCCTGCACTGGTTTCCTACCTGTTTGCTTACTGGCACCCCGTCACGATGAGGTGGCGACCACAGGGCAACAACTATGTACAAGAAAATTCCGCTAAAAGCAGAAACGTAACTAAGTACCTATACGAGAAGGTAACTATTGTCAGCTAGGCCCAGGCCCAAGGCCCAAGCCAGCAACCCGCTCGTCGCCTCCCGCGACGACAACCATGACTGGGGGCCAGAGCCCAGGGTCATCTGCAACCCCCGGTCACTTACCTAGACCACCTTCTGCCACCCTGTTGAGGACGTTGCCCAGTTGGAACTACTCGGAAGTAGTGGTCAGGTCCAACCTCCACTTTGTTCCACTCTTTTTTTTTTTTTTTTTTTTTTTTTTTTTTTTTTTTGGTGGGTCAGGGGGGCGGCTCTGCCGCCTAAACCATGAAAGATCAGGGGGGAGAGATGGTCTCCCGTCTCCCGCAGCTGATAGTTCTATGGAGTGGCGCCCCGTCATCTGGCACTGCCTGTTCTCTAGAACTCTCCCTACTGTCACCTGCAGGAATCTGGTTTAAGACCCCGTTGCCCGTTGGAGGCGCCAATACAGCTGTTCACACCTCGGCTTCAGAGGCCGGGAGTGTGGGGGTCGCCATTGGTCAGAGAGACCGAGGAATACCCACTAAACCTGCAGGGGGCCTCCCGCTCGACATAGGCTTTGATGACCCCCGCCTGTGACTGACGGGGCTAGCCATACCAAACCACCCAAGAGTTGTTTAACGTCCCTCCCTGGGGCCCCTCCTTCTGTCTGCAAGCAGACTCCGGTGAGGACTGCTATCTCCACCTTACAGCCGGAGTAGAACCGACTCCCAGAGGGTGGGAGAAGGGTCATGAGGACGACGTACTTGGTGAGTTGGAGTGGATACTCTGCAGGGGCAGGGGAGCTGCCCCTCAGGTATATGCGTTGTCCGTGAGTGTCCGCAAAATCCTCTCCTTTACGGTGAGGGGGTGTGCGGCACTCGGGGTCGTGGGTGCTGTAGTCGCACGTAGTATTGACTTACCTCTCTGGGAGAGGCGCAGGCTTGTTGTGCCCTTCGCAAGGAGGGAGACTGGTGGTGGCAGCAGCGAGGGGCCGCCTTCTTGATTATTCTGTTCCCGCCTACTAGCCGGATTCGTGTCAGCTGGGGTGGTCTCATCGTCGCCGGACGCCTGTAAAAGGTGGGCAGGGACCGGGGTGAGCAGTACCTCGCAGAGGAGCCCGGCGCAGAATTGTGGCAAGAACCTAAACTTCTCCTCATGAATCTCCTTCATGCGCCATTTCCAGAGTGACCAGTAATAGTTTCCTATGATCCACTCTCGTCTTTGCCTGGTCTTCTTTAGTGCTTTTAGGGCTGCCTTTCTCCCCTTGAAAATGGGGAGTGCAGCTTCCTCTATTGCTCTCAAGGCGAGCAGGGGGTACCACGGTGAATGGCCCCATTCGTCTGGGCGGAGGGTTTTGAACGCAATAGCTGGGGAGTTATTGCGCAGGGCGCTTGTCAGGACTTCCGTTAGCGGTTGCAATACATATTTGTCACATCCCACGAGAATGTGACTTAGTGACATCTCTCTTCCGCATATGCAGAATCGACCCATGTCAGATTTAGGCAACCCAGTGCCGTAGTACCTATGACCGAGGACCTGTGCCCCGTTCATCTCTTTCCAGAGTACCTCCTTCAACCCCTCTGGTATTGTGAGACTCCACACTTTGCCAACGTAGCTGCCTGGGTCCAGTACGACACCAAACATGTTACCAATAGTCACGGTCCATCTATCCGAGAAAGCCCCAAACTTGATAGTAGCTGTCGGGGCTTGTATCCTGGCTCTCACAGTCAGTTTCGTCAGGTAGTCCAGCGGCTGGTGACATAGCACTGGGGATGAGTCCACCCATCCGTGAGGCACTGTGAGTGCTCCGATGTCGAGCACTCTCCCCTTCACGCGACCCTCCTTGGCCAATTCGTCCGCCAAGTTATTCATGATGTCATCTCCATGAGCCTTGGCTTTCACAAAATGGATCCTGCCAGTTCTATCCTGCAGGAGGTGCAGCAGGGCCCGGAGGAGGGGCGTGGATGGGCCTCTACTCCTATGCCTAGGGGCATCCCCCCATCTGTCACGTTCCATGGCTAGGAGTCTGCCCCCGAGCAGCCCTAGCACGAAAGTTGAGTCAGTGTGTACCACTATGTGTGCATCTCTCCAGGCAAGCAGGCACAATACCACCGCCGCCAGTTCTGCTACGTTGTTAGACAGGGCTGCGCCTGTCAGGGACACTGCATCCCTGAGCTGTAGTGTCGAGACCCAGGCGGACCCTGCGGTGCACCTGTCCTTGCCATTGTTAGGGTTAGGGTTAGGGTTAGGGTTAGGGTTAGGGTTAGGGTTAGGGTTAGGGTTAGGGTTAGGGTTAGGGTTAGGGTTAGGGTTAGGGTTAGGGTTAGGGTTAGGGTT
>Ga0307515_10025654_pt1 | contig 10185 bp, 8 predicted proteins | sample 17_EM_MG_FD_194513 | JGI IMG/M metagenome (GOLD analysis project Ga0307515, IMG submission 194513) | Populus trichocarpa ectomycorrhiza microbial communities from riparian zone in the Pacific Northwest, United States - 17_EM | ecosystem: Host-associated > Plants > Roots > Unclassified | place...
AATTTGCATTCGTCGGTCTTCCACACTGACCATTTTTGAAACCCCAAGCTCTTCCAGTCGCTATCGTGACACTTTCCTTTCCACCCTGACGTTGTACAACTCCTCAGGAGGCTTCTCGGTGTGCATCGCCTTTATACCTTGACTTTGCCAAAAAGTACTTTTCCAGATTTTATAATCTCTGCTGCTTCAGTTGACAGAGAAGAAGCCCAAGGTTGGAGATGATCATGCTTGCCATAGCTACATACAGTTTCTGCCTTGCTCCTCTGCTCAGTATCGCTAGAGTTGTGTGGAAGGACTGACACAAATTCAAGACATATAAATTAGCAAACAATTTGACTAGTAGATTCAAAACTCTCTTACAAATACTATTCAAGTGTATTCCTAGGTGTTCCCACCACCTACACAATATAAGTAAACTTAGTAGAAATTGGTTGTTTTTATCCCAATTAGTTTTGATAGATTTTTTTTGAGTTGTAAGCTAATAAGTTTAAATTAGTAATTAATTAATATAAATTTGATAATGAAATAAATCCCTAAATAATGTCTAATGCGTTAGAAAAAAATCAAATTAAAAATAAATATTTAAAAATAAATAAATAAATAGAATAATTAAAAAAGTCTTCATGTTAAAATTCCTCTTTGTAGCCTGAATCTCTAATTTTTACATATTTTTTACAGATTTGAGTCATGATTTCAAACATGTCGTTCTCTTCCGATTTCAAACATGTCATTTTTTTTCGTTTGGATGAATTATTAGGCCTACAATAAATGGTTGGAAAGTTTCAGATGTCTAGTTTCTATCCCAACTTTAATCGAAGCAAAATTCCACTGATAGCTCTAGATATGTCCCAAACAGTACACGAATGTCTTGTTTGACATATTTGACAATATTAGTTTACTAATTTTGACCCTCTGAAATATTATGTTCTCTAACTCTATTTGACCTGAAAATTTACCACTATATATTTTCATGTATGTAATATTTCCCTGTAAAATTTCAGCTTTATCCAATAAACAGTTTGAAAGATATGCTCAATCTTGCAAAACTAGTCAGCAGACATTTTAAGGTCAAAATTTGGATTTGACTTGGTTCATATCATAAATTTAGTAAACTCGTAAAATCAGACCGAGTTTATCGATTTTACTGATTTTGCACGAGTTAAGTCTGATTTTATTGGTTTCGAGTTTTTACTCTGATTTAGCATGTTAGATACATATTGACTCGTAAAATCGTAAGATTTTAAGAATTAACTAGTGATTTTAACAAAACAAAAAATGTTACAAATATACGTGTTATCCAATATAAAGCAAGATAAAATACAGCAATTTTTTGAAGAATACAATTATCAAGCCTGCCGGAATTGTTTCAATATCAAATGTGGGTTGCACCGTGGCGCAATCTTAAAACCAAACCAACATAAAATGTGGGTTTAATAATATGCTATAATGTTATTTATAAAAGTGTTTTTTAATTTAAAATATATAAAATAATATTTTTTTATATTAATATATCAAAATCATCTAAAAACATTTTAAAAAATTAATTTAATAATTTTTAAGATTAAAAACAATTTAAAAAGTAGAAGATATCGCAAAGCCACACATGAACTAAATGTACAGGTATCATCCATCCCTCGCCCATTTTTCCCCTACACAAGTAACTTGAGCATTCAATTCAAGTAACAACAACAATAAAGGAATGCAATTCTTGCATTCCAATAACTTCACGAGAATGCAAGAGGTTCAATTTCACAAAGTTTATCATTAAATAATGTGCCAACAACAATATTCTAAACTCTTGATAATTTTTTAACACCCAGAAAAACAAAAACCTTCATTCATTTCAAGGTTCCATGAAAAAGAGCAGAGCCCTACTATTTTTCTTCCATTTTCTCCCTTTTCTTTTCTTTTTCTCTCATTTTCTCACAAACTAAACAAAAAGCATATAGAAAAGATAGAGAGAGAAAAAAAAAAATCAATGATAGCTGATATTTGATAAGCACAGACATAAACAGAGAAAAAATAAAATAAAAATAATGAATTGAGAGGTCTCACCTGATAACCTGATAATTATAAATAGATTTATCTCATATTAATTGTTTATTAAATATTTGTTGAGACAAACTTGAAAAATACATATTTATTAAAAAGAAATTTTCGATCAAGATCTTTTCATTGGAATGTCGAGAAAATGAAATTATAGAAATATTCCAATAAAAATCATAATATTTTTCTCAAATCAAACTTAAATAAAATAAATAAATATCAAACCAATGCAAATCACATTACCAAAAAGATAAGTGAATGACTAATAATATTTTGGCAATGTTAATAATTTTAAAAAAAATACTACATTTCTTAGTTCTAATAATTCAAAAGATATCACCATAAAAATCATGCAATAAGAATTTTGAACTTCAAAATAAGTTTTTGACAATTGCATAAATAAGTTTGTGCCAATTATATAAGTATTAGGTCTAACTTTTATGCATAACTTAAACTCTTCAATAACAAATTACCAACTCATTTTTTCACCAACCATTCAAAGCATAGCTCATCCGAATATCAAAAAAATATTACAATAAGATTAGGATGATCTACAAGCCATTCAACCTCTTGAAAAAGATTTTATCCCTCCAATCATTATTTCCTCATTGCTTCAATTATCTTGGCCAACTTTCAAACTTAATAGTTTGTATTCACAATAACTTGGCATGCTAATAAAGTATCATTAAATTGTTCAAGCTAAACCGTCACTATACTAAGTTAAGCCCAAAATCTACAATCCGGACTTTTTAGCTTCTTTCCAATCAAGTTATCATTAAATCTCCAACATTACCAATGTACCAATATACAAGTATAAGAGAAATGTACATGCCCAATGACTAAAAGCTTTATTTTATCATAAATATTCTATAACAACATGTTTGAACCCTGTGAATTGAATTAAATTTAGAGGGTTAAATGAATTCTTATGTTTGAAATTCTTTTGAGGGTATTGATTTGAATTAAAAATGAAATTAAATTTATAAAAAAAGGTGCAAAAGTAAATTAGAAGGGAGACTATCTGATTTTCTACAATAATCTCTCTTGAAATTAACATTGAAAATACTATTTTAAAGATACCCATATGTTAACACAAAGCCTATTTATTCTTTGTCTATCTCATACACATCTTTCTTTTATCCCCAAAAACTCTTGGCAATACAAATCTTTTCTTTCTTTACTTTGCAGCAATCCTTATAAAGATATTATTGTTTCTCATAAAGTATGTTATTAATCTTTCCTTTCCTTTTTTCATTTCATTTATTTCTTTTTAAATTTTACCTGAATCTTACCTTTCCTTTTTTTCTTTTTTGGTTTTGCCCATAAACCTCTCCCATGAAAACATTAGTGGCAAATTACGGGTGGAGGATGAGTTTTTTTAGGAATATGTGTGGATGATGATTGATTGATGCATGAATGGTTATAAACAAAAGTAAGTATAGATTGAAAAGTAGTATTTGAAATAATAGCTAGTATATAGAAACAAAAATGGTATAAAAACTATCAATTCCTATTTTTTAAGTTGAATAACAATAGGTAAAATCTTTTAGCCAACTAAAATAATTTCTTGGAATGCTATCATAGTGTCCTTTACTTATCTAGTATGTGACATGTAAATTGTAATCCTTGACATGTTTATGAACTATAAGTCTTGTCAATACTCTTAATAAAGTATATTAATATAATTTGAAATAAATATAATATTAATCATGGCTGCTTATGTGGGTTATTTAGCTTATATGATTCGATATATGTCTTGTTTTGAAAGACCAATCATCTAACCAAAAACATGGAACAAAGAACAAGTTTATCAAGAATTGCTAATAGGATTGCAAGCAAATAATAACTCACATTATGTAATACATATGAGTTATGATGTATTTAGTCGATTAGTTGCAATACTTTATAGGAGAGGACTTATTAGGGATAGTCAATACAATGTTATTGAGGGACAAGTTACAAAGTTTATACATATTTTAAGTGGTTAGGCACGTATTTGATCATAAAGCTTCTTTTTTTTTTGTTAGTCTACTAAGACTATTAGTCATCATTTTCACTAAGTACTTAGAGATCTAATAACACTTAAAGATGAATTTTTAGTTCAACCAAATTGTTTTACAATCCCATCACAAATATTTGACTGTAGAGGAATATTTTATCAATAATTAAATGTATTTTATTATATATATATATATATATATATATATATATATATTAACAATATCTATGGAGATTATACAATCATTATTATTAATTTAAATAAAAAAAATTTATAATTATATTAGCGTTTTAAATGGAAGTAATATCCCAGGTTAATGTTTCCAAAAAATATGTATCAAAATATAGAGAAATAAAAAGTTATCTTACGATGAATGTATTTGTTGCTTGCACTTTTAACTTGAAAGTCACCTATTCTTTGCTAGGTGAGAGGGCACAACTACAGACTTAAGAAGTTTAGATATGTTTTGAGTAGAGGAGATAAGCTAAATTTTCCTCAAGATATTTAGTTTTTATACATATATTTTTAATAGTGAATAAAAAATGTTACCTAAAGTTTTTATAGTAATTTTTCCTAATTGTGATTTTAGATAAATTCTACTTAGTTGATGTTGAATATATGTTGAGATTGGGTTTTATCGTTCCATATCAAATTTCTCCATATCATTCCATATCAAATTGCTCCATATCACTTGAAAGAATATTTTCAACATGCTCATGAGAACCCAAAATAGCTATTCAACTTAAGACATTCTTTATTACATAATGCAATTGAAAGAGCTTTCTGTATTTTAAAGTCAAGATTTCTAATTATAATTGAGATGTCAATATATGATGTGGACACAATGTGTGAAATTGTTTTAGCTTGTTCCATTTTACACAACTTTTTAATGGATTTTGATTTAGATGAAGAAATTATTGCACCAGTTGATAGAGATCTCATGAATATTGAGCTTAAAGGTAAATTTATTTATGGATGAATTGCTAGAGGTGAAGATAGATGAAGGGGGAAAATTATGAGAGAGACTATAACTACATAAATATGACTTGATTACACATCTCGACATTAACTTGTATTTTATTTTAAATTAGTTGTTTTAAATATCTTGAACTTGATATTGGATGCTTAACTTTTATGTATTTTTGTTATAATATTTATTGAACCATTGTTGCATTACTGCAACCTTATTTTTTATGTTTATTTATTTTTACTTAAGTAATGTAAGTTGAAGAATATGTTACATGATGCCATATAATAATAGGCGGTACTATGGATGCAAGGAAGTTATTGAGGTCGAAGGTGGAAATGATGGTGATGGAATGGATACTTGAGATGGACCATAGAAATGGATGAGATGATGCTTGAAATTCTTAGGAAACAAAAGCATAAGGATCAAAAGGAAGATAAAGCTTTTTCTTCTAAAGCTTATAGGAAAGTGATAACTAAAATCAATGAAATCTTTTCTTTGAATATCTCCATGAAAAAAGTATATAATCATTTTAAAACTTTTAAGGAGCAAATGATTTTAGCAAAAGAAATTGAATTAAAAAGAGGAATTGGATGGAATGACACTTTCAAAACAATTGAGTCTCCAACGAAGGTGTAAAAATCTTTATTGAAGGTATAGATATTATAATTCACTTGCTATATTTTCATTATTATGCATTTTTAGTTACAATTGTTTTAACCTTTTATTTATCTATTTTTTGTTACAAGGTTAATCCTAAGTTAAGTCTTATTTGAGGAAAGCCTTTTCATTACTTTGACATTCTTATAGAGATATATGATAAATATATAGCAACTAGAGCTCAAGCTGAGAGTGCTAGAGAAAAGGTGGTGTGATCCTGGCTATATCGGGTCTATTATAAGGCCTAAAATGAAGTGGATTCAAAAGGATTTCAATGGGCTAAGTGAAGAGGTTTAGGTGTAAAAGGTTCAAATCTTTCAATTTGGACATGTTTTGGGTCATATCTAAAGCTATAAAAGGATTTTGAATGTGATTTTAATAGAGTTGGAAACTAGACATCTGTAAGTTTATAATCATGGTAGTTCTACAAGTTCTTTCAGACAAGAGAGAACAATGTATTTGAAGTTGGGTCTAGAATCTACTAGCAAAGTGCGAAAACAAGAAAAAAAAAACATTTTTTTTGTTAGAGTTGTGGTTTCTATTCATTACAAGGAGTCCTTAATGTTATTGAGAATATATGTGGCAGCCTTTGACTTACTTATTTTATAAGGATTCCATATCAAACAAGAAGAATTAATTGGTCAAAAATTAATTCTTATTTTACAAAGCATTGGATTTTTGTTCAACAAGGATTCATCAACAAATATTTCTCTTGGATATTTTTCATTATCATATACGAAAAAGGGTGAAAAATAATCTTAGACCATTGCTTTATTTATTTTTATTATTTTAAACCTAATTTTAATTAATTTGAGCTTTATTTAAATTGTATGCCTGACCTATTAGTTTTAGGGTTTACATATAAATGGTCTTATGTAAAGATTTTATTCAGTTTTGACAATAACAACAAAGTTGACGTATATTATGTGTGCTCTGAGTATGATGAGTGATTCTGATATTTTGGTTCTTGATTGAACTACTCAAACTTATCGAAGGATTGACCAATCTTTGTGGTGTTTTCTACACTTCTCATTCGCGTCTTGATATTGGTGTAGGGTGGGGGTAGACTTCTTTATAATCTTGGTTCTTCAGGACAAGGTTCCTTTTAGGTCAAGCTCAAATTCAAACCTAATTTTATCTTTATTGGAAGGAAATCAATTTGTCTGTGAGTTTGCGGATCCTTATATGCACAAGGTTCACATAAGTTGGTATTAGAGCTTGCTCTAATTTCAGGTTATATCTTTTTAATTCATGTTCTTTTATTTCTCGTTAATTTTCTTGATTCTCTATGTCTTAGCTTCTGCTAGTTTTTTTTATATCTTTGTTCTTATGTTTTCTTAGTTTGTCGATTGTTAGCACAAAAAAACTATTGCATTTTGTGGATTTTTATTACTAGAAGAAAAGTATATATAAAAAAAGTTGGTTCTTGAATTATTTTTAGTTTGCAAAATATTAAAAAAAATAAGAGAGATCAAAATCTAGTGATTTGGCTAAAAGTTTAAAAGGAAAAAAAATAATCTTTGGGTTATTTTGATTTGATTCTTGAAATTCTACTAGGTTAGTATTAATTCCTTCAGTTTTCAGGTTTTGTATAAAAAATCTTTAGTTTCTTGATTTTCTTAATTGTCTTGATTTTTCTTGATTCTATAATTTTATTTGTGTCTTCATAATGTCATATATCTCGCATGAAATTCACATTGTTGTAAAATTCGCATTCATAGTTTCATTAATTTGCTAGTTTTCAGTTAAATATTGCTTCTTGAGTCAATAATTAATTAGAGTTTGCTATTTGGTTAGTTGATTTATTTGATTATTGTGCTAGTTACTTTTAAGACAGGAAGTTAGGGATTGAGAGGTAGAAGGCATAATGAGTATATTCAAGTGAAAAGCCTATAAAAATTATGTGAAACATGAGATGAGAGACATTAATTTTAAAGTAAACACATGAGGAAGTGTGTGGGGATATTTTTCATCTTTGCTACTAATGTTTATTTTCAGATATTAAAATTTCCACCAAAAATGGTTCATCACCAAAGGGTAATGAGGCTATGGAAAGGAAGTTTGATATGATAACCTTAAGATTTGAGGAGGTCATGAACATAATGGATAGACAAGAGACTTTGATTGCTAGTTTACGTGATGGTCCTAGTCGTAGAGATAAAAGAGATGTTAAATTACAAAAGAGATAAATTCGAAAGGTTCCTAATGCTAGGAGGGAAGAAAGATTAAAATTTCAAGCTTCAAATGATGAAGATAAATAAAAGAAGTTTTCAAAGGTTGATGATCATAAATTTGCTATGAAATTGGTAAAGGAGCAACAAAGAAAGAACATCTTTCATGTTAGATGTCATATTAGTAACAAGGTGTGTAGTATGATTATTGATATTGAAAGTTGTGTTAACGTTTCTAGTGCTATACTTGTTAATAAATTGAATCTGAACATTGTTAAGCATGATAAATCTTATAAGCTTTGATGAATGTGGTGAAGTTATGGTGACTAAACATGTTTTGATTTCTTTTTTGATTGGAAAGTATAAGGATGAAGTTTTGTGTGATGTGGTTCCTATGCTTGCTAGTCATTTATTGTTACGGAGACCTTGACATTTTGATAGGAAGGCCAAACATGATAAAATTAAAAATAGATATTCACTTGAGATGGATGGAAGGATATACATACTTGCATCATTGTCACCTAGACAGGTTTATGAAGACCAAATGAAATTGAAAAAGAAAAGTGAGTTGAAATGGTAATACAACAATGTGAGGTCGTGATTACCATGCAAAAATATGTACGAAAGTGGTTAGTAAGGCGTGCTTATCTAAAATTATTATCAGCTACTATTTTCATACAGTGTTGTTAGAGATAAAAATTGGCAAAAAAATATATTTGCTTAGCTTAGGCTTCAATTTAAATCATATGATAGTTGTCCCGACATGACCTATTTAATTTGGCAGGTCTAAAGACAACCTAGATGGTCAGTAAAAATATGGTTTGATTTTTTTTAAAATAATTTAAGATGACATCTTTTTTTACAAACACTAAGACGACAACTTATTAGATTGACTTGGGTCAACCTGAGTTAACTCACCAAACCTACAACTCAGGTCATATACTCCACTAGGTTTAATAATTTTTCTTATGAAACTATTTTTATTTAGTTATATAATAAAAAAGTAGATGCTAGCAAAATCAAGCATCAACCCAATATGAAGATGTTTGTTTGAGATCACGATGATTCTATATGAAGTTCAATTCTAAATCAATTAACCTGAGTTAACATGCTAAACTAGCGACCCAGGTCATAGGCTCTATTAGGTTTAATAACTTTGTATTTTTTTAAAATATATTTTATTTAAAAATAAGATAAAAAAATAGACACTGACAAATAAATGATTAACCCAATACCAAAATGTTTTGTAAATTGCAAGTGCTATTTTCTAAATAAAAATCCATTATGATTTTAAAAGTAAATTTAAAATAAAACATTAAAACAAACTCTAACACTTTTATATATAATTGAAGATGAAAAAAAAATGATAAATATGATAAAATTATATCAAGAAAAATGTATTAAAGATCTTAATACAGCATAATTTTATGTTAATTGAATATTCATGAGTATTTTTTTTAGATTAGGCACATAATAATTAGAAAATAAATGTTAACACTCCCATGAAAACCTATAATATTATTTGAGAAACATGAAAAACAAAAATTGAATAATTATTGAAATATAATGTTTCTTTTTATAGTGCATTTATACCTAAATAAAAAGTTTTTAAAAATCAAATACAAAAAAAGGATTAATCTACTTTTTCAGACAAGTTGAAGGTGTAAAAACACTTCCACGAAACTCTTTTTACTGAATTGTACTAAAAATATGGCAACTGATGAGTTTCTCTCTCTCTCGCTATTATTAAGCGAGTTTCTCTCTTTTCTCTCGAACACAAGGATAGAAAAATGAAAAAAAAAATTGGATCTAAACAAATATTTCAAAAACAATAGGGCAATAAAAGAAGAAAAGGGAAAGTTGGTGGACCAAAAAGTACTTCCTACTACGAATTTGAGATTAGTCATGGGGTCTCCTTTTGTTTTACACTTTGATCATTTTTTATTTAATTTTATTTTTCTTGAACAAATTTTAACAAATTGATTATAAAAGGATGAGACTAAAAGAAAAATGAGGATAAATTAGAAAAAAAAAAATTGTGATTACGGTAGATTACTATAGTGAAATACTAACTCTTATAGTATATTTTGTAATTGTAATATAATTATACCGTGATATTTTGCGAAATTTTCAAAAAAAATAAAATTATTTGTGATAATCTATGGAGAAAGAATACAACTTACATATGCATGAAATTATAGTTCATACGATCATCAATTGTAGTCTTCTATTTTATTACAAGTATTATAGACAAATATATTTTTGACTTAATTTTTTTTTTTATCTTGTTTTCTTCTTTTAAATAATTGAAAAATTGGTGTAGATTTAATTATTTTTTATGG
>Ga0307515_10025655_pt1 | contig 10185 bp, 6 predicted proteins | sample 17_EM_MG_FD_194513 | JGI IMG/M metagenome (GOLD analysis project Ga0307515, IMG submission 194513) | Populus trichocarpa ectomycorrhiza microbial communities from riparian zone in the Pacific Northwest, United States - 17_EM | ecosystem: Host-associated > Plants > Roots > Unclassified | place...
ATTGCCTCGCGCGGCGTCCACTGGCCACGACGGGACGGTTCGGCTGCTCGTGAGCGAGCTCGGTGTCGATAAGGAGGCCAAGGATAATTTTGGGCGGACGGCAGTGCATTGCTCGGCTTCCAATGGCCACGACGGGACGGCTCGGCTGCTCGTGAGCGAGCTCGGTGTCGATAAGGAGGCCAAGAATAATCATGGGCGGACGGCATTGCATTGCTCGGCTTCCAATGGCCACGACGCGACGGTTCGGCTGCTCGTGAGCGAGCTAGGTTTCGACAAGGAGGCCAAGGATCGTTATGGGCAGACGGCATTGCATCGCTCGGCTTCCAATGGCCACGACGGGACGGTTCGGCTGCTCGTGAGCGAGCTAGGTTTCGACAAGGAGGCCAAAGATCATTATGGGCGGACGGTATTGCATCGCTCGGCTTCCAATGGCCACGACGGGACGGTTCGGCTGCTCGTGAGCGAGCTCGGTGTCGATAAGGAGGCCAAGAATAATCATGGGCGGACTGCATTGCATTGCTCGGCTTCCAATGGCCACGACGGGACGGTTCGACTGCTAGTGAGCGAGCTAGGTTTCGACAAGGAGGCCAAGGATCGTTATGGGCGGACGGCATTGCATCGCTCGGCTTCCAATGGCCACGACGGGGCGGCTCGGCTGCTCGTGAGCGAGCTCGGTGTCGATAAGGAGGCCAAGAATAATGATGGGTGGACGGCAGTGCATTACTCGGCTTCCAATGGCCACGACGGGACCGTTCGGCTGCTCGTGAGCGAGCTCGGTGTCGACAAGGAGGCCAAGGATAATCATGGGCGGACGGCAGTGCATTGCTCGGCTTCCAATGGCCACGACGGGACGGTTCGGCTGCTCGTGAGCGAGCTCAGTGTCCATGAGGGGGCCAAAGACAATAATGGATGGACAGCATTACATCACGCCGCGTCCAATGGGCATGGTGCAACAGTCCGGATACTTATCGAACACGGTTATGACAAGGAAGCTAAGGACAATACTGGGTGGACGGCATTACATCGTACGGCTTCCTGCGGGCACAATGCCATAGTCCGGCTACTTATAGAGCTCGGTGCCCAGAAAGAGGCGCAGGACAATATTGGCTGGACGGCATTTCATCATGCGGTTTCCAACGGGCATAATTCGATGGTCTCGTTGCTTATGGAGCTCGGTGTTGACAAGAATGCCAAGGATAATAACGGGTGGACGGCATTACCGCACGCAGCTTCCAAGGGGCTCGATGCCAATATTCAGCTGCTGGATGCACTCTTTGCCGATGTTGACCTTGAGACCGTTGATTTCGTTAGACGGGTTAATCCGGTACTTCACATTGCGACTCAGACCCGTGACTGATAGGAGGTCAAATACTGTAAGACTTGTTACTATTAGACATGGTGCATTAATTCATTTACTGATCAATTCATGGTTTTCAGAAACGAAAACGATCACCTATACAAGAGATAGATAGAGTTCGTTATGTTGGGTTATTGAAACGGGAGTTGGCGTACTGTAACATACCCGAGTTTTTGGATGTTAAAGTTGATGATGTTGCCTGTCAGATTTCGGTTGCGTGGAAAACGGTCATGTGGGGACATTGCTTTTGTGTGAAGAAGATCGTTGACTTGCTTCTATCGTGGGTATATATGCCCGTATATGTACAGAGTTCCCGTGGCACAATGCCTTGTGCCCTATCCGTATGACCTGTGCCTTGTGCCTATCGGCACGCCTTATGCCCTACCGGCATGCCTGTGGTAATCTCCGCATGTCCTACGGAGGATCTTAGTATACATGCAACAGACATCTCAAAACTGCCAATTTCATTGACTGACATGTCGCGCGAAGGTTCAGGAATGTGAGAAACTGGTCTTTGTTGCTTGAAAGCTCTAGAATTACTATGAGTCACCGAAAAGACACATGTAGACTCACAAGTAGACTCATATACAAAAACTCACACGCCACACGCCACACTATTAGTCTTAGGTGTAGAATGGGATAGCTTTACCGTTAGATAGTTCAATGGAGTTCATCCGAAACTCATACTTTGACACTATCGTTGAATGTGTTTTTGGAGATTTCTCAGATTACAGTGTGATGGTTTGGTTTCGGAGTGAGTGAATGTGATGCTTGTATCTGGAGCCTGTAGAAGGGCATATCAATGCTTGTGAGCGAAAAAGTATTCGAGTGAAGTTACATTGGAGTTTCAAGAATGTAATATGATCCCAAAACCACAACCCATAGCAGCTGAATATGACAGATATAAGTGTAAGGTTTAAATCATAACCTTTACGCTCTTTTATTGATATTTTACCTCCTTTTCTCCTTAAACTCTATAGTCAACACTTTAACTACCGCTGAACCGGCGGCAACAATCCAATCAGTACTTGATCACTGAGGATGAGCACTTCCCGGCCGTTCCTAGTAGATATAGATATCCATTAATGATGGACTTCACAAACAGTAAAAGGAGCTGAATAACACCACTCCTCGAATTTACCCGCACTATGTACAGTGTTCGAAACGGGCCCGGCCGACTCGCGGGCTTTCGGGCCGGTAATTTGGAAGCCCGCGCTAAGGGGGACCGGCCGGGCTTATAGTTTGAAAGCCTCCGGGCCGGGCTGCATATCTGAAACATGAAAATCAGGGGCGAAACACCCTATGGGATACTGTTACCTCCCACTATTGTCACTAGTTTGAGGAGGACCAACGAAAGAATAACCGCTATTATTAGTATTCAGTTAGTGAATTCGTACCGTCATGGATTCTCAACCGGCCCGAAAGCGCGCAGGCCGGCCCGGCCCGGCCGGTTTCGAACACTGTTCTGCACTGTATTATCGTTCAGCAACGCATTTCCCGGTGATGAGTCCCATCGCCGCGGAAATAATGTAGCCAAAAAATTCAGTTGTGAGAAACCTCTTTATATCATTCAGAAAGCCAACCAGTTTACTCCACTGGTTTACTAGCCACGCACCAAACGTCTTCCACGGGATGAAATAAACGACGGGTACCGCACCTAGAGCCACGCTCCTGGCGATCCCGACGTTCGCAGCACTAACGCAGGAAACAATAGCCCCCGCCGTTCCGAATTCGAAAATCAAAACTACCAGCGCGGCAGCGGTGGCGGCACCAGCAGTGATCCCCGCAAGCGTCGCAAAATACCTTCCCGCCGAGGTCGACTGTCGATTAGGATCCTTCGAACGATGGTCTCCAGCCGTTTTCTCGACCGCATTCAAATTTCGGCGGGGGAATCACATCACCATGGATTACAAACGTGCATTTCACATCACCACGGCGGTAGATACACACCGCCGATGCTCCCGAGTGAATGTGGACCTCCAATTTTTCCCTGTTGTATGTGCTAGTTCAGTCCAGCGTCACATTTGCGTTGAAGCACAAGATCAGATTGCAGCCTTTGAAGTTTCAGGAAGTCTAGTCGCGTAGCAGACATGCTAAGTATTTTCCTTTGTCACAGGGGACGATGGGTAGCAGGTGGGAGCTCCGCCATCTTGCCGGCTCGCCCGGAGGCGGAGGGGGTGTCTTAGGCTCTGTCATACTCTAATTAGAGTGAATACAGTATGAATAAAACAAAAAAAAGCAGACATGCTAACTGATATGATTACATAGAGGCGAACCGCGCCTGCTTGTGCAAGGCTGTCGATACGATGTTGCATAAACGCATTCGAAGCAGTGCTATATCGGAAATGCGATCCAGAAACTTCGCAGGAAATGTTAGATTTCGGTATGAAAAGTTGATGTTGTAGTTTTGCGTACCGCCACTACCATTAAGTAGGCGTTGTACATTGGAAAGGACAGTTTTATGAGATGCAATAATCAAAAATCCGCACTAAGTTACTCCAATACGGCCTTGTAGTTCTTCGAAGATAGTGTCGTACTCGGTTGCCTGGGGATGCTTAGAGGACTTTTATTGTAGAAACGATCATGGAAATGCACATACCATCGCTATTGATACAGTCGTAGGTACAGTTCTAGTGCGAGGTATCTTGGAAAGTATGGTTGAGGTGATGCGATTATGCGCCCGATGAAGTTACGGTATGCTGTTAGGTTTTGCGCTATATATACTCGTATATGCTGCTGTTGCCTAGAATATGCCCTTTCCCAAACATCGAAACGGAGTACAGCCGGTTTAAAACAACACTACAGGTCGAACAACAGGGTACCGCCATCGGTGGACACCCCCGCCTAGATGTGAGCTTCCGGCCAATCACAGCCGTAAACTGGCTAGGTGTCACTGCGGCTTGCTCTGAAAATCAACCAATTATCATCACATAAGGAACCTCATGTGTTTCTGTGGCCACTTGTGCTGCCGCTTGCTTCGCCATAAAAAAAAGAAAAGAAATAGGTATGGAAGCCGACTACCAAAAGGACGAATGTACACTCCGACAATATGGTTAAGTAACACAAATCCAAAAGTTCTAGATGTTGATAAGCGGCGATTGCACATGGCTCCTCAAACAGGCTGCGGCTTTGGATATGTGCTCAGCAAAATATATTGTAATGTTTTATTGGGCTGGTACAGTAACTTCAGAAGACCGGTCGGGTATCAGGCTAAACAGTTCACTGACTCCACCCGCAGCACCCAGGGTCCTTCTACCGGATGTCGACTGGCATTTTGCAAGCTCGGTTGCTGGATAATCTGAGAAACTCTAGCCTGGAAAGTCGTAGTCCGGGAGTCCACAACACAGCCTGCCTAGGACGGACTTATCACGGTAAGGGGACGGGATTGTCTCCACTTCTCAAAAATCACAAAAAAGGCCGCCACGCAAGAACAGCTGCTCCAAATCATGATCGGACACTCGTGGCTAATAGGGCTCATTGAGTAGATAATTCGACGTCTAACAAGCGTCCATATCTTACTGGCGGGATACTGCGCTTTCGCCCGAGATCATCGACGGGCATAATGTGACTGCTTGGCTGTTACGTGGTTAGTATAGTATTATAGACATTATGTACTTCAGTGTTCCAAAGCGGCCAGGCCCGGCCGGGTTGCATGAAGCCTGGCCTCCAAATTCGCCGCCAGGCCTGCAGGCCGCTAAAAAGCCGGCCGGCCGCCAGGTTTTTTGCGGTACAGGCTTTTCAAATTCAGGCCTGGCTGGGCCTATGCCAAGCCAGCCCTCAGATATTGCGACCGGGCCGCTTTGAACACTGCTGTACTTAAGCCCTTTTCCTTTTCTCTTCTCGCTTTTTACAATTCTGACGATTGACGAGTTCTCCGCGCACATTGGAACATCTGCGTGTCAACATATGGGACGAATATTCGTGAAGTTGGCATGGGTGGATCGTGGGAGCTGATAGAATTCTCCCGCCTGTTAGCTCCCCACTATCCGCCCATTCCAACTCCACGAAGATGGATTCCGCGTTATCATTGGCTAGGTACTGGGACTTGCTGAGGACCGCTAGGGGAGACCACAAGCGGGGGGGGGGGACTCGGGGGGCGGTGAACACACCACCTCCCATCGATCCACAGCCAGTCCCAGAACCTGGCCAACGATAATTCAGAATGTATCTACAGATAGAAATAGAAGACCTACTCTGTACTAAAGGCGTGGAATTTGACCAGGAATTGGCGGAGTTCTGAGTCTCACTAAGACATATCACCGATTGGTTGTTGTTGTTGTTTATTCATACTGTATTCACTCTTACTAGAGTATGACAGGGCCTAATACCCCCTCCGCCTCCGGGCGAGCCGGCTAGATGGCGGAGCTCTCCCCCGCTACCCTTCATCCCCGCTGACAAATGAAAGTTATAAGATAGAACAAAAATGAAAAGAAGGAAAGGAAAAGAAAAGAACGGATATAAACCCCACCGCCGCCGTCCCCCGCACCTGTGTCAGCCTCTGGGCCTGCTCCATACCGTCATTCATTCGGGCGGGAACTTCCCGACTTCAGTAGCCGCCAGGAAGTCCATCACCGCTTGGTCGCACTCTTCCATGGAAAATAGCTCAGAGACCTGCACGTGTCGGCATCTGCCCGCTTTCCACCCCGTCACCTTTCCCACCGCCTTCCAGAGTGCTTTCTGCCGGTCTCTCCACCGGCTGCAATGGTGGAAGAGGTGCTCTCGCATCTAGGCCGCTGTCCCTTCGCACCACCAACATTTGTCGTCCTCTCGGTGGCCGAACTGTTTTAGGTAGACTCCAGTGGGTGCATGCCCGCACCTTAGTCGGTAGAACCCGGTGGCCAGCGACTTCCCGCTTGTCATAGGAACAGGTCTCTTGGTTCCCGTCTTGCCCTTGAGTCTGTAGCTGAAGTGTTTGCTGCACTTGTCGGCCTCCCACTTTGCCTTGCCTACTGACATTCCCTCGGAGATTCGTCTAGCTGTATTCGAGGCCGAGGTGTATGACCGATCTAACACCGTATTTCCGCTTGCGTCTCGGGCCAGGTTCGCCTGGCGGTCTGCTTCTTCGTTTCCGGGGATGCCGGAGCGTCCCGGGACCCAGTGAATCTCGGTTGCGATGCCGATCACCGATTGGTTTCGTACGCCTACAGTTATTGCTTTCATCATACACGCTCAGACCTTTGGGCTTTTTCCTTCTCCCAACAATGGCTCCAAGCACTACGTATACCTTATAGATCTCTTGTCATGGGGTTGAATGGTGTGACGAGTTTGGCTGTCATAATTATGAATGTATCATCCCATGGATAATACGATTGAAATGGCCGAAGATTAATAAGATATGTACATGAGTCGCCTCTCTACCTTCTCCCTCTGCGAATTGCATATTTTCCATCTTCATTTTCTGGGTATGATATGTTTGTAAAATACGTTGGCAATAGTAGAGAATGCTAGCTTTAGACATTATGATGCACCAGTTATGCAATCGCGGCATTTAATCAGCACGGAATGATGTAACTGGCAATAGAGAAACAATTTCCAAACACCAACGGTTTGTTGGGAGGTGATGGGGATGGTAGCGGTGATGATTGCGATGGTGCGGCGATGGGAATGCGGATGAAAGTTTGAATCGCGTGCCAGGGGCGGCCGCAATGTGATCCGCGTCTTAGCGATCTAGTTCATACCAATAAAGACACGTCAACAATTCTAAAGCTGAACAAAATATGTACAATAAAGTTCTTTACTCTTCCAGAAAATTCCGAAATAAGCGATAGAAAGTGTTATCGAAAATTAAGGTTGTTTTTCGACAAAGTTGAACGGCTAAATTCTGACGGTTACCACGAGTGGGAATTAAACATACGTAATATTGAATAGTAGACTGGACGCAATGAAGGTAACTGTTAAACAGTTGTAGAGCTTTAGCCGGAAACATGTTTACATGACATCAGGGCATACGTAAAGCGGATACTTCTGCGAGGCAACGTAAGGATGGGGGCGCTTAACTAGTCAGACGTCCAAGGAGCCGCAGGCCAATTTCGGTTAAATTTAAACGTGCCACGTAAACGCGTAGCGATCGGAGACCCGGCGCTTCTAGACTTGGAACAAAGGATTTTACACGCCTTGATGCTGCAGGGAGGGGTAGGATAAGTCATAACTAACTCTTTCTAGCGACAGAAGTCGCCTGCGCTTCCAGGAAATGGGAAGCGAACGCAACCCGACAAGTTTGTTTCCTGTTAAGGTAAGTTAACCCGGCTGTCACACCACTGTAATGAGTGACTTTATTCACAATTTCATGCTCCAACCAGTAACCAGTTCAAATATGTTGTGCACCCACACTTGCAGCTGCAAGTAATGTTTCAAACCGTATTCCAATGGTACAACGCTAATCTGCTAGCCTATAAATTCGGTACTTATCTCTTCTCATCCCCACCGGACACATCCATTGATCATCATGGTACGAAACCTCCACGAAGGCCTCTCGGGTCCGCAGCCTATTGGATCCATTAAACCCAGTGCAATCCAGCCCACCGTCAATACCCGTCTGTCTCAACTCGACCCAGTCTCCCTGACATCGTATAATGTGCTTCCCACAACCAACCAATCAGAGACCATTGTTGTGCCTGGTGGGTACCCTACTGCCACAACTCTTTGAGACAGCAAAACTAATACGCTTGCTGCACCTACAGGCTCACCAGCGGTCTGGTCACCACCTCCGCTTCCAGTGCGTCTAGCGCGCGGAGGCTGGCGACCCACAGTTGTTGAAGCGTTTCCAAACTGTCCTCTAGAGCCTCTCTTTCGCGCATTGTCGATCACCAAGCCTGAACTTGATCTCAATTCCTTTGACGTCATCACCGATAGGCGGAACTTGCGGTTGCTCCTTGCCTTCGTCAGCGGTCAAATTCGGAAGGAAGAATTCCGATGGGATGTGGAGGTAGTTGGCAACAGTGTTCTGTTCTCTAGATGGATTGACTGGGAGTCCCGGGGGCGCCCTGCCGGCTACGGAAGGGAATTTGAGCAGCACTTTGCGAAAATCCCAAGGTGTGCCAGTGGGAGTCTAGTCCATAAGCGTGCGGTAGCATATACACTGGGCGGTTTACGGATGATGGTGAGATTTGAGGTAGATGCTTGTCTTGAAGCCCCGGCGGAGCGTCGGGAGGGAGAGAGAGTAGAAGAATTCATGGGCCACAGAGTGATAGTGGGTGGAGCTTTGGTGAAGGATGAAGGAGTTGTGGAGATGAAGTCAAAGCAAACTGGAAGTCGCAATCGGACGTACGATCAGGATTTAACCCAGATGTGGTTATCGAGGACCCCGATCTTGTGCGAGGGTATACACGAGAGAGGTGTGTTCCACACAGTTTCTGTCAGCAACAGACAGGAAAACGGGGAATTCTTGCAGTGGGAAGAGGCAAATCAAGCAAGAATTGGGAAACTGGTGGCAGTGATCAGGATGCTTAAGGATATGATGGAAAAGGCAGAGGGTGAAAGGTTTGCCGTTGTCAGTGAGAAGGGAAGCGATAGCTTGGAGGTGTACAGACTAGAGCCAACGTACCGAATTCGGCTGCCAGACGACTTGCGTGAAAATTGGAGAAAACAAGTTGAAAGCACGGTGGAAATTGCACTTCAACATCTTACAATATGAGTATTCCACCAGCCGACATAATATGTTGTGTCGGTGGAAAACCCCTTCCAGTAGGTAATAGTGCTCTTAGACTATAGTCAGAATTCATGGAATTGATTGCGTAGATTGTCTCATTTCGCAGTTTGAAGCTATTTAGTACTTTATGAACCATTCGTTTCCCTCTAGTACTAGACAAATACTTACAATTCACCATCATTGATAACCCGGTACTCCACAAGCCTCACCGATTTGCGGCCTCCTTTCTATCCACTCACCCCTCCAAGTGGGACCCCCTTGCCAGTACTTACATTTTACTTTTAACTACGCATTTAGTTGTTTCCGTTGGTTATCATGTCTTCACAATGCTCCTGCTCAACCAGCGTCATTCATACGCGGCTCGATTTTCAAGTCTGTTGCGTGTGTGGCGGTCATGTGGAGCGGCCGTCCCAGCTGGTGCGTGTGTGTCGCTTAGAGCCTCGCTTGCCATACGAAAGAGAACTATAGAGCAATGTAAAAATCTACTGGTAGTTACTGCTGTACCAGAACTCATCAGGCTGCAACAACCCTGACGGTTCGTAGCACTGCCGATACATACGCAACCTGTCCAGGCACAATCATAAGTGGTTTTAAACTTCAAAGCATGTCTGAAAACAGCGGTTTCTTAGACCTTATATTTTTGCGAATTGTACCACAAGTTGTCCTACGAAGGGTATCTAACCATCAATCGTCGCAATCATCTATTTTCATTGCCTTACTGGTTGTACATGAACGAAAAGAATCAGCATGCATACCGGATGAACAATACAAACATACTCCACACCTCCGAACGCATATGCCTTTGCTATATGAGTACATGAGTATCTCCTCAATCTATAGTCTACTATATGTACGGGGCGCGACCTTTGCGCAAGCTAATTCATCTTGCTCACCCCGTCATTGATGGGAAAGTTTGAGCATTTTTATGAGGAACGATATCAATTTGCACTCTTTATAAACTAAGGGTGATAATGTGCTCACCTCATCGACTGTTGTATTAGATCTGTTGCAAGTTCTTGTTAGATTTGAATTGAATCTGTTGCAGGAAGCCCTAAGGTTCAGTGCATGGTCGTGACTGTCTCATTAGACTTCACACCATGACTGTCCATTTTAGACTTCACACGATGCTCGCCCTCATGCTCATCATACTTAAGACGCACCTTTGTCCGTCTCTCTTGTA
>Ga0307515_10025656_pt1 | contig 10184 bp, 8 predicted proteins | sample 17_EM_MG_FD_194513 | JGI IMG/M metagenome (GOLD analysis project Ga0307515, IMG submission 194513) | Populus trichocarpa ectomycorrhiza microbial communities from riparian zone in the Pacific Northwest, United States - 17_EM | ecosystem: Host-associated > Plants > Roots > Unclassified | place...
TTCTCCCCATATGTATATAAGGAGTAGTCCGCGTGGGCCCAATAGGGATCCGAATCGGACGTTAAGCAATGAATTATTATTATTATTATCTTAATTGACTTATATTTAGTAAAATCAGTAGTATTATAGAGATCCTTATATAAATTTCGGTAGGGACCCCTCGCTTACTAAAAGTGTCTTACGACTTCTATCTATGCCTGCAGGTTCAGCTAATAGCGCCTTGGCAAAATTCTTAGCTGAGGAGATTTTTGTAAAGCTCTCTTTTGAGCTAGAATTCACCTAATGAGCTATTACATTTTACAAGTCTCTCAGAGCATTCGGATCCTTTTTTAACGAATGGGCCTCTACCTAGAGTGTTTAGAGTTGTTTGCCTCACCGACACCTGTCTTATTAACAACCTTCCGAAGCACGCATCCATCCACAGAACGGTTTCTTGTCTCAGCCTTTCCAATGCTCTAGCTAGAGGAGGCAGTCTGGATGCAGGGTCTCCGATTGGTGTAAGGCTGAAAAACTAGATGTTACAATATACTATCAATACGAAGGCTCTCGAGCGAGCTGCTCAACCATGTCCTCTCTCCCCACGTAGCATACTACCATCTTAGAACTCCAAGCTCACGAAGGCAAATTTAGTTTTGATTAACAGTCGAAAAACTAACCTTGTTAGGGCGGTCAGCTTCTTCTGGTATCTTCCAATTTCCTTCTCGAAATCACTCAATAACCAGTAGCCCATCACTCGGGGGAAGCTTCATTGTCCGGCCGAGTCAGGCACATACCCGGACATTTGATTGAACCTGCTTCTCTCCTTCGATTAAAAATGCTACGCTTCTAGTACGATCCCTGCTTCGAACTTGTTCTTTGTTATCGATTCTTTGATAGTTGGTTTTCTTTGTTAACGAGTCCTATCTCTTTTTATACACTCTCCAGAATAACAATTGCATTGTTTTTATACGTCTTTATTTTCTTGTTACGTGCCTCGTAGAGATCGTCTTTGTGAATGTAAGCCTATAACTTAAGTAAGTGTATAATACTCCCTCGGCAAAGTTCCGAAAATTGTCATCGGCCAACCCGACTCACCCATCAACCATGTCGAATCAGGCTCGCCATGACCTTGATGTTCACGCGCAAGCACCACTCAGGCTTGTAACAGCCGCGAATACCAATGATCGCTATCTTCTTCTCAATGACCCCTCCATCACCCTATCTGATCTAGACAATGCCATCCATATCTTCCGCCAGTCCACTTTTGAAGATCTCGATCCATCGACATACTGCAAACTCCGACCCGCACTTCGCTTAGTCTCAATGTTCCTAAAATCAGACGCAATGCTCGAATGGTTCGTACGCCCAGCTTTTGGAAAATCACTAATAGACTCAGTGTCCGGGAAGACTTTCCTGCCCGATGTCCCCAGCGAAAACAGCAGTATATCAGCGAAGTCCGGCAGGCGCTCAAGTATATGAAATATTGTGTGCGGTTCAAGTTCGTCGATAGTTTGGATTGCTTCTCACTGACACAAAAGGACGTTAATAAGGCGTTCAGAAATCCACACCCACATACGATTTATACATCAGTTCATCCAACTATGATCCAGATACGCGGCAAATACCGCTAATTTGTGGATACCGAGTATGCTACCAGCAATATTTGCGATATTTTACGTTTCGACTTCATGCTCGCAACCACAATTATGCATGAGTTGACCCATGCCTTTGGCATAATGTGTCGAGGTGACCTCAAAGAGCCGTACCATCGCCTCACTAACCCACAAGCGGAGTGGGGGTGGTCGTGGGAAGATTTTGCTCTCGGAGGCATCATTAACCCTTTCGATCGAACGTCGGCGCGGATTTCGTTCTTGATGGGGAAGGTATGGCTCTCAGACAAGGTTGCGTATACTGCTGGTGGCAAGCAGTGGACAGCTGTACCTATGGCTTGGATATGTCAGTGGTTCCGGAAATCGACGTGGGCTGCGATCGCTGAGAACGGCCCTAGTGTTGCTCTCCCACCCACTTGTGCATTGAAGTTGCATTGCACCAGCGATGGCTATTACACTGTCTTCGCCGACAGCGGCGTAGCTTTGAGGGGCGTACAGAGACTCAAGATGAGGGTTACGACCCTTGCTCAACGCTTTGCCAGCTATGCCCGCATCAGCCTACGCTATCATGAGTGTTACAACCGTCAAGACGATAATAGAACCCACTGCAGTTTCTAACGCAGATCACACGAATTCTTCCAGCCCTTTGGTAACACGAGTTGCCAAAGTTGTCGACTTCATCGACACCGTAACTATTGCTGCATAGGATGTACGAATGCCTGTGAATGTTCTCAAGCGAACTCAAAAGAGTATCACCGGAGATGCCGACGGTGGCTTTCAGGCGGTTGCATCGCGTTCAGCGTGGAGGAGAGCCAGAGTGCGAAGGGTTGACGCATCTCCTACGATCCGTTGCCCGCTTCTTCGTCCATTCAAGTATCTAATTATATCCAGGTGAGTTTACGCCATTGGACCAAATGCTGGCGACAGCAGGTAAGTCCCAAAAAGAGCATACCCCCGGCTAGTCCGGGAGTTTTCAATCCTAGCGTCTTCGAATATCTATTTTTTCACCCTTATCATGCGTCTTAACTAGCCAGAAAATCAAATCCCCATGTAGAATCATTCAACATTCGGATCTACATGCGTGGTACGTCCACCTCCAGCAGATCTTCTATTTTCTATTCTGACTAATGCAATGATTTCTTAAAACGACTTTAATCCTGGGCATCGATTTGCAATTGGTGTTCTCCAGACTTTTCGCAGCGTCGCCCCCAACTTTCTAACCCTAATTTCTCCCCACAATCTTCTCGATTGACCTTGTACCATTATTAATCACCTAAGCCCATCCATGATATGCGCGTTATATCGCCCCCTCAAATAAACAATTTACAGTGCTATTAAGAGATTAGGTGAGGATGACTTGATTCTCGTCCCGTGCCGTCTCACATACGTGCACAGCCACCTCATCTCACCAGGATGACAAGCTCCTCGCTCTCTTCAACGCTCTGATCTTACGCTTACGCTTTCCGAAACATTGTATTGGTAAGGATATCATTTGATGATCTGTACATATCTGCGGCTCTGGTTTCCCTAGAATCATAGTTCTCGTCCACCTAAGTGCACGTTTGGGTCGGTGCCTATCCGGGATCTATGTCATAATCTACCATCTGTCTAAGTTTGCCGCAATAACCTCAATGGTTATACAAGTTTAATTAAGCATAAGGCCGCGATCAAATTCTTGCAGATCATATTGTTCCCATCTATCAGGTTGCCACCAATTCTAACAGTCGGCAATCTAGTCACCCTGCCGTTCGCACTCCATGTCTTGTTCTACGGCAGCATAATAGCATCCTGCAGTATACTAAAAACTACAGGAAGCACCCCGGCCGCTCTGATTCCCATTTCGGTCAGATGGATCCAGTTGGGATGGCTGCTCCCCCTCTAGGCGTCCTGTGGATCTCCACAGAAAAGAAAGCCATAGACGTCTAAGTTAGTCACTCTGCTGTCCTCATATTCTAGCGCCTTTACGCCAACCTGGCGTGTTAACTGCTTGGCACACCTATCGTGCAGCGATCGTTGGAATTGCTAACAAACACCATGCCGTACAGAGCCACGTCCCGAAAGCGTCGCAGCAGATGACGGCCCAGCTTCCGTCGCCAGCTCACCGTCTCGCAGCGCCGTGTAGTAATCCTGCGCACACACTTTGTCTCACACCCCCCCAACTGGCCCTTCCACTAACACACCTTTTTTCCCTTTTTGTTTCTTTTCTTGCTCTCTCCTCACCGACCAGAGCGCGCTGTCGCTCCATTGCACCGCATGCGAACGGTCGCCCGAGTCATGCGGCATGCATGTCAGCTATCTGGGGCCCGGGCTCGAAACCGCCCAGGGCGCGCGGCTCACCTACAGCCGCCAGCCGCGCCCGCATCCAGCTGTTTCTAATTTTGCGCTCTGGATAGGGCTGCCGCGGTTTGCGGGCGGACTACGTATTATGTCCCAATGCCGGTACTTGGCGATTAGTCATTGGTCCTGCTCCCGTAGCGTGCGCATTAGCTTGCCGGAGCTAACAACGTTCCGAGACGTGCGCATTGTGCTGGGAGATGCGGACTGCGGTGAGAAGGTAGCTCTCGTTGCGTGCCATTGTGCTTTCGAGAGAGAGGGATTGGGGTCTCGCGTCTCGGGCAGAGGAGCTGGTCTGGAACGCGGATTGTATGTGTATAGATGGCTACTGCGCCAGGAGGACGGTTATGTACAATTCGATCCATCTATTCAAGCCTATCCTGTCCCACCGGCCCCAACCCCATGAATCTGTAACGCCAAAAATTGCCCAAGTTTTGCTCATATCAAAGTCTTCAAGCGAGGGTATCAATGCGGTGAAAATCCGACATAAACAAGCCCACCAATGTCCCAAAACGCCCTCCTTTTCCAAACTCCAACCCAAAAGTAAAAGAATTCCCCGCGAACCGATTAGCGAGCGTCGAAACGGCCCTCTCCCTCCCCCCCACACACACGCACACTTTTTCGTATTTCGTATTCCGTAACCGGAAACTAAAATCCCCGACGACGGCGACGACGTCCCCCCACCCCCTATCTTCACCGCCTCCCCCGCGCCCTCGCCCAGCTCCTCTCCAGCTCCGCCGCCCGCCGTGCCGCCTCCGTGCGCCGCCGCGCGTTCATCTCCGCCTGGCTCTGCGCATAGTCCGGCAGCTCCTCATCAGGCATCTCCTCATCGCCCTCCAACTGCTCCAGCTCCGCCGCAAAGCGGTGCGAGCTGGTCCGCGGCAGCGGCGGAGCTGGCGCGCCGTACTGCGGCGTTTGGAGCTGCGGCGGCGGGTGCTGGTAGTAGGAGTGCGGCGCGGGCTGCGGCGCAGCGGTGGTAGGACGCTTGAACAGCGTGGGCGCGGCGCCGGGCGGGCTGGCAGGGCTGATGCCGGCGTCTTCGGGGAGCCCGCTGGTGGCTTCGACGAAGAGGTGGAACTGCGATGCGTCGTCGAAGGGCCCGAGCCAGGTCTGCCGGCGCGGGCGTGACGGCGGCGGCGGCGGCAGGGAGGCGGCGGCGGCTTCCCGTTGCGTTTCTGGGAAGGTGCGCGAGGTGCGCGGCGTGCGTGCTGCGGGCGCTTCGAGCGAGGAGTAACGCTGCGGTGAGGCTTCCAGAGGGGGGGTCGGTTGGACGTGCGCGGAGAAGGCGCGGGAGAAGGGAGGGGGTTGGGTGGAGTGGGAGGGCGAGGACGGCATGCTGCGGTGGGCTGGGAGATTTGCTGGTGCGGATCGGAGAGGTTCGAGGGATTGGGAGTGGTGTTGCGGGTAGTAGGAGTAGGGTGATAGTGAGGTGGAGCTCGGGTTGACGTTGGAATTGGGTTGCAGAGTTGATGATTCTGTGTCTGACCGTCGTCGAATTAGGGAAAGTAAGCCTGCCGGATTCCTTTTCTTCATGTCTGAGGAAGAAGACACGGGACCGGCGTTGCTATATGGCGCTTCGGCGGCCTGGTGTACCGAGAGGAATCGGCGGTCGTCGGAGGCATTAGGATTAGCTGGGGCGCTGGAGTTCGTATTCGCCCAATACGCCGATTGAATTTCCAGGGGTATGTTCCATTGCTGTGAGTTCTGGCGCTCCCGAGGGTTGGCCATGCACGAATCGGCGTTGACCTGGAGGAGGAGCAGTGATGACTTTAGCAACTGGAGGGACGTATGAGAGATATACTCTGGCGTGGGGATCGACGGAGGGGTCAGCAGCTTTGGGCAGGGTAGCATTGTCGGTGCGATGCTGGGGGGCGTCGATCAGGTGGGATATTTTGGAGAAGTCGTGAGAGCTGTATGCAGCTACAGGGCTGCGTTAGTGCAGAGGCAAAAAAGTTCCGGAGGAGATGTACAGGACGAGGTCGGTCAGTAGTAGTTGTAGCACACTAGCTGGCATACGTAGGGGCATCCAATAAGTTATAATATGCGGCTTTGAGCATGGAGACACTAGAGGCGTCCTAAAGGATTTCGATCCAACAATGACATGTTCCCCGGAAATTAGAGCAAGACAGTCAATACCTTGGCCTATTTTGGCAGCTGAGAGGGATGCACCGCAGCGGGCGCTGCTGGATTTGAGGCTGGTCTGCCCTGAGGCAAGCCAAAAAGCATCACGGCAGGTCTGACGGGCTCACCGGCGGGCCTAGCCTTGCCCTGAAGGCTCAGGTTGCGCCTGGGCGAGGCTCATGCTCGTCTCAGCAAATGTGTTGCAGGTAAGTGCAGGTAAGTTCAGCGGCGAGGTGCACCGAATCTTCTAAGCGTGCAGGCCGGCAGCGACAGCCAGGAAAGGGTGGTGGTGATGAAAAAGGTAAGCCTTTGTTTCGCCATGCTGCCATGGTCTCGGGTTGTGAGGGAGACGGGCCTGTGCGCTCGTTGGGAGGGAGGAGGGCGACTGTGCTGTAGGCGATGAGCGCCGAGCACAGCCTCAAAGACTCGCCTGTCCAAAAATAACCTGGCGAACCCAACCGTGCCGATTTCGTATTCTGGAGCCGACGGCCCCATGCTCTCTCTTGGGTCCTCGAATGCCATCACTAAAAGCCTGCCTGCCAAGCCTGCCAGCCATCGTCCAGGGAGGAGGGCCCCTATGTCTCGCCGTGCACCCCCTCCCTTCTCAATCGTGGAGAAACTCTAATAACGTTATCGCGTGTCCAAGCCCGTACCTCCTTTTGTGGCCCGGCATGCCGTATCTGGCCAACTCAGCTGCGACGCCGTCCTACGACGCCGTCTGCCGCCGCTCCCACGCTGCTGCCACCTTCCGTGGTGCAGTAGCACGTTTGCCGCTAGTCGCTTGCTCCCTCAAATTACCACACCACAGCCTTGCCCTCCTCTACACCGAATTTAGAGCCCGAATTTAGATTCCTTCGAAACTTTTGCTGTTGGTCAGGGTGCAAATCCTGTGCACAGTCACCCAACATGCCGCTCTCCCGCCTTTGCCCTTCTAGTTTCTCATTATTGCGCCTTTATATATAGCATCTGTCTATAAGCACACTCTCAAAGGTTGCTTGTGAGCCGCTGACGTGACCGCATAGCTGCGGGCTGTGGGCTGCGGGCTTCGGCCTGAGTGTTGCCCGTGAAGCCTCCCTAGACCTCCACAAACCTAATGCTAGCAAAAACTCTCAGTGTAGGACACACGGGCACGTTACCTTCCATTTCGAGAAAGCTTCTGGAAAGCTTGATGGCCACCTGGCGTGGTTTTGACTGCCGCTTAGGCCAGGGAGAGTTTACCTGGGTCCTTGGCATGGGCTTTCCAAAGTGGAGGCTTTTGGTAAGGTAACCTCGAGCGCAACAAGGGTTGTATGGATTACTCTGGCCCACCTAATCCCCGAGCTCTACAGTCTATCAAATGCCGGCCCGATAAATATCTTCCGTCGCCTTCGGAATTGCTTCCGTGGCTATCTTTCTCCAAAAATGTTGCGGTGTGGACTAGTTCAAATATAGATTTCTAGAATTGTTCTTGTGGCTTACAGCCTTTATTCCCGCGACTAAGACTCCCACGCCTTCCTCTACACAACATCACGCTTCTGACAGGTTCGGTGCTCATCTCTTCTAATCCTGCCAAATCCGAAGGATTTCCTTGTGGGGTAAGAGTCCGGCCAGCAAGGCCCAGCGGGCCAGCAAAGCTCTTTGCGGCGTAGACGATCATCAAACGATCACAATTTTTTAAACCCTTCTTTAATCTCGTAATTCGTATTCATTCTCGGGCGTTTCATTTCCAATCTCTCCTTCATCGAAAAGGGAATAAATGCGCTACTTTACTTTTGTTCGTGAAAAACCCCTCGATCCACCCGCTCCTCGGCACGAGCTTGGACGGAATGAGCTCCCTTTCATTATTTGTCATGTTCAGCAGGTATGATTGGGATAACTAATAAATACTCTTTTTAGACTTTATCCACTTCTGGCAAGACCCAATGAAAGAAAATGTCGAGCCTCAGCAGCATCTTGCCGTACATATCAGCATTATGAACCGGAATCTAATTGTCCCAGTTGCGCAGCATGTCGCATAGTTATTCTGTTCAACGCAATCCCCAGCCGTATCTGAGCCCTCCGCTGCGATTTCTCATTCGCACGAAGCGCCTGATCATTCCTATTTGTAAAATGCCAAGCCCGATCCCAAAGGCGCAGTCGTAATTTTATCCAGAATAATTCAATCCTCAACTCAAATTTCCATTCCTCGACCATGACAGGTCCCTCCACTCGCTGCATAACTGTGCTTGTGCATAGCCACCCTGCTGGTCAGTCGAGGGTAACTGGGGTGATACTTTCCAAACACCATCCCTACTTCCCTCCATCCGCTTTTGCCTCCTGCGCCCGTCCAGTCCAAGGAGCACGTTTCATGAGTCTTCACTTTCGCAGCACCTATGGTGCCGTTCAGTTAGATATGCATCTTGTAAAGTATAAAGTATCCCGGGTGCTAATTGATACGGTGGTACATGACTTCAAAGGTTTGTAGTGAAGACCCAATCTCACGCTAGATGAGGTACGAGAAGGGATAGACGCATTCATTTGCGGTTATAATCGGCGCACCATACTCCGCAAACAAAAATTCCGAGATTAGTCAGATTTTCGAATCGACTAAGCACATTTAGATATTTGTCGGGCTTTTTCTTTTTTTGGCCAGCTCATTAGCTTAAATTTACTTGCAGATACCCCAAAGAGGAACTTACCCGTTCAGCTACACCGCGCATCTCGATAGCAAGCCATTAAGGCTGAGGACAGGTCGTACGAAGTTTGCTCAAGTCTCCGAGTGATAATTCTGGCTGAATCATTGAACCTGGCCAGACGTACCGTGTGCAGAGAGAGTTTGACCAACGACCCACTGTAAGCTGACAAAGCCTTGAAAAGCAATTTCGAAATTCTAGGGCCCTCCAGAACCAGCTCTTGCAAGGGTCCTAGACGCATGAGGTACGACTCATCAAGTGCGAGCTCGGATCTTATTGTGAGCGAGGTAGGACGAGGCACAAAGTCTCGGAAAGCTACTAATAACGAAGCCTTGTCTAGCGTCAGACTCCGTGGTCTAGACTAGCCACGATGGTCCCTCCATTCTTTCAAAACTTGGTGGGAGAAAGGTGGAAAAGTGAAGACCGTGAGTGCTGGCAGTATATCCTGTGGTCCAATCCGTAGATTGCAGTAATACGGGCGTTCATATATGCAACCATTCCTTTCGAATGGTTTGAACTCAAGTGCACTGATATTGGGACAGCTTCTGGTCAGTCGATAAAAACTCCTCATTGCCTGAACGCCCCTAAGGGAGCACGCCTACGTCGCACATGAAGTACTTGAGATTTGAGATATGAAGACGAGAGATCATTTGCTAGATGTCGAACGAACTCGTGTGCAGATTGACCTATGAAGAAAAGAGACTATACATACATCAAGAAATCGTCGTCAGCTTCGTCTGATCCACGACGTATTTGGTTAATCAGTCAGAGCTCCAAACATCAAAGGTTTGACTAAGGACTGATGCGACTTCTAAAGATCCATAAGTCGACACTAGATCACTAGCGATGTGCGGTTTATTCGAGTTAAGAGGCTGATAAGCGATGACCCCCAAAGAAATATCCGGAAACCGTGTGGGAAGTACTTGAAGAAGGGTCTTAGGCAACCCAAGACACCCGACCCATGTGAACGTGTCAAGGCGTGTGATTCTTGAGAGCAGATCGAGAAGATTGTCTTCTCTTGAGTCAACATCGAACACGGTTAAGTGACGAATGAAAGGTGCTGAAAACTTGAACGGCCCTTCCAGAAGCTGAGTGGACTTTGCTGCAGCTCCCGCGATGTTTGTTAAATTCATATGGCGATACAAAGAAGGTATGCAAAGCCGATAGATTTATAGGGCCTAGTTCGACTCCTTAAGGCTATATACGCTAGCCTAGACCGTTAAGCTACTACTTAGAGAACGATAAACTATATAACTTAAGGAGTAGAGAGTTTCCTAGTATACTAGATAAGAACTCTAGTCTATTGTAAGAGGCTATAGAGCCTTATTAAATACACGAAAATAGGTAGGTCAAGGCACCTCTAATCTAAGCTCGATAAGATGTGGTGATCGACACCAGGCCGACACGACCTTTAGAATCCTGGGGAAGATGGCTTAAAGCTATCGCGGATAATCTATTTCCGTACACTCGTATCTGATTATGCTCTAGA
>Ga0307515_10025657_pt1 | contig 10184 bp, 7 predicted proteins | sample 17_EM_MG_FD_194513 | JGI IMG/M metagenome (GOLD analysis project Ga0307515, IMG submission 194513) | Populus trichocarpa ectomycorrhiza microbial communities from riparian zone in the Pacific Northwest, United States - 17_EM | ecosystem: Host-associated > Plants > Roots > Unclassified | place...
TGTGATATATTTTCACAAAAAAAATATTAAAAATACAACCCGATCCATTACCATCCCTTTATTGACATTAACCCAGAACAGTTGCTGCCCTGGAAAGCAGAGTCCATGTGACAAGCTACGCAAAGTCTCAACTTTGCCTGCGAGATTTCAGTTCTTGGATCAAAGCATCAGCATTCTTACAAGAGGATCCACCTTCTTCAACAGCTATCTTCGCCTTCACTCCATGTTTTTCAGCTCTTCTTCTCATCTCGGCTGCCTCCTCGCCATTGCCCATCAGCCTCTTTACCGCTGCCTCCACTTTGTCTCTCCCCACTGAAACCCATGACTCGGTCCTTGGCGACATCCAGTGCATACTCCTCACTTTCACCCATATTTTCAACACATCAGTGATCAACTTCTCATTGGTGAATTTCTCTGCAGTTATAGGCCATGTTACCGTTGGCATTCCAGCACTCACCTTCTAAAGTTGAGTTCCATCCACAATAAGTCACAAACCCTCCAACAGCCGGATGCTCTAATATCAACAATTGAGGAGCCCAGCCTCTTATTGTTAGTCCTCTTCTGGATTCTTTAATTCTATCTTCAAGCCCACTGGGAAGCAAATTTTCTTTGCTTTCTCCATTTTGTCCAGTTGATTTAAGGATTTTTCCTATCACCCAGATGAATGGGTGATTGGAAGCCTCAAGACCGTGGGCGATCTCAAGAATTTGTGCAGGGGCTAGACGAGCTCAGCTTCCAAAACTGACGTAAAGAACCGAATCGAGTTCTTCACTGTCAAGCCAGCTCAAAATGGTTTGCTCATTAACTGAAGTCTTTTGGCCTCTCTCAGCCTTATCTTCCACATTTCTATTGCATAATGAAACTGGTCCCACGAGCCATGCCCTGTTGCCTAATTCATTCCTGAAATAGTCCACATAAGCAGTCTCCAATTCATAGAAACTATTAACCATAACACCGAAACTCTTCTCATCTGATCCTGGCATTCTTTTTTGCAACCCTCCACCATTTGGTGGTCTTCCAAGGAATGGTAACTGGGATGTGGTCAGTTCAATCCTATCAGGAAGACCAGGAACAATAAAAGGCTCCAAATCAGAAGTTACCTTCTCATGTGCAGATCCTTGCTGCCTATGGTCCATCCTCTGTGAGAGAGTTTCGATGTATCCAGGTCTACACAGGATGTCAAGTTTCACAAAACTACCATGTGTTTTGTTGAATGTGCCTGCGCTGCCCTTCAAGAAAACATTCCATGCTTTCTACTTACTAACATTTATGATGAAGATTGACTGTAATCCTATTAATTTTCCTAGAAAGGGACCTTTTTTTTTTGTTTTTTGGTCAAAAGTAAAATTCCTTCCCTGTCCATTCAATGTGACTGACTCACTGGTGGATGTCATGAAGATTTTGTGCTTTTCAGCTTGGCTCCTATTTTCTTTAATCTAGTATTCGCAAGAAAAACACCATTTTAGGTTTATCACCCTGAAAAGCCGACTGTAATGTAAATCGACAATGAGATGGTCTGGGCTGCAGGGTTTACGCTGGATCATGAGCTTGTATTTGATTGATTTTTTGGGCTAAATATATGAGATGGACTTCTCATTCATAGACCATCAGGAATGGAGCTGATTTGAAGCAGTGATTCGTGTTTGAAATGAAGGCTAATGCTAACAAGATCTCTTGAAGGTACAATCTTTAAAAGACGGGATATTGAGCGTTGGGAACAAAATTACTGTAGATCACGGGCAAATGGATAATATAGTATCTTTTCAATGTGGAATTTGAAGTTCTTTTATATATATACACTATGTTCCTATGAAAAAAACCATGTTTTTTCAATGTGGGATAAAAATCTTTTGGTTTAAATACTTCAACTTAAAAGGATAACACGGTATCTTTTCAATGTGGGATTTGAAGCCATTTCATATATATACTCTATGTTCCCATGAAAAAAAACCATGTTTTTTCAATGTGAGATTTGAAACCCATTAGTATATATACTCTATGTTCCCAAGAAAAAAATCATGTTTTTTCAATGTGGGATAAAAAACCTTTTGGTTTAAATACTTCAACTTAAAAGGATAATATATTATCTTTTCAATGTGGGATTTGAAACCCTTTCATATATATACTCTATGTTCCCATGAAAAAAGTTATGTTTTTTAAATGTGAGATTTGAAACCCATTAGTATATATACTCTATGTTTCCAAGAAAAAAGTTATGTTTTTTCAATATGGGATAAAAAAAAATTTTAGTTTAAATACTTTAACTTAAAAGCTTAACATAATATCTTTTTAATGTGGGATAAAAAAAAATTAAAATATTCTTTTAAACTTCATAATATGTATAATCTATATTTACATGGATTTTTTTATATGAAATTTTAAAATTTTAATTTTTTTTAATTTTTTCGGGTTGACCCATGAAACTCGGGATCCGGTCCCTTAACCGGATCAATCCCGGATCAGGTTTAATAACTATGGTATGAAGTTTGGATCCGCACAAAACAAATTTCCTTAAAAGTTAAAAGTGGCAAGAGAGTTACTGCAAAATTAAGAGAATAATAACGTCCACTACCGCATTATATTTTTTTTTCACTTATTTTTCTTTGTTTATTACTAAATAAGGATAATAATTTAATCCATTCAAGACGGTTATCGATCCCGAACCAAACATATATATATATATAATAAATAGTACATGATCCAAAGTAAAATCAGTTAGATTAGGAATTTTGTTTACACCTCTCTCCTAGATAATAAATAGTACATGATCCAAAGTAAAATAAGAATATGTTCCTCCTAGAACAAATTATATTTAATGATTGCCCAATTCCGTGATTAATAGCTCCCAGTATTGCACCTGCAAGCGTAGAACACTCAAGACGACTTCTTTATTATGACATACGCTCTTACATCACGACCCTAAGTAGAAGACAAAAGAGTGATACACTCAAGACAACTTCTTGATTCCTGAAGGCGGTAGAGGCTTGAAGCCTTGAACTAGTAATACATTCATGAATGTGTGAGCTCCCATGATGCTCGAACACAACTTCACTTTTTTCCTACCCTATATTTTCACGCTTTTAAAAAAAATAGAGTACAAAATACAAAACTTTATACAGCAGCAGCAGTAAGCAGGTATTTTTTATTTAAAAATATATCCATATATGCTTTTCTTTTTTGTATTCGGGAGCTTCTTCAACCTCTGCTTTGCTTTATAACCAAGCTTTGTGAGCAGAGATTGGCTTATTCACACTGCACCAAATTTCACTGAAGCATGCAGTTTGTTTGCATACAAGAAGCACTGAATGAGAGCTGGCAATCAACCTTAAAAGAAAGAGATTAAGGGAGATGGTAAGGGTTCAAAGCATGTAAAAAATAATTCATCAGGAACATGCGCTCTCCTCTCTCACTAAACAACATTCTATAAAATCAAGTTCCCTGCCATAGCTTAAAAATCTGAAATCTTCCTACTGCTTGCTTGTTTTCAGTGGCGCCTGCCTCTTAATTCTTCAATTAGAGCATTCAAATTAGAGTAAGATGAACCATCTTCTTCGATAGCCCTCTTTGCCATTCCTCCAAGGGCCTCAACTCTGCTTCTCATTTCCTTTGCTTCTTCACCTGTCATGATTCGAGTTACGGCCTTTTCTACAGCTCCACTCGTAATTTTATCCCCGTATACTGTAACCCATTGTTGAACACCAACAGCCACACCAATTTTTAGCACGTCAGTCACCAGCTTCTCATTAAAGAATTGCTCTGCGGAAACTGGCCATGTTACCATTGGCTTCCCGGCAGCTATGCCTTCAATGGTCGAATTCCACCCACAATGAGTCACAAACCCCCCTATAGCTTCGTGATCAAGAATCACTACTTGTGGCGCCCATCCTCTTATAATCAGTCCCTTGCTTTCCATTCTTTTCTCAAATCCCTCAGGCAACCATTCCTCGTTATCCTTAGCTTTCTTGTCTTTCCTGACAACCCAAATAAACTGCTGCCCTGAAGCTTCAAGAGCTATTGCAATCTCCTTTAGCTGAGAATCACTGAAATTGGCTACAGTTCCAAAGCATATATAAACAACTGAATTAGGCTTCTTTGAGTCCAGCCATTTCAAACACTCATGTTCGTCAATTGAAGCTTCCTTTCCTCTCTGTGCTTTATCTTCAAATTCTCTATTGCATAGCGAAACTGGGCCTATGTGCCATGCCTTCCTCCCTAACTCCTTGAAAAAATTAGCATAATCCGACTCGAGCTCATAGAAACTATTGACGACAATCCCATAACTCTTCAGTGATGATTCTCTGACCTTTTGAATTAACCTAGTAAAATCAGTTTCCACGTTTTGTTTCATATAATCTGGCAGTTGCTTGCTTGTGAACTTGATGTCACCAGGAAGCTCAGGCACCACAAACAGCTCAGAATCAGAAGAAACTTTCTTGTACGGCTTATATCTGTTCAAGCAATCTGAAGTGCACAAAGAAAAGCAACTGATGCCATGAAATACTAATCTTGGAATCCCAAATTTGGCTGCAGCATCAGTAGTCCAAGGAAGGAACATGTCAGCAATAAGACAATCAGGGTGGCATTCTTGTAGTAGCTTCTCAAGTGGTTGTTGGAGCATGGCTGTGGCCATGAAAAGTTTTTTGGTCATTTCTCCCTGTGTCTCATGAGAAGTGATCGAATCTGCGTTTTCGCATCCTTCTGGCAATCCAACCTCAACAGCAGGAAACTTGATGGTTTTGATATTGATATCAAAACCCAAACCTTTTGACCTCTGGATTGTTCTGGAAACAAGTGGTGCATTGAGAGGAGTGGTGACAATGGTTGCTTTCACTCCTCGAGAAGCAAATAGCTTTGCCATGTCTATGGTTGGTATCATGTGGCCATGTGCCATGAAGGGGAAGAAGAAGATGTGTACCTGATTCTCCTCACCACCCATGTATATTCCTTGCAATCAAAAGACTAAAAGAGGTGCTACTGACGCTGATAATTGGAGACAATAATTAATACCGTTAAGCCTTTTAAGATGAACTGGATTACTGGATTAAGCAGGGAAGAAAATGATGATGTTGCAGACAAGGAATGTAAAGTCTATTTTTCTATGCGTGGGATGTCTGAAGAATGAGTGGGGCATACATGAGCACTGAGTATTGAATACTTCTTTCAATTTGTGGTTAGAAATTCCGCCTTAGACTACTGTTTTGACTTCAAAAGTCTGTGGTTTGGTTCTCCTATCTAGAAAATTGTGACTAATGTATTTTTATAGACTTGATTTTACAACTCTTTGAACATTTGTTGCAGAAGATCTTTATTGTATTTTAAAATATATTAAAATAATATTTTTTATTTTAAAAAAATTATTTTCAGTATCAAAACAATTTAAAAATATTTAAAAATATTAATTTTAAATAAAAAATAAAAAATAATTTTTTTCAAAAACATTTTAAAATAAAAAAAAAACAAAAAAGTTGTAATATTCAAGGAGCAGCAAAGTCAGTCCTCGATTATTGATGCAAGAGACGACTTGGACCCGTAGAGTGACTTTTTTAGTTGACTTGAATGGTCCCATTGCATTCTGCGACCTACCAGCAATGCTTCATCAGATCCACTGCAATTTTTTCCACTCTGCCATAGAACTTTTGTTAAAAACCCTGACAGGCAACCCATCAAGTGAGGACCGAGGTTTACATAAATATATTTTGGTTAAAATTATTATTAAGGTTGAATAAAAAATAATTTAATATATTTGGTTAAAAAATACTTTTCAAACTAAAATTATAAAATAATTAAAAAATATATATATTAATATTGATAGTTTTTCATTAAAATATTATCGATTCAACTATTATTATTACATCATAAAATAAATAATACTTTATATAAAATATTTTTTATTGTTTCATTAAACTATCTATAATTTTATCACATACAAAATTCATCCGACAAGAACTATATTTTTTATTATTTTATAAACATGAAATTTAATAAATATTATTATTATTATTAAACATGATATATTTAATCATCAAGCTTTTAAAATACAACAATTTTAAATATTATATTTTAAAAATATTTTTTAAAACACAATAACTTAAAATATCTATTTTGAAAGTGCAAAATTAATTATAATGGAAGATTTTTTTTTATCCCATTAATGAGAGCTAGCTGAAACCTGCAAAAAAAAAAAACTCAGCATAAAGATTTGATATTATTTTTCTTTCCTGCCTCTATTATTTTTAGATGGGTTCTATCAATAGCTCAGGGGGTTGTTACCAAGAGGAGCAACTAGCGAGTATGTTTGGTATTGTGGTAGCTGTTGTGATTGTGGTTTGAAAAAAGTTGTTTTATTAAAAGTACTTTTAGTTGAGGTTGGTTTAGAAAAATATATGTTTGGTTAAAACTGTGGTTGAAATTGAGGTTGAACAAAAAATAGTTTAATGTATTTGGTTAAAAAAATATTTTTCAAATTGAGGTTATATATGATGTAATAGTGGTAGTTAAATCTACTTTAAATTAAAAACCATCAATATATATATATATATTGATGGTTTTTAATTTAAAGTAGATTTAACTACCACTATTACATCATTAAATAAATCATATTTTATATCAAATATTTTTAATTGTTCCATTAACTTATCTATAATTTCATCACGTATGAAATTCATCCGATAAGGACTACAATTTTCATGTTTTTTTGAGCGTGCAATAAAATCAGGTAAAATATCATTAGAAACAAAATTGAAATTGCGATCAAATTCCACAAATGCTACGTCATCATGCAATCTCCTTTCAATTTATGTAGTGTTATTAAATAATATTAAACATTAGTTTTTCGAGTAAAACACAATTTTAAAAAAATTAAATTTTGTTTGGGTCGGACGCGGTTCAATGAACACTGTTCACATAAACAAAACAGTATCCCATTAATTAATTCACTCGGTTCAATGCATTTAGATTTGGGACGGACTCGGGTCAATGCATTTAGGTTTGAATCGGATCCGGTCCGACCCATATGGGCTGGGCTAAACCCAGCCAGCCCGCCCCGGTCACTGGCCCAAGCCAATGACCCGGCTGGGCAAAGCAACAAGCGTGTACTAAATTCACGCGTGTTGCTACACTGTTCAAGTGAATTAAAATTCACTTGAACAGTGTAATGTTGATAAAAGCAAAGCCGAAGGGAATGAAGATGAAAGTCCAGTACTTTTCTAGCTATTCCTCTGTTCTGCTCCTTCTCCTCTCATGCTATTCCTCTGTTCTGTTCCTTCGTGTCTGCATGCTGGAGTTGGATGACAAAGCTAGCTACTCTTTCCCTGTTTTCCCCAGCCCCTCATTCTCCTTCTTCTTCTTCTTCTGCACTTTCATTTCTCCACTGTTCACGTGAATAGTGGAGACATGGAAGTGCAGAAGAAGAAGTTGTGCACCTCTGGTTACTGGAAGAAGAAAGTTGTGCACCTCTGGTTACTGTGTTGTAACACAGTTTGAAAAAAGCAGCTTGGAGCTGCTTCTTCTCCCCCTGCGTTGCAAACACAGTAATCAATGGGGCCCATGAACAGTAAATCCCGTTTTTTTCTTTACCAAACAGTTTAAATCTACGGTTTACTTAAAACGCAGCCACAACCGCGTAAACAAACGGACTCGAAAAGGAGGAGGAGGTCGGCGTGCAGGAGCTGCTGAAGGAGATTCTGTCACGGCTTGGACAGATCGGGTTTGGTTGAAGGTGGAGTTGGTTCTGCTATTACATATGTAGTGGTTGTTGTTGCTGACCACGGTGAAGAGGGGAGGAGTTTTTGGCTGTCGACTTGAGGATGGGAGCTTTTTGTGGTGTTGGTGGTGAGGAGTTGCTTGTCGTGTGAGCTGAAGGGAAGGGCTTGGTGTTGATAGTGGATATGTTCTCCACTGTTCACTTTGCAAAAATAAACAGTAGAGAGTGAAACTTAAAAATACAAAACGCTGGATGAGAAGCATGAAAAAATTGCTCATTTTTAGTGGGTCCTATGAACCAAATCGCAGCTTTATTTTTTAACCAAACACCATATTATCTGCGTTTGCATAAAAACGCAGCAGCTACCACAAAGACAAACAGCTTTTTAAAAATGGATAAAACAAAAGCTGTGTTTAACATACAACCGTGCATTTTTTGAATTTTTTTTAAATATTATTGTGATATATTTTTAAAAAAATATATATATATTAAAAATACAACCCGATCCATTACCATCCCTTTATTGACATCAACCCAGAACAGTTGCTGCCCTGGAAAGCAGAGTCCATGTAACAAGCTACGCAAAGTTCTCAACTTTGCCTGCGAGATTTAAGTTCTTGGATCAAAGCATCAGCATTCTTACAAGAGGACCCACCTTCTTCGACGGCTATCTTTGCCTTCACTCCAAGTTTTTCAGCTCTTCTTCTCATCTCGGCTGCCTCCTTGCCACTGCCCATCAGCTTCTTTACCGCTGCCTCCACTTTGTCTCTCCCCACTGAAACCCATGACTCGGTCCTTGGCGACATCCAGTGCATACTACCCACTTTCACCCCTATTTTCAACACATCAGTGATCAACTTCTCATTGGTGAATTGCTCTGCAGTTATAGGCCATGTTACCATTGGCATTCCAGTACTCACACCTTCTAAAGTTGAGTTCCATCCTCAATGAGTGACAAACCCTCCAACAGCCGGATGCTCTAATATCAACAATTGAGGAGCCCAGCCTCTTATTATTAGTCCTCGTCTGGATTCTTTAATTCTATCTTCAAGCCCACTGGGAAGCAAATTTTCTTTGCTTTCTCCATTTTGTCCAGTTGATTTAAGGATTTTTCCTATCACCCAGATGAATGGGTGATTGGAAGCCTCAAGACCGTGGGCGATCTCAAGAATTTGTGCAGGGGCTAGACGAGCTCAGCTTCCAAAACTGACGTAAAGAACCGAATCGAGTTCTTCACTGTCAAGCCAGCTCAAAATGGTTTGCTCATTAACTGAAGTCTTTTGGCCTCTCTCAGCCTTATCTTCCACATTTCTATTGCATAATGAAACTGGTCCCACGAGCCATGCCCTGTTGCCTAATTCATTCCTGAAATAGTCCACATAAGCAGTCTCCAATTCATAGAAACTATTAACCATAACACCGAAACTCTTCTCATCTGATCCTCGCATTCTTTTATGCAACCCTCCACCATTTGGTGGTCTTCCAAGGAATGGTAACTGGTTGTCACGGGGTAATTTTTCGCTCCGCGAAGAAACCCGTGCGGCAGCCTAGTCCCTCGCTAGACTCAGTCTTCCCTCGCCAATTCCACTCGTGTTTGCCTAGTAACTAACTGTTTCCCTCGCCCGAGAGGTTTCCCCACTTTTCCAAGTTAGAAGACAAGCGGAATACACAAGAAAAATAGGATAAACAAAGTGCACAACAAGCTTTATAGGAACTCTTTCCCAACTTTTATTGATCTCGTAAACAAAGGAAACTTTACACAAATCCGTATGTGTGCTATGCACAAAGATTGCATGCTACACCAAGCTACTCTCTCTAATCTCGTGCTCTACATGCATTACTTCATAACCAAGAGCTGCAGCCACTATTTATAGACAAGCATGTGAGCTGCAAGGCTCACTCATGATCTCCTATTTTTAAGGACATAGTGGGGCACTTTCTCCCCCATGATCTCCATGATCTTAGTGGCCTATTTTCCAGCAAGTGATGGGGCATGATCTCACGATCTCAGCAGCTTGGAGAGCCCAGTTATGCTCCCACATTCTGCCCCCATGATGCTGCCACTTCACCCATGTTCTGCCTGTCCACAAGGCACGTGGTCAGTTCAATCCCATCAGGAAGACCTGGAACAATAAAAGGCTCCAAATCAGAAGTTACCTTCTGATGGGGCTCATAGCGTTCCATATTTTCTCGGACACAATGAGCAAAGCATCCATTCTCGTTGAAAGTAATTCTTGGAATCCCAGCACTGTCAATAGCATCAGCAGACCAACGATAAAACACATCATGAACAATAAAGTCTGGTTTTCGTTCGAGTAAAAGATTTTGCAGAGGTTCTTGGAGCATAGAAGTGTTAGTGTAGGAGTTTGCAGACATGTCCGTGTCGGCTATATCAACATTGTCAGACAGCTCAAGAGCGTGGATGGAGATTGGGAGACCAGATTTTTGGTCACGGTGGATGGATGTTTGGAAGGAGAGGGAA
>Ga0307515_10025658_pt1 | contig 10184 bp, 12 predicted proteins | sample 17_EM_MG_FD_194513 | JGI IMG/M metagenome (GOLD analysis project Ga0307515, IMG submission 194513) | Populus trichocarpa ectomycorrhiza microbial communities from riparian zone in the Pacific Northwest, United States - 17_EM | ecosystem: Host-associated > Plants > Roots > Unclassified | place...
TTGGGGTAGAAAAGCTCCGCACAGGGCACTTTTATCCTTATCGATTGCGATATTTATGCATATTCTATTGGATAAAGGATATTTTATGCTCGCTTATTCGCATTATCCAAAACCACCCTGCCAGTGTGTATATAGTCTCTTTTCTTCTTAGATCAATCTAGACACGAGTCCGTTTGACACTATAACACAGGGCCAAGTATGATCACGGCAATCTTAGCTAGGTGAATATTAAGTAGCTACTCCTGTGCTTCCTATACCTATATTGTAGTCCGTATTCAATGTGAAAATAGCTAGTCTTTGAGAACGTGGACTTTTGATAGGTTCGTCGCCCGCGACTCGAGTATGCGCCGAACCTGGAAAGGTATATTTCTGATTTGCTAGTATAGAAACTGGAGTCGGCGTATCTAAGAAGCGGGTTGAAGAGCTGATGGTAGTTGTAGTATTATTGGTGAATATTTCAAGTTCACTCTGAAGGACGAGTCGTTAAGTATTATAAGTAAAAAGCTCCTGAATATGCTGATAATTATAGTAATAGTACCGGCCCCTATATTGGACTGAGGTCTTGGTTCTGCGACCGAGAAACTGAACGGAGGCCATTACTGGACCAGGCTCACGCTTCGTACCTCTGATCACCTGCAGCATTTATACCTACTGCTCTTTCTATATCCGCATGACCGCGATAGGCTGCTGGACCTAGCTGTTATCGACCGTTTTATATCCGCGGAGCTTCCGCAGCCAGAAGACGACTCTACCGGTTGTCTTACTGAGATCGTGAAGTCGATAATTGTCGACTTGTGAAACTATAGAAGTCGCATCAGTCCTTGATTAAACGACTGATGTTTGAAGCTCTAACTGATTAACCAAATACGTCGTAGATGAGGCGAAGCTGACGACTTCTTGAAGTATATATAGAGACTCTAGAGCTATATTCAATACAGTACAGTCCTCATCCCTGATCGTCCTGGTCGACAATAATAGTTTACGACCCTTACGGCTCCTGTAATCCGCGAGCTCCCTATATGGCTGCGCGAGGGCTGGGCCTTCCGCTGGGCTACTCGAAGCGGTACTCTAAGGCTTTTAACCCTACTACCGTCGTTCGTAACGGCTATCTAGAGTACCGCCGTCGCGATAATCTACGGTTGTTTACTATCCGCTTACCAGGGCTTATTGGAGCTATGTTTAAAATGGATAACCGCTAGGTCGTTTCGTACTACCTGTACCTAATTATAAAGTATTATACGTATATGTTAAGGTTTACGTTTCCGTGTGATTTGTTAAGTATATCTACAAGTATATAAGGGGAACGACCGCGCTACTTTATGGCTTACGGTAGATGGTAATAAGGTAAGCTAGTATTTATAGGGCCGTTATGTCGGCCCCTCTAAGGCTATCTAGCGGCAATTTAAGTTTCCCGTTTATAAGGAGTTCCCCCCTAAATCTAGCTTACGGTAGACCTTCTAGGCAAGCAATATGTCCACTGTCAATGCATCTCGCGCAATGGTACTTTTTTGGCGAACGGGTTCTTCTATGACGCCGTCGTTCTCAGGAAGAAGAGCGACTTCAGAAAGCTCTATTTCCCAACCTTGAAGTCCAAACATCCCGGGAAGAAACGCAAGGCTGAAAGTGACGGAGATAGTATTGGGATGACTTGCAGTAACAAAGCGGAAGAGATGGGCGGTGGCAGAGGGAATGACATTCGTAAAGCATTGGGGGCTTTAGATACTAGTAGGGACTTTGATCTGAGAAAGAAAGATTGGCATCCAGTATAACTTAATTAACTGGCGAGAAGATGATATCAAAGAGTAGAACTTCTTCGTGCTAAGTCGCAAGAGTGAGTGCAAGAGTAGAACAACTTTCTAGGACTGCTAGCTGTAGAAGCAGGCTAGAGGCGAAGAAGAGGAAGCTCGCCAGGCACGAATACGTGGGAGGGATGCGAGGATGAAGTCGAAAGCGCGCCAAATTTTGCATCCTGAGCATTGAAAACAAATCACACATCATCAAAGTTCTTGAGATAAGAAAATATATACTGTTTGATGGCTACAGATTTGATTGGACAATGAAGAGTGAATTTACTTCACCCTCTTTTCAACCAGGCCATCACACTTACCGCCCAGTCTTTTGCCTCTCAAGCTCCTGCCTGAACGCATTCCCATGCGGCCTAATACCATCATCACTAACCAAGCTTCCCAGGCTTTCCTCTCTCCCATGGCCTGGAATTCTCGGTGCCGGGGGCATATCACGATACTGCGGCTCAGCCGATACCTCCCTCTCCTGCAACCTAATGGCGCCCTTCTTGCCCAAGCCCAGTCGCTGTCTTCGCGACTTTCCTGCTCCGTATCCACCACGCCGTCCCATGACATTCCCGAGACCAATCGTCCTATGTTTCCGCATACCCAGCCACAGTCCCACAACCACAAGAAAACAGAAACCCAAACTAACCGGCAAGCCTATCATCAATCCCATCTTATTCGGGGCCTTGGTCTGCTCCGGAGGTGCGTAGTGACTTGGTGGCGTGTTGGTTAACATGACACTGGGTCCGTCGTATGGAACCGATTTGGATGAAGGGTCGGCGGACTCAAACATCAGTGCATAGAAGGTCAGGTTATACTCAGTATAACCTTGAAGCCACGCTTTGTCCATGATGATTGTAGTGACGCCCCAGCTGTTGTCGATAGGGTCCGAGGACCAAGCTTGGATTTGTGAGTCGTTGGCATAGTTGAGCTTAATGGTTATGGTGCTGTTGACCGGGAAGTAGTCGGGGTTCCATGTAACTATGGTAGGTTAGTGGGGAGAATTTAATTAACGGTGGGGGGTGAGATGGGAGTCCGAGAGGACCGCAGAATCCAGGGTCCAGCCAAAATCTCTGGAGGCGTAAATGCGAAAGGGGAAAGATTTATGAGTCACATACCGTAGTATGTATTACCAACATATAAGGTGCTCTCGTTGTTTGGTAGGCAGAATGGAGCAGCAGACGTGTCATGACAGGTGGGGAAGTCGTGGCTCGGATTAAGTGGCGAAACAGTGCTACTAGCTGCTGTGCTGGTAGTAGAGCCTGCTGGTGTCGCAGTCACAGAACTCTCAACAGTAGTAGACACAGCGGAGTTGGAGGAGATCAAGCTGGTGGGAAAGGCAACCTCGACGGTTGTAGGTTTGCCGTCACTGAGAGTACTAACGACGAGAGCTGCAGTTGGCTGGCTAGACGAGGACGTTGATGTTGTAGCTAAGAAACATTAGCAATTGATATATAGCTAAGCACAAGGGCAACGTCTCACAGTCTCTTTCGGCCAACGGTCCTGCAGACGTGCTAAGAATAGTGCCAGATACGGCGAAGAACGTGGCGAGGCGTGAAGTGACGCGCATTGTGAACAGCGAAGGACAGGAATGCTCAAGAGCTGCAGTAAATTCAAAGCTGGAAGGAAGCTGCTTCCTCCCACATAAAACGCAGCAAAAATGAGAAAAAGTGACAGAAGAAGAGGAATGAGGGACTTTGGGTCAATAGTAAAACAACTGCAATATGAAACTGCCCAGTGCTTCCCGATTGAGTTCAGGGGAGAGGTTCATAGCTTGAGCGCGGGCCTCTTGGGCGGCTTTTCGAAACGGTTTCTAGGCATTCTAGGGTTCGCGGTCCCCGCCTGGACAGGAATCGGCTGTCCCCGAGCTATGTCGCTGTTGATCCAGACCTCCAACTGGCCACCCTTGTCATTGTTTTCCTCTACTCCTCCATCTGTTATTTTTGTAATCCTCCAGACATCTCGTCTATAGACTGTGCATCACTGCCCTCGTCCTCGTCCTTCATTGATACCCACATACTTTTCTGCAGCATTACCGCATTGCTGCATAGTGTGCCTCAAAGGTTACCTATTCTTCTGAGCAGCCCTCCCCAGCCTGGCCTTTAGCACCACTACATTCCATCCACACTCTGATCAACATGCGCTTCTCGTCAACGCTTGTGGTTGTGCTTCCTGCGCTGGCTCTGGCGCAGGAGCAAGTCCCGCTGGCCGACAAGATCAAAGGCTGGATAAATCGGGCGCAGTCTTATATCTCCTCTGCCGTGCCTTCAGTTCCATCGCCTATGGATGCTGGTGCCGCAAAGGTTGCCGAGCATGTAGAACACGTCCTGACGCTGGATAACTGGAAGTCGGTGCTTGTCGCCAACCCTTCTTCAACTGCCGCGGGGCCAGAGGACTGGATGATTTACATCACTGGTGGAAACAAGACTTGCTACGGCGTTTGCGGCAATGCCACGAAGGCCTGGAATGTGCGTATTACCAGAGTTCGACCACTCTTCTCGCGATTTCATATCACTGACACATGCTACAGGAGTCCGTCGCCCTTCTGTCAGCATCTCCAACTGCGCCCAACTTCGCCATCCTTGACTGCGAGAACGAACCGCTACTCTGCAACTCCTGGGCTGCCGGACCGCCTTCCATCTATTACATGTCTATCCCTCGTCCTCTCGCCGATCAGTCAAGCCCTGCACCTACTGTTCGCTACATTCCCCTCAACCGTACCTCCGTTACTGCCTCGGACGTTGTGGCACTTAGCGCTAAGAAGACATATCAGGAGACTGAGCCTTATAAGGGTATTTGGCACCCGTTCAATGGTCTCTTGGCTGAGTATAACCTGAGCCTTCCTATCGCCTATATTTCGTGGGGCTTGTCTAAGATGCCGTCGTGGCTTCCCATGATCGCTATTAGTTTCTTGAGCAGGACATTCATGTAAGAACCTCTTCTTTATCATAAGTATACTTACCAGAGTTATAAAAGTATCTGACTTTATTTACAGGAGTCGCAGGGTACAGCAACCTCAGCGACAAGGCGGTGCCGCGCGCCCTGCAACTAATTAAGCGTGTGCAACCTGGTGACGTTAAAAACGATGATATAACTTCACGGCACAAAAGACATGAGGAACCTGCTGTAGATGCGTTTTGGATAAATGGGAGAATTTCTGGTTCTTAGGGATTTGGGATATTGGTGTTTACGCCCGAATAAGGGATACCAGGGTCTTGTTGTAGCTAGGAGGCCTTTTGTGTCATTTAGTTACTATTTCAATATTCGAGAAGCCTTCTCCTGTAAAGGAACTCTTATCTGAATCCAATTTACGAGCCTCGGCACTTTTGTATCTAGCAACCAAAAGTGTGTATTTCAGGAAATAATACGCGGCCCGACCAGTTGTTCCGGTATCGAATATACCGAAATCTCGCCCATAGACCACCCGTGCACACTCCGCAAATACAATTCCATGACCAACAAGACACTCAGGATGGTGAGCATATTGCAGCGCATGCGAAAGCTTAAAACTGTGGGTTTCATCTCTTCTAGATTACCCTTTCGACTATTCAATTGCTAACTTAGGCCCAAACTTCAGAAGGTACATCAATCACTACCCTCCCGGATCCCTCAACACCTATTAACCCTTCTCTGAATCTAGCTCCTCGCAATCCGAGTCGGTCCCGGCGCTGCAATCCTGCCCAAGGAAGTCGCAAAGCTAAATCTCTCCTTCTGCCAACATATTGATGGCGGACACCGAGGCGCAAGGTGCGTTCTCCATCCTTCAACCCACCTCTATCCGCTCCACAATGCCCTTCCTTAGGTCTAAAGACGTTCTTTGTATGATAAGTGGCTTATTGTACTTGGTTAATAGAAAATTCTGGCGAGAAATGCTCCCTCGCCTCCAATACCGCAACCCAGGCGTGCCCATGACCATCACGCGGCACCTCGACCCGTCCCTCCCCGCAACCCTCACAATATTCTACCGCCGGCCAGTCGCCACCTCCACCACCACCTCTCCCTCATCCCCCGTAACGCCCTCCGGCCCTCGCCGCGTGGAAAAAGCCATCGACATCAAGAACCTGAGCGAAGCGGGGATCCTGCAGCAGCTGCTACTAGAGACGAAGGCGACGCCATGCGAGCCGACGGAGGTGGAGTTGCAGGAGCTGCGCGAGCTGGAGGAGCAGAAGGAGAGGAGTCGGCGGGATAGCGAGAGGAGCTTGGAGGTTAGGAGGCAGAGGAAGAGGGAGGAGGCTATGTTGAAGGCCGCGAGGGGAGAGGTGTTGCAGGCTACGTAGAGTGGTGATTCGGGATATGTATAGAAGCGGATTGAGCTAGATGCGCAAGTCGATTTGACGGAGATATGTGGTAAGAAGCATGTCTTGAACTGTAAAATAAAGGTGTGCAAGCATGGGCGGAGTTTGGATTGACTGGGATTTTTGCTTCTCTGTAGAACTGTATACCACCAAGGCATAAAAGCCTAAAAACTTGCAACCAAATTGTGTTTGAGGATGACTTGGCCACGCAATTGTTCCACCACTTCCATACGTCACTATTTTCCCTCTTGTTCAACACTACCTGGGAAGATAATCCCCTTCTTACTGCAAGATCGTCACTTCGCTTGAACGTGCAAACATTTCACGCACTCATAGATATATTCCATGGAACCCTAATCGTAACCATCAGATGTCAGTTCCTACGGATCAAACAACCCTATGACCCAGCCCCACCCCTCCACCAGGCTGCCGCACCAAGCACAAAAACCACCACCATGGCATCTGCCACCACGGTCTGCCATATCACACTATACCGGCCTACTACTCGCACGTAGCCTGCATACGGCTCCGGCAGTATCTGTGCTATGCCTCCCAGAAAACCGGAAGCCGGCAACTGGCCCCGCTCCACAAAGTATCTGCTCGTTTGCAAGACGATTTCGAAAGTAGCAAATGCGTAGAAAAAGTGCGTTAGGGTCGAGGCCATGATCTCGTCATCCCACGAAGGCTCAGGGTGCGTGCGGGAGAGTTTGGAGCCAGTGAAGGAGTATGTAAGGGTTATGTAGAGCGCGATCGTCAGCGAGAACAGGGCGTGGATTATGCGCCATACGTAGGCGGAGTTGCCGGCGGGTTGCGCGGACTCAGTTGGTTGCTGCATTCCGCTAAGCATTTGCGCTAGGCCGGGAGGTAGGTTGCCGGGCATTTGAGGGGTGGAAGGGTTGTTAGGATCGCTGCCTGCACCGAGCATTTGCTGCATCATGGCGCCGCCTTGTTGGGATAAGGGTGGCGTGTCAGTGCCGTTAAAAGCAAAGGGACTGGGCTGCTGGGAGCGGGAGGGAGGAACTTTTGCTTGATTTTGGGGTGTGTAGTAGTGCTGGGATATGTCCACTTCGTCGGGGTCGGCATGGTGTGTTGGGGCTAAAGGTTGCGGAGGTTGCGAGGGTGCCGTAGAGTTTGGTCGTGGGGCTGCGGATTGATTATCAGTAAGTTCTCTAAGAGGGATAATGAGGCGCCTAATGACCTGGCTCTGGTTTTGTTGCGGAGGGAGCTGGAGTAGAATGTCCTCCATTCAGTGATGTGATGGCTTGGAGGCGAGAAGCTCCTCCAGCCTGAATTTTAGCATTTCGTCGCTCCCGGCGTAGTCGTGCTTGCTCCTGCGCCGGGGAGAGCTTCGCAGCGGAGGAATCTGGTGTAGCAAAGTGTGAGTCCATAACGTCACGTTGGTGAGAGCTTGATGTTCGAGAGGTAAAAGACTCCGAATCTCTGAGAGTGAGACGAAAGCTCGGCTACAGTCGCTTCGAAGCCGGGCTCAGCAGAGGCACATCACGAAAGTCACACAATATCATTAATTAAGAATAGCTTTATGGTTTACGGGTTTGTCCATTTTTTGTTTCAGTATTCTAATAGCCTTCTGAGTGCCATGAAGCTGAAATACTCCGTATGGCTAAGCCATCCCAGTCGATCGTAACTACTCGTTCTCGTCAAAACAGGCCATATGCTCAAACCGGAGAAAGTCCCAATTTCGTACGAAATTCTGGCATTACCAGATTCCTCTCCGCCACTGACGCATTTGCAGTGTTTGGAGCAACAGCTGGCCATATCGCTTGTGGGATTTGCAAGAATTCGCAGAGGGCTAGGATGTGGCGACCTGGTTGATTTGGTTTTAGTAAGGCTCTTTCTTCAGCATCAGGAGAGGCATATCGCTTACGTGACCTGAGTCCATTGAGCGCATTCACATCTGCTGGGAATAGCCATGCGCCAGCTTGGGTGCGGTAATTCAGGTTTGCATGTGCTCCAAGCCATGCCGCGAAGTTTTGGTTCGTGTCTTCATGTACTAGTGGACGTAAGGGTGTATCAAGGGTGATGACGTGCACGTTCTGCATTCTGGCTGCTGCATTGGCGAGGCTGTAAGGAAGAGTACGTCAGCATCGTTTCCGGCAAACCTGGGCTTAAGACCTAATTACCTCGCTGTAACCTGAGCAACATCCCTGATGATAAGAGCTTGTGTCTGCGTCCGTAAGGCTTGGATCTGTTGTGATAATAGAGCATTCGTAGGTTGATTTGCCATTCGTCCTACTTCTTGCTGAACTATGGAGAAACATGCTTCCAAGGTCGTGCATTCGGCTGAGATAGCCAACAGTGATTGGCGAATATTCCCAAATGCAGTGTTCAAGGCAGCATAATCTGGCTGAGGGAGCTGAGGGGGATTGGGTGGGTTCATTGTTAAAGCTGTGTAATCGATGTGTTGATGGTTTTACTAGGTACGTGCATACAGGAAGGTGATATTTGGTGTGGTGGGCGGAGGTTTCGCTTATCGGGCCGACCTTTTAGCGTGGTCTGGCCGATCTGGCCGACCTCACCTTCTACACCACCTTTCATCACAGATCCATTTCAAATCTGTTCTAAAATAATTTAAAATATAATAGCCACTACTTTAAAGAGCTGTATAAGCTATCTATAACCCATGCTAAACGTATTCTAATAGTTTAGACTACCTATAAAGTCTACCTAAAAATAGAAAAGCTCCTTAAAAGAGTAAATACTTTTATTATAGTAAGTAGCTCTAAATATATTTAGAATACGTTCCTAATACAATATAAGCGTAGTAACGAGGTGGATTTAACTATAGGGAACTATAGGTCTATAATTTACAAGATAAAACCCTAGGACTATTAAAGCCACTTCTAATACTAGAGCGCCCCTAGTAGTATATCTCTATAGACTTTTACAAATTACTAATAGACTGTGACGGGTACAATATAGTTATAATCTTAGTTAATAGCTTTGGTAAACGCCCTTTCTTAATTCTCTATTACAAGAATATCGATACTAAAGAGGCGGCCTAACTATATATTTACCACATTTACCGAATTTACGGACTACTTGTCACGGAACCCCACCGCAGGGGCCTCTATAGGAGAGCCCCGTGCTCTCGCGTACACCTCGCGTATAGCTTATGTCAGCTACGCGTAGGTATATCACCTCCTTACGCCCTCGACCCTTACGATCGATCGCGCAACGTCTTGTAGACTCCTCGAATACATACGCTTTGTAGCCACTGCTCCCGTCCCGTGACATTACGTTGCGCCTTTTTTTACCACCGACGCTCAGCCTACGACCAATTCTACGTCCCTGCAATACTGCAGGCGCTGCCAGAAGCAGCGTGTCTACGAATTACCTCACTTTATACTTCTAAGGAACCCACAATAGTAAGATGATATCCCTTACTAGCTACTATATTAAACCCAAAGAACAATCTAATACCTACACTTAACCTACAACGCCAATTAATCCCAGGAGAATTTGATTTATCAGCCCTAGCCTTAACTCCTAAAGAGACGGACACTAATAATATCTTATCTTTTATTAACTATATAACTACAGATAAGCAAATAGAAGGGCTACTACCTATTAAAATCGAAATATAAGACGCCGAGATATTTGTAAAAATAGTAGCACGAGACCCTAATAAATACTACCGCCTTCTATAGAACTACTACCTAAAGCTTATATAAGCTAAGATACGTACTGCCTAAGATTATAATATTATCTAAGACCTATAAGCTTATAAGGCGCTCGCCGATAATATACGTTAAGAAACTAAAGATAACCTCCGCGTGTCTAAACGCGACGTCCAATAGTTAAAGAAGGCTAAGATTGCACTAATTGCTATAGTCACTAAAAGAGAAGGTATAATTAAATACCTATAATCTTAGCTTAATAAGCACATTTATAATAACGCTAGATACCTCTTTACTATATATAACGCCACCTAAGTCTCTACGCCCCTAGTAACTTTACCTACTTAACGCTTAATAGAGGGCTAGCACTAAGCAGCTTTACCTAATAGGAACCCCTACTAAAGCAGCGACAATAAAAGCTATAATAATTAGACCTAAACTGCTACCGTAGGGTCTAATAT
>Ga0307515_10025659_pt1 | contig 10184 bp, 12 predicted proteins | sample 17_EM_MG_FD_194513 | JGI IMG/M metagenome (GOLD analysis project Ga0307515, IMG submission 194513) | Populus trichocarpa ectomycorrhiza microbial communities from riparian zone in the Pacific Northwest, United States - 17_EM | ecosystem: Host-associated > Plants > Roots > Unclassified | place...
TTCTAGCTCTAGTTCTAGCCCTAAAAACTCTACTATAAAGTACCTCTTACAGCCAAAGACACAGCTACTATCTTTAGCCTCTAGAGTTCAGCAGCTAATTCAAAACTGGAAAATAGAGAGAATCTCTATATAGAACAACCAGAAGGTGTTACTATAGGGTTATTACGCATAAGGGAGCGCTGTAGTAAAGGGAGATTATCCCTTAAAACGGCAGGGTCCTTAGAGGAAGTGGTCTGTGCGTGAACACCGGAATTAAAACAACGCGTATATTTATATAGAATTCAATTATGAATTACACCGCCACCATGCCTTCTAATCTTACTAGAATTGATGCGGACCTTGTTCAGAAGACTTAATATAACGTTCCTCTAAATCGAATTATAAAAAAACCCTGCCCTAAGCCCTGGCCGTTGCCCAAATTCGAACCTCTCTATATTGACGATTGGGACGACTATGGCTCACCAAACCTACCCTCTAACGTTAATACACACGATCCTTTTAAGTTATTTAGTCTGTTCTTTATAGATAAGATTATAGATAAGATTATAGATAAGCTTGTAGAGTGGATAAATAAGCATGAGGAGTTGTACCCGCTAGATGAGGAAAAGGAACACCTACGTGCATGGTAGCCAACATGCAAGCAAGAACTCTCGGCGTACTTTGCCGTGCTGATTTATATGGGTATTACTATAGAATCGTGCATTGAGGACTACTGGAAGAGTTTGGATACATTAGCTATAAAATCAAAAGCTTCGTATTTCTGAAAACGGCTGCTCAATTTACCTGGTTTGATTGGTGGGCTCTTATCGATACCGTAAGGCCCAATTTTGCCGTGTCAAGGGATAAGGAAAGTATAGCAGACGGTATAAAGGATTTAGGCATAGATTAAGCGGATTATTAAGCATATTAAGAAGGTTATTAAGCTTAGGGGAAGTAATAAGTATAGGGAGGGTGCTATAGAGGTACTAAGACGCTTAGAAGCACCTAAAGCGGAAGAGGGCGAATAGGAGGATATCTATATTTGGAAGGCGGTGAGCCAAGGCGGTCAATTTTCTTGGCGGCAAAGACTTTTGAAACGCACCTCCGTAAGGCCTCTGGGATCGTGGAGACTATATACTACGGACACGTGCCTCCGGCACGTGACCGGTGACCATCCGAGGGGCGTCCGGGGGCTGTCCTGAGGGCAACCGCAATAATATCCTTACAACGACATTGTTCCGGAATGAGGCAGAAATATTCCGGAACGAGCCGTGTACCGGTATTGGGCAGAACAGGACACATTTCGCCAGGGGAAGGGATATTGTCTAACAGCGCCTCTGCAGGAAAGTCATCTTATTGGTTTCGCATTCTATTAAAGATTTCGGTTTAATAAACAGTGTTCAAGCACAATCGCTTCTCTACGGAAGTGGGTAGTGTACGAGTATCGAAAATACATAAACAAAAAAGAGTGGAGGAAATGCACTCAACTGCCCGGAATACCGATGCACGGTGTTTTCTGAGTAAAGCAGTGGAGGAAAAATTACATTTGAAAACTCCTCGACACCACCCGTGCACGCCCGCTAATTGACGAGAACGCCTCCTAAAAGATTTTAAGCCTCACTCCTTAATGCGAACTATGCGTTTAGGCTAGCAAAAGTAACGTGAAGTGAATCTCATTCCATATACTTATTCAAAAGTCATCTTCATTTCCCTTTCTTTCCCAAAATCTTCATCGTCTTCGTCGGCCCACGCGTTGTAATCTGGTGGAAAATTTACGGCAGGAAGTGTGGTAACTGACCTTAAGGGTGGCCTTTCTAGGGCTGAGTTCCAAGACGTCCGTGGCGGGTCTGGCGATGCTAGACTTGGAGGTAATTTTGGTGACTTGGATATTGGCAGAGCGGAAGAGCACTCGTAGGCCGATTCGAAAGTCATTGAGATGGCGTCCTCGTGGCCATTAAGTTCGTCATGGTCTTCGTATTCTTTGATGTAGTCCTTTGTTAGAGGGTTTGCGTCGCGACCATTTGAGACTGCGGAAAGATTGCCAGAGTTGTTGTTAAGTTTCATGCTTGGGCCTATGCTATCATTGTAATTCTTTGTTTCTCCAAGGGTTGAATATGGACTTGAAGAGCTGGGTGTTGTTATATCGAGCTTCATTGGCGGCAATGTTGACTCCAATTGCTTAACCTCGATGCCTTGAGCCGCAAGCTCCGCAGCTTCTGCTCTAATTGCATCAACATCAAACAAAACTGTGTCCTCTTTCCCGTCTGAATATACTCCTTCTTTACCATTAATGGAACTTTTTAATCTGTCGTCGTACATCTCCCATTCTTTTTTCTCTGCGAGTTTCTTGCTCTTGAACAAGCCGAATCTCCTCTTTTCCGGTTTCTTCTCAAGCCCTTTGCGTGCTTCTTCAATCTCATTGATGAGCTCTCGCTGTCGCTTTTCGTGGTTCTCCGGATCGGGATCCTCTATCTCCGTGAACTCATCACTTTCTACAAGCCAGCCAACTTCTCTCAAGAGGCGTGGCATGGCGGCTCTATATGCCATATGGCCTGGCACAAGCTCCGTAACATTAATATTTTCGATGCCTGGAACGTTAACGGGAGCGAGACCCGCCACACGCATAATACCTCCACTTGTTGCCCTGAACAAGTAGCCTAGTCCTATAGTAAGCGGATTAGATTCTCAAAGCAGCGCAACACAATTTCATACCTAGGATCCAGTCATTTGTCGCATAGCCATTCACGAATCTTCCAGGAACAAAAGCTTTTGCCCGTGTGTACTCATCCTTCTTCGCCACGATTGGAGACCCGAAGAGATATACATTTTGGACCAAACCGAACGCTCCTTTGTTTGCTAGCTCTTTGAGGCAAGAGAATATAACCCTTGAGCCCAAGGAGAATCCTACCAAGGTAATTGGTCGCACACCAAGATTGCGGTCGATAAGAGAATCTGCAAGAATGAGACCTGCAAGGTCTGCTCTTGCTTGTGAGACAGTCCATGGATTATCAATTAGATACGACAGCTTTGTCAAGACAATAGGTAACTGCAAAGAGGCCATGAGAGCAATAAGAACCGTGCTACCCAAAACTTGTTGGAGTCCTTGAGTGAGAGCCTAACTAAGAGTAAGGTTTTTTTTCTTTAGTGATCTTGCATGTTAACTTACTTCTGTTGCTAGAATATTAATAGTGTCACCCATACTCTGCAACATCTCCGGCTCCCAAAAGACTGAGTAGATGTCACCCATAATAGGATCTACGGTACTGTACGGTAACCGGACATCATCTATCTTGCCATTCATCCACCCAGATATCGTGACAATAAGGTTTACCCTCTTGTTGTTGTGTAGAGGGCGGTATTCAAACGTTCTGACAGCCCCTGTCCGTCTATTTGCCGCTCTGACTGCAATAGTACCACCACTGAGCACGCCGGTGGTCGTGATGACAGCAGCACCTCCTGCACCTGCCAAAAAACCGCCAGTACCAGCAACGCCGATGGTAGTAAAGCCGGCGGCAAGACCAGCGCCAATAACAGGGGCAAGAAGCCCAGCAGATAGGCCTATAACCAGACTGCCCCCAACAGTGGCAAGGCCCATCATAACTAGGCGCCTATTCCGAGCCATCTTTTTTCTATTCGCCATGTGCTCATCCTCGTTCCAATTTTCCTTGCTTGCCGCCTCTTGCATCTCCAAAGCATCGGTCACCCGCTTCTCGAACCGACAAATCTCAAGCCATGGAACATCCAGGTAACTTCCAACTTGCTCTAGAAGCTGTCTTGACCGGGCATCGTAAACGGAGTCAGCAATAAGCACGAGGAACAAGTCACATAAGATGGTCCAGCGGAGATCAATATCAATATTCCTAGTGTTAGGAAGTTGAGAAGGAGTACGGACAGCTGGAAGGTCATCCCCTTCATGCTCCCGATAAGGAGGCGGAGGCAAACTGATCGATTCATCCAGGTCTACATTTGAGGAAGATCGAGATTTCCAAGAGACGGATTCTGCTCTAGGAGATGCCATTGAGGGCCGGTCGGACGACGAATCATCAGCTACAGGATTTTTGACGCAGGAATTCTGCATCAACGCTGGGGTCAGGTCGCTAGGTTCTACTCCATGTTCTGATAGTTGTTCGATCATGATCTGCTCTATTTCATGTAAGTTAACTCTTCGATACAACGAAAATTTCCCATACCAGCAGAATCAATTTCCATATGACTGTAGAGCCTAACCATCATTTTCTGACTCCACATCTTCATGGCTTCAATAGCTAAATCCACATCCTTTTTCGTGACTTTAGTCCTCTCCAGACGGTCCAAATCCTTGGACATCTGCACCATGGCTAGTCTTACGAGGCCTGCATATGCGATCCGTTGCCCTTCCGTCAGTAATCCCTTTGTTGCCTGCATTTGTGAGAGTGGGTCACGAGCATCGTCATCCTCATCTGCCACATTTGTTCCTCGCTCTTTGAAGAGATATGCAGTATTATCATCCATGCTTGTCGCAGACTGAGCATCTTCATCCACCTGCACTCGAGTATAGCCCTTGGCGGCTCCACCTAGATTGGCATATTCATTCGTGTCATCATCTGAATCCACAACCTCCCGGGCAACTAGTTTACCATCATCATTGTAAATATCGTAGGGTGCATATGCGGGCATTTCCTGCCAATCATCATCTTCCTTTATGGAGGTATTCTCCTTGTGGGTCTGCGGAGCAAGCTGCTGATGCGACCATTCTGACGCCGTAGTGGCCGGTTGGCTATCAGATGCTTCAGTCGGGAGGCTATTGCGCGGTTTGGAAGTTTGATGAGAGTGTCCGCGATGGGAAGTTAATGGCTGTGATTTTGATGACGCATCGCGGGGAGCGTCGTTGGCAGCGGAGGGATGCTGAATCTCCTTAGTCAAGTTCGTGTCGACACTTCTCTGGGATTTAATGTCGGATTTTATCTCTTTTAAATGAGACTGTGGTATTTCAAGAGAGCCTATCTGTTGATGCAATGCTTCCGGATAATTCTGTGGTGCTGTCGCTGCGAGATTCCCAGCTCCTCTGTTCCCCCCTAGGCTCTCATCAATAACAGAATTTCTGCCTGCCTTCTTTGCAGGTAATCCAAACTCATCCAGCTCTACTGAGGAGGCAGCTTTATCCGACGATTTGGGGGTTTCGTCAGATTTGGAGGCTGTGATAGGGGGTGTGTTTGTAAGCTCGTCTGGCATTATGTTCAAACTGGCCTTTTAGCATCGAAGAGATTGGTAGTCGGAGTATAGAATGATTAAGGCTGTTGAGGTTTGTTCTTACGTACAGTTCATGAGACCTCTATTCGGTGAGACAAAGGTAGACATGCATGAGTAATTTAGAAGTAAACGCTAGAGCTTCGCTAGGCGCGCCTAGGCCAAGCTGTAGGGCTGAGTGCCACCCGAGCTGCAGTAGCAACTCAACCTCACTCACCCTCCACCCCATAGTTGTTATCTTCAGACCATTTCCACAATGCGTGGCAAACGTGCCAAGCAATATCGGAAACTTATGCACCAATATGCTGTCACGTTCAATTTCCGAGAGCCATATCAAGTCCTATATGAGTATCGTAGGATGAAGTTTTCAGCTGCTGCTCACAAAACTCTATAGTGGACGCGCAAATTTTACACGATGCGGCACGCTTTAAGATGGACTTGGTGGGAGGACTGGAGCGGATACTTCAAGGCAAGATAAAGCCGAGTAGGTTGAATGTTGTGAGGCTTAATAGGAATCACGCTCCTGACGATCAATTAGTGATTACCCAGTGTTCCATGCGCCATCTCTACGCCGCTGAGCCGAAAGAAAACGCATTGATTGACCAAGCGAAGAAATACGAGCGCCGTCGCTGCAACCATCACACACTTGAAGAACCGCTGTCAACGTTTGAGTGTCTCTTGGAGGTCGTGGATCCTCGAAGCAATCATACCAATAAACACCGTTACGTAGTCGCAAACCAGAATCCTAGAGTGAGAGCTAAAATGCGCCAAATCCCCGGCATACCACTAGTTTACATCTATCGGAGTGTCATGATTCTAGAACCGATGGCGAGTGTTACAGAAGACTTGCGCGAGCAGGGAGATAGGCAAATTGAGAGCTGGTTTGAAAGGGAGACGAGAAATAGATGGAAGTCACAAGAGGAAACGAGATAATGGAGATCGTGAAGCAGATATTCCTCATGACTTAGAGTCAGACTCGGTACAAGGACATGCTAAACTCATGTCAGAAGCTCGGTCCGTTTTTAAGAAGCCTAGGAGAGGAGAGAAGGGCCCAAATCCGCTGAGTATTAGAAATCCAAAAAAGAGGGCTTCCCAAGCAGAGAAACTTGAGACTCTCCTGAAATCAAGTATGGCAATCGACTTGGTACATGGGTCGGCATCTTCAGAGTATAACACTGCCGAGTCTCGAATTAGTGGAGGAGAAAAGTCTGTAAGACGTAAGAGGCAACGCAAGCATAAACCAAGAGGAGATGGCGAGCCTGCTCTTGAAGTCGTTGAGGTACCTGGAGGCTATTGATTACACGCAGTGGCTGTAAGTTGTGGCTAATTTGAAGGGTGCGAATTGTGCAAAGGGCAAGGCATATCAACGTCTTTGAAATCCTTTCATTGTATGGGGGGAGCGCTCGACAGCTTCCCCATGGCCTAATGAAAGAGATACCAGTAGCGTAGGTAAGTGCTGCAATATCAATATACGGTAATTTGTCTCCGAGCCGAGGATACACCAGTTCGCCGCTGTGGGTTGTGATACAGTTCACACTTTCTTTCCTTGCTTAAGGAGATCTCCAACTTTTGGAGGCAGAACCAAGGTACTTCGGTCGTTACGTTTGACAAACTCAACAACCGCCTCAGCCGTTTTTTCTGGAAGGTCTTCCTGGAGAAAATGACCAGCAGCTGGGAAGACTTGCAGTTGAAATTTCCCTGTATGTAAATTGGTATTAACGTTCACCGAAGCGAAGAGCTAAGATGAAAATACTTATTGTTGAGAGTAGAACTTGTATAGGGAAAAAGTGACAAATGTACTGATTATGACACACCTTGCATTTGCCCAATCATCAATTCCTTGTCTAGGCGATCAGTACCAGCAAGCAAAAGGAGTTTCGCCCCTTTTGCAGACAGGAACTTCGAGCTCATTCCCTCAAACCAATTCTGCCAATAAGCTTCGGTACTTGAAAGATCTGTTTTCCACATCCATGAACCCGACGGAGTCTGAAGTAGGAGTGATGGAACAGAAGCACGAGCTGACTGTGGATTACGGAGTGTTCTCGACCGGATGTGCCAATCAATCGCAGTATCAAGAGTTGGAAAAACAGAGGGTCTACTTGCTAAATATGCCTGCATACTCTTGAGGGCATCCATTGCAGAGCCTTCCACAACATCTATCACGGCGTATCCAATCAGCTTGTCTTCTAGCATGCCTTTCTTTGCGGCATCTGTGACTATTGCCCCGCCTAAGCTGTGTCCAACAAGCACAAGTGTCGGCAATTCGGCCCAGCCCATTTTAGCTCGAGTGAGGTGAAGCATATCCACCATGTCTTGACTTAATATATGAATGGAGAGATCATTATCAACTTCTCCTCCGGGACCCCAAACAACAGAGCCATGTTCCCTGGCTTCAACAGCTAGTACACCTGCATCTGGGAGTAGCTTTCGAATCTCCAACGCGAAGAGAGAAAAGGACAGGCCTGAAGATCCGGCTCCGTGGTGTAAAACTAGTAGAGGTGCCTTCGGGGAGGATGGCGGAGTTAAATACACATGGAATTTGGCGTGTCCCTGATCAGATCGCCGTTCGAGATAGAGTTCCTGAGCGAAATAATCAGACCAACTCACGACTGGTGTTGATCTCTGGCTGGATGTTGGGCGGACAGTGCCTGCAGAAGACAAAGACGATGCTGATGAAGAATCGTCCTCACGTTCATAGTCGTCTTCATAGAGGGGAGGTTCTGGCGGGAGGCCGGAAAGCTTGACCTTTGCAAAAGTTTTGGCGAGATCACTCATGGCGGGCATGTGGGAGTTTGACGCTTTTAGGTTGACGGTGATCTAGACCGGTAATGGGAATTTATTTAATATCAGGCTTGGAGGTAGCAACTAGTACATTGTACCTACATGCTAGGTTAGAATGATCAAGCAGGGAGCTTGGGCCTAGTTACGCCAATGCTGTGGCTTAAGACCATGACGGTGATCTTTAATAGCGTCGGCATGCCTAGATGATGCATTAAAATGGAGTTATCAACCCCTCTACTACTGCGTTATTAAATCTATCGCTCGCCTTTTATCCCTGTCTCACTCTCGTTTTGCCACTTTCCTTAGGCAGGATTGCATCTATTCTTTCATTGTTCTTGTTCTTCTCTTCCACCAATTATCCACCATCCCTCCACTGTTTGGCCTCAAATAACAGCCAGTATGTTTTCTATGTGGGTTCAAAGAACGATAGTCACGACGAAGGCAATAATGCTACATTGGGGGATGCAAGAATTTCGATAAGGCCCCAGTATGAACATCGAGATTGCTTCCTTCACATCCACGCGCTACTTGACCCAGCTGTAAGTCAACACTATCTGAGCCAATGAACTGCTTATTTAACAACTAGCAGGTCTCTCCATACAATCTATGGTCTGTTTGCTTCCTTCGCTACATCACTGTTCTCTTCCTCGTCATCTCCTTCCTCTGGTGGGTGCTGCTCCTAGTCTCTCTATTTGTGTCTCCGCCAGGAATGCACTCCCGCGGATCTGGCTTCTTCGATTTTTCATACACGTGCCTCACCATTGGAAACCTCATGGTAGCCGTCCTATTCTTTGCTTCCCCCGCAAAGGCCATGAGGGTAACGTCCGCAGTCATTGCTGTCTTCCTCATTATCGACATGATCATCATATTAGCGGTACCTCAAATCCGTTTCGAGGAGGGCTGGGTTAGAATCGCATCCGTTGTTTGGGCTGCCATTATCGGGCTGTGATGTACCCTGACAGACCGCATAGTCGCTTGGGGTAAAAGGGGGGAGGAAGAGTGGCTCACAGGCCGTCCAGAAACACGACGAACACCCAAAGAATGGCTTGCCGTCCTGGTCGCTACTATGATTTCTATCGTTTCATCATAATTATAATCCTGATGACTGGCACATTGGGCATCCGTGCGCGGGATGCATCTCTCAAAACGTACGGTGAACGTATCTCCGTCGACGGAGACAAATATCAAGTACATCTTGCCTGCGTTGGCAACGTTACCTATACTCACGGCAAACGGAACCCAACCATTATTCTTGAGGCAGGCGAGACCCCCCCCCCGAGTATGACTTTGAACACTGGGCCTACAGTAGCTGCGAGAACAGCACTATCTCACGTTATTGCTACTGGGATCGGCCCGGTTATGCGTGGTCAGACAATGCGCCTTCCCTACACTCTGCTGGGGTGTCTGCGGATGCTCTCTCTGAAGCCCTCGCCCGTGCTGGAGAGGAGGGGCCTTGGATTCTTGTCTCGGCATCGAGCGTCTTGGTGGAGCTCTCTTTAGGGGGCGTACAAGAGAGGATCGCGTCTACGGTCGGAATGCCTACCAAAGTGGCAATTTCATTAGGGAGCAGTTACAGGAGAATCTTGTTGTAGACTCACTCTGTAAAAATGAGGTTGTGTCCGCCCGCCCGATCTAACGCACCAATACGCCCTTGGTGATTATTGGTTCGGGTATCAAATGCCATACAGATGATGAGTGGGAGCGGAAACAGAAGGATCTTACAGGTTTGACAAACAAATTGATTTCGTGGGATGTGGTCAACAGGGCGCCGTATCAGGTTTGGCAGATGCAAGATGGGAGGAAGATCATGGAAAAAATATTAAAATAGTTGGCCAAGGTTGTTGAAAATGTCAATGATGAGCTCTGATGTTGCTTATGTAAGCGTTACATAAGAACACCCTGGAAGAACCCTACGGCTTTACGCGGTGTATGAGATGGTATCAGCTAGTGTATCAACTAGTATATCAGATGGTATCAGCCAGTGTATCAGCTAGTGTATCAGGTAACGTATCACCTAGTGTATCAGCTAGTGTATCAGGTAACGTATCAGGTAACGTATCACCTAGTGTATCAGGTAACGTATCAGAATACGAGCCAAGACGTAGACGTTCTGGAACTAGGGTCTTCCAGGTATATAGAGACTCGATCCCCCGCAGATAGACATTATCAATTGCATCAAGTTCATCCACTTCACTTAC
>Ga0307515_10025661_pt1 | contig 10184 bp, 8 predicted proteins | sample 17_EM_MG_FD_194513 | JGI IMG/M metagenome (GOLD analysis project Ga0307515, IMG submission 194513) | Populus trichocarpa ectomycorrhiza microbial communities from riparian zone in the Pacific Northwest, United States - 17_EM | ecosystem: Host-associated > Plants > Roots > Unclassified | place...
CGTCGGGCAGCGCGTTCATGTCCTGGATGCCGCCGATGTCCTTCTCGAGCTTGATCAGCTCGCGGTCGAACAGCAGCGCTTCCTTCTTGATCATCGCGTCGGTGCCTGCATCCTTGGCGGCCTGCATTTCCTTCAGCTTCTTCAGCGAACCCTTGACGGTCTTGAAGTTGGTCATCATGCCGCCGAGCCAGCGCTGGTCGACGTAGGGCATGCCGGCGCGCTGAGCTTCCAGCGCGATCACCTCGCGCGCCTGGCGCTTGGTGCCGATCATCAGGATGGTGCCGCGGCGCGAAGCCAGCTGGCGGATGAACTTCATCGCGTCCTCGAAGAGCGGCTGCGTCTTCTCGAGGTTGATGATGTGGATCTTGTTGCGATGGCCGTAGATGTACGGGGCCATCCGGGGGTTCCAGAAGCGCGTCTGGTGTCCGAAATGGACACCCGCTTCCAGCATTTCACGCATGGAGACAGTCATGGAAACTCCAAAGGTTGGGTCTAGAATCCCGGCCGCTTGATCGTTGCCAGCGTTGCAGCGTTCACTCCCGAATTCCTTCGAGGGAAACACCACTCTTGCCGAACAGCGACACCTTGGTTGGACCGGGTTCGCGATTCGTCTGCCCGTGCTTAGGCAAACCCAATGATTCTAGCATGCGGCGCAGAGCGCACCGCCGGTTGAGATGCGCGTCGCTGTCGTAGGCGCCGGCATCGTCGGCGTCACCACCGCGTACGAACTGGCGCTGGCCGGGCACGAGGTGGTGGTGTTCGAGCGCCGCGCCAGCGTGGCCGCGGAAGGCAGCTTCGCAAACGCCGGCGTCGTCGCGCCGGGCTACGTGACGCCCTGGGCGGCGCCCGGCATGCCGCTGAAGGTGCTGCAGCACTTGCTGAGCCGCGATGCGCCGGTGCGCCTGGGCGGCTTGAACGCGCTGCGCCAATGGCCCTGGATGCTGCGCTGGTGGCGCGCCTGCCGGCGTTCGGTGCACAACAACAACCGCGCGGCGATGCACCGGCTGGCGGTCTTCAGCAAAGCCCGGCTGCAGGAAATCACCCGCACGCTGGACCTCGACTACGAACAGGTCGCCGGCGTCCTGGTGCTGCTGCGCACCGCGCGCGAGGCCGCCCATGCGCAGGCCGGGCTCGTGCTGCTGCGCGAATGGGGCGTGATGCACGAGTTCGTCGACGCGGCGCGCGCGCGGCTGATCGAACCCGGCCTGAACCCGGCCACCGCGCTGCAAGGCGCGATCCACCTGCCGCAGGACGGCGTCGGCAATTGCCGCCAGTTTGCGCATGCGATCAAGGCCGAGGCGCAGCGCCTGGGTGTGCGTTTCCATTTCGACACCGTCGTGCGCGCTGTGCACGCGGGCGCACCGGCGCATGTCGAGACGGACGACGGCCGCCAGGGCGAATGCGAGGCCGTGGTCATCTGCGCCGGCGTGCAGGCCAATGTGCTGCTGCGCGGCCTGAAGCTGCGGCTGCCTCTGGCGCCGGTGCACGGCTATTCGGTGACGGCGCCGTTGCGGGCGCTGGACGGCCTGGCGCTGCCCGGGCCGCGTGCCGCGGTGATGGACGAACGCTACAAGATCGCGATCTCACGCATGGGGCAGCGCGTGCGCGTGGCTGGCAGCGCCGAACTCGGCGGCAATGAAGAGCGCCTGTCGGAAGCGCCCCTGCGCACGCTGTACCGCGTGCTCGAAGACTGGTTCCCCGGCGCCGCCGTCACGCGCGAGGCGCAGCAATGGAAAGGCGCGCGGCCGATGCTGCCCGACGGCCCGCCGGTGCTGGGCGAAAGCGGCGCCCAGGGTGTGTGGCTGAACCTGGGCCACGGGTCCAGCGGCTGGGCGCTGTCGTGCGGCTCGGCGCGCGTGCTGGCCGAGCGCATCAGCGGCCGCGAATCGCCGATCGATCTGAAGGATCTGACGCTGGCCCGGCTGCGCTGAACGACCGCAGCGCGCGCGAGAATGCATACATGCCTCCCGTGCGCATCCGCCCCGAACGTGGCCCCTGGCCACTGCACGATGCCGCCGCCTCGCGGGCGGCCGAGTCGGCGGCGCTGGCAAGGCACGCACCCTTCGAACTGATGGCCCGCGCCGGGCTCAGCGTGGCCCGGCTCGTATGGGCCGTTGCGCCGCATGCTCGCTGCATCCAGGTGTGGGCAGGCCCGGGCAACAACGGTGGCGACGGTTGTGTCGCGGCGCGCCATCTGCATGCCGCCGGGCGCGGCGTGCGTGTCACGCTGGTGGCCGATGCAGCACAGCTGCCCGCGGACGCCGCGCGGGCGCTGGCCGAAGCGCAGCGCGCGGGCGTGCCGATCGGCGCCGAAGATGAGGCCGCCGACCTGGTTATCGACGCGCTGCTGGGGCTGGGCGCCCGCCGCGCGCCCGAAGGTGCGATCGCGGCCGCCATCGCGCGCATCAACGGCGGCGGCGCAGCGGTGCTTGCGGTCGACATCCCCTCAGGCCTACACGCCGATTGCGGCACGCTGCTCGGCGAAGCCGCGGTGCGCGCAACCCACACACTGTCGCTGCTGAGCCTGAAGCGTGGCTGCTTCACGGCGCAGGGGCGCGACTTCGCGGGTGCGGTGTGGTGGGACGCGCTCGGCGTCGATGCAGGCCCGCCGACAGCCTGGCTCGCCGGTCCGTCTGTTCAGGTGCCACGCGCACAGGCCAGCCACAAGGGCAGCCACGGCGACGTGCTGGTCGTCGGCGGTAGCACCGGCATGGTGGGCGCCGCCTGGCTGGCGGCGCGGGCTGCGCTGGCCGCGGGCGCCGGGCGCGTCTACACGAGCCCGCTCGACGAGCAGGCTTCGCTGCTCGATGCTGCGCATCCTGAACTGATGGGCCGCCGCGAAGCCTGGCGATGGCCGCCGGCGCAACTGGCACATTGCACGGTGGTCTGCGGCTGCGGGGGCGGCGCGGCCGTGCGCGACGCCTTGCCGTCGCTGCTGGCGCACGCCGGCCGCCTGCTGCTGGACGCCGACGCGCTAAACGCGATTGCCACCGATTCGACGCTGCAAGACCTGCTGCGCCGGCGCGGCAGGCGCGGCGGCCCCACGCTGCTGACGCCGCACCCTTTGGAAGCCGCGCGCTTGTTGCAGACCCGCGCGGCCGAGGTGCAGAGCGACCGCCTGGCTGCGGCCCAGGTCTTGGCTCGGCAGTTTTCGTGTGCCGTGCTGTTGAAAGGTTCGGGCACGGTCGTCGCGGCACAGGGCCAGGTACCGTCGATCAATCCGACCGGCAACGCCGCCTTGGCCGGCCCCGGCACCGGCGACGTGCTGGCCGGTTGGGCCGGCGGCCTGTGGGCGCAGTCGCCTGCTGCCGACGCCGCTGCCATCGCCACGGCGGCCGCGTGGCAACACGGCCGCGCTGCCGACCTCTGGCCCGCCGCCACGCACGGCGCACCGTTGCGCGCCAGCGAGTTGATCGAAGCGCTGGCGCGTCGCGCCTTCGCCTGAGACTTCAGCGGCGGCTGCGCGGCTTCGGCGCCGGCCGCTTCGGCCCCGGCTTGCGCGAACGCTTCGCCGCTTCGCCCTGCCCCTTCAGCGCACGCACCGCGGCCTTGTTGGCGCGGTCGCTTTCGCGCACCGCGGCCAGTTCGTCCACCGCGCTGGCGGCGCCCGGCCGCACCTTCTCGCCGCGCGCCAGCAGCCGTTCACCTTCGCCTTCGCGCACCATGCGGAAGTCGATCTTGCGGCCGTCCAGGTCGACGCGGCTTACCTGCACGCGCACGCGCGCACCCACCGCGTAGCGGATGCCTGTGCGTTCGCCGCGCAGTTCGCCGCGCGCTTCGTCGAAGCGGTAGTACTCGCCGCCCAGTTCGGTGATGTGCACCAGCCCTTCGACATACAGGCCGTCCAGCGTGACGAAGAGACCAAAACCGGCCACCGAGCTGACGGTGCCTGAGAACTCCTCGCCCAGGTGCTCGCGCATGTAGCGGCACTTGAGCCAGGCTTCGACGTCGCGGCTGGCTTCGTCGGCACGACGCTCGTTGGCACTGCAATGGCCGCCGGCGGCTTCCCACAGCGCCATCTCCTGCGACATCGGCTTGGCCGGCCGCGTCACCTTCCCGCCCTTGCGCAACTCGGGCGTGCGCGTCTTCGCGTTGGCCACCAGGTGGTAGCGCTTGCCGGCCAGGATGGCCTTGATCACGCGGTGCACCAGCAGGTCGGGATAACGCCGGATCGGGCTGGTGAAGTGCGTGTAGGCCTTGTACGCCAAGCCGAAGTGCCCCGAGTTGTGCACCGTGTAGATGGCCTGCTGCATCGAGCGCAGCAGCATCGTGTGGATCTGCGTCGCGTCGGGCCGGTCTTGCGTCGCCTGGGCGATGGCCTGAATTTCGGCCGGGGTCGGGTCGTCGCTCAGATGGGCCGAAACGCCCAGCGCCTTCAGCATAGCCTGCAGCGCCACGCGCTTCTCGGGCGTCGGGCCTTCGTGCACGCGGAACAGGCAGGGGTGTTCGGCGCCGGCGATGAACTCCGCCGCGCAGACGTTGGCGGCCAGCATCGATTCTTCGATCAGCCGGTGCGCGTCGTTGCGCGTGCGCGGCACGATCTTCTCGATGCGGCCGCTGTCGTCGCAGACGATCTGCGTCTCCGTGGTCTCGAAGTCGATCGCGCCGCGTTTGTTGCGCTGCTTCAGCAAGGCGCGGTAGACCTCGTGCAGATGCAGCAGATGCGGCACCACGTCCGCCCGGCGCTGCGCCTCCGGCCCACGCGTGTTCGCCAGCGCAGCCGCCACCTCGGTGTAGGTGAGCCGTGCATGCGAGCGGATCAGCGCCGGGTAGAACTGGTAGGCGTCGATGCGGCCGTCGTGGGCCACCAGCATGTCGCACACCATCGACAGGCGCTCGACGTCCGGGTTCAGCGAGCACAGGCCGTTGCTCAGTTTCTCGGGCAGCATCGGAATGACGCGGCGCGGGAAGTACACCGAAGTGGCGCGCTCGTAAGCGTCTTCGTCCAGCGGCTCGCCCGGCTTCACGTAGTGGCTGACGTCGGCGATGGCCACCAGCAGGCGCCAGCCTTCGAAGGCGGTCTTGCCGCGGCCGCGCTTGAAGGGTTCGCAATAGACCGCATCGTCGAAGTCACGCGCGTCCTCGCCGTCGATCGTCACCAGCGGCACGTCGCTCAGGTCGACGCGGTGCTTGCGATCCGTGGCACGCAGTTTGTCGGGTAGCGCGGCGGCCTGCGCCAGCGTCTCGGGCGTGAACTGGTGCGGCACCTCGTACTTGCGCACCGCGATCTCGATCTCCATGCCGGAGTCGTCGATCTCGCCCAGCACCTCGGCCACACGGCCCACCGGCTGCGAATGCAGTGACGGCGGTTCGGTCAGTTCGACCGACACCACCTGCCCCACCGCCGCGCTGGCGGTGGCGTTCTTCGGGATCAGGATGTCCTGCCCGTAGCGGCTGTCCTCGGGCGCCACCAGCCACTGCCCGCCTTCGTGCAGCAGGCGGCCGATGATCGGCGTCTTGCGCCGCTCCAGGATGTCGAGCACGCGGCCTTCGGGCCGGCCCTTGCGGTCATAACGCAGGATGCGCACGCGCACACGGTCCTTGTGCAGCACGCTGCGCATCTCTTGCGGGGCCAGGAAGATGGTCGGTTCGCCGCCGTCGGGCACGATGAAGCCGTGGCCGTCGCGGTGTCCTTCGACACGCCCCTCGAATTCGCCCAGCAGTGCCTGTCCGGCAGGCGCTTGGCTTGTTGTCTTATTTTCTTTGATGGTATAGTCCTTGGTTCCTGATCGCCGATGCACAGGCATGTGTTTTCGGCAGCTAGCCCAGGTGGCGGAATTGGTAGACGCACTAGTTTCAGGTACTAGCGCTTAACGGCGTGGGGGTTCGAGTCCCTTCCTGGGCACCAAATATCGAAGGCCGGTTGCAGAAATGCAGCCGGCCTTTTTGTTTGTTCAGACGCTGAATTTGCGCGCAAGACCTTCGGGCCGCAGGTTGTCGTACTCCTCGAACGGCTGATGGATCCACGGGCTCGTGGGCAGCGTCTCGACGAAGTAGTCGGGCACGTAGGTGGACACACCCTTGACCCAGATCACCGCGGCGCGCAGCTCCTTGATCGAGGGCATGCCGCGCAGCCGGTCGACCACCGCGCGCAGCGTCACGCCGGTGTCGGCCAGGTCGTCCACCAGCAGCACGCGGCCCGCCAGTTCGCCCTTGGGCATCGTGATGTACTTGGCCAGGTCGAGCCGGCCCTGGATGGTGCCGGCCTCGGCGCGGTACGAACTCGTCGACATGATGGCCAGCGGCTTGTCGAACACGCGCGACAGCACGTCGCCCGGCCGCATGCCGCCGCGCGCCAGGCACAGGATCTGGTCGAACTCCCAGCCCGAATGCGCCACCTTCAGCGCCAACCGTTCGGTCAGCAGGTGGTATTCGTCCCAGGACACGTACAGGTGCTTGCCGTCGTCGGTGAGCATGCGAAAGTTCTCCTACGGGTTCAGGCTCTGAAGGGATGGCGGAGCAGGATGGTGTGCACACGGTCGGGGCCGGTGGACACCATGTCGATCGGGGCACCGATCAGCGACTGCATGCGTTCGAGGTAACGCCGCGCGTTGGCCGGCAGCTGTTCCCAGTTCGTCAGGCCCGCGGTGGTTTCGCTCCAGCCGGGCAGCGTCTCGTAGACCGGCAGGCAGCGGGCGATGTCGTCGGCGTCCATCGGCAGCACGTCGAGTTCCTGTCCATCGAGCTTGTAGCCGGTGCAGATGTTGATCTCGGGCAGGCCGTCCAGCACGTCGAGCTTGGTGATGCACAAGCCCGAGACGCCGTTGATGATGATCGAGCGCTTGAGCAAGGCCGCATCGAGCCAGCCGCAGCGCCGCGCACGGCCCGTGACGGTGCCCCGCTCCTGGCCCACTGTGGAGAAGTGGTGGCCCACCGAGCCCGGCGCGTCGATGTCGAGTTCGGTCGGGAACGGCCCGCCACCCACGCGCGTGGTGTAGGCCTTCGTGATGCCCAGGATGTAATGCAGCATGCCTGGGCCCACGCCCGAACCGGCGGCCGCATTGCCGGCCACGCAGTTGCTGCTGGTGACGAACGGATAGGTGCCGTGGTCGATGTCCAGCATCGTGCCCTGGGCGCCTTCGAACAGCAGGTTCTGGCCGGCCAGATGCGCCTTGTGCAGCCGGTAGCCCACGTCGGCCATCAGCGGGCGCAGCTGCTCGGCGGACTTCAACGCGCCATCCAGCATCGGCTGCCACTCCAGCGGCGGCGCGCCCAGCACGTGCACCAGTTCGGCGTTGTGCAGCGCCACCAGTTCGCGCAGCTTGCTCTCGAAGCGGGCCGGATGTTTCAGGTCCTGCACGCGCAGCGCGCGGCGCGCCACCTTGTCTTCATAGGCGGGGCCGATGCCCTTACCGGTGGTGCCGATCTTGCCGCTGCCGCTGCTTTCACGGCGGCCTTCGCGTGCGCGGTCAACTTCCACATGGAACGGCAGGATCAGCGGGCAGGCTTCCGACAGGAACAGGCGCGAGCGCACGTCGATGCCGAGCTGCTCGATGCGTTCGATCTCCAGCAGCATGTGCGCCGGATCGACCACCACGCCGTTGCCGATGTAGCAGGCCACGCCTTCTCGCATCACCCCGCTGGGCAGCAGTTGCAGCGCCGTCTTGCGGCCAGCGATGACCAGCGTGTGGCCCGCGTTGTGGCCGCCCTGGAAGCGCACCACGCCCTGGGCGTGATCGGTCATCCAGTCGACGATCTTGCCCTTGCCTTCGTCGCCCCACTGCGTACCCACCACCACCACGTTGCGGCCCACGCCGGGCCGTGCCGTTGTCTGCATGATCACGTTGTCCTGAGAGAGTGAAGTTCAGTTGCCGGCGCGCAGTGCGCGCAACACCCATTGGCCGCCCTGCTGCACCAGTTCGCGGTCGCAGTCGAAGGCCTGGGCTTCGAGTTCGTGGCCGGGCAGCATCGCCAGCACGATCTCGCCGTCTTCGCGCAGGCGCCGCAGCGCGGCGCGCAGCGCCGGGTCTTCGCCCCATGGCGCGCGGATCGCACGTGGCGCCGGCGATGGCCCCGCCACTTCGGCCAGCGCCTTCAGGTCGAGGCTGAAACCCACTGCGGGGCGGTTGCGGCCGAACACCGCGCCGACCTCGTCGTAGCGCCCGCCGCGCGCCAGCGCATCACTGCTGCCGGCGCCATAGATCGCGAAACGGGGGCCGCTGTAGTAGGCGTAGCCGCTCATGTCCGACAGATCGAAACCGAGTTTCAGCGCCGGAAAGGCCGTGCGCAGGTGCGACGCCAGCCAGCGCAGGTGCAGCAGCGCATCCCGCACCAGCGGGCGTTGCGGGAGCTCGCGTTCGGCGGCGGCCAGCACTTCGTCGCCGCCGTACAGGCGCAGCAGCGCACGCAGGCCCGAGCGCGCTTCGGCGGGCATGCCGCGTGTCAGCTCGTCGAGCGCCGGTGCGTCCTTGTCGGACAGCGCCTGCACCACGGGCTGCAGTTGCGTCGCGTCCAGCGGCACGCCGGCCAGCACGCCACGCAACACACGCGCGTCGGCCAGGTCGATCACGACATCGGAAACGCGCGCGGCCTGCAGGCAATCCAGCGCCAGCTCGGCGGCTTCCAGATCGGCTTCCAACCCCGCGTGGCCGAAGATCTCGGCACCGAACTGCAGCGGCTCGCGCGATGCCGACAGCCCCGCCGGCCGCGTGTGCAGCACCGGGCCGCAGTAACACAGGCGCGTGACCCCTTCGCGGTTGAGCAGGTGGGCGTCGATGCGCGCAGCCTGCGGCGTGGTGTCGGCGCGCAGGCCCAGCATGCGGCCGCTGAGCTGGTCGACCAGCTTGAAGGTTCTCAGATCGAGTTCACGCCCGGTGCCGGAAAGCAGCGATTCCAGGTGCTCCAGCAGCGGCGGCATCACCAGCTCGAAGCCGTAGCTGCGTGCGCGGTCCAGCAGAGCCCGGCGAAGGTCTTCGACTCTCCGCGCCTGGGCCGGCAGCACGTCGGCGATGTGCTCGGGCAAGAGCCAGGCAGACAGCATCAAAAGGCACCGGTGTTGAAAGCGGCATTGTACGGGCCGCCACCGCCGGAACCTTCAGCGCCGACTCAGCGCCAGACGGCCAGAAGCAACAGTCCCACCACCATGCTGCCCAGGCCAATGAAGCGGATCTGCCCGTCGGACATGCGCGTGGCCTTCTCGAATACCGAGCGCCACGTGCCCGGGCTCAGGAAAGGCAGCAAGCCTTCGATGATCAGCATGACGGCCAGCGCGCCCAGCAGGAGGTCGCTGCTCATCGCCGGGAGCGCAGACGCTGCGTGAAACGGGTCAGTGCTTCGGCGCCCGCGGCGCATCACCGGAGCCGCTGCCGCGCATCGCGCGGAAGAAGTCGCTGCTGGGGTCGAGCACCATCACGTCACCCTTGTTGCGGAAGGTGGCGCGGTAGGCCTCCAGGCTGCGATAGAACTGCGCAAACTGCGCGTCGCGGCCGAAGGCGTCGGCGTACAGCGCACTGGCCTTCGCGTCGCCCTCGCCCTTGATCTTCTGCGCGTCGCGGTAGGCCTCGGCGATGATCACGTCGCGCTGGCGTTCGGCATCGGCCTTGATCTTCTCGGCATCGGCCGAACCCTGGCTGCGCAGTTCGTTGGCCACCTGCTTGCGTTCGCTTTCCATGCGGCGGTAGACCGAATCGGTGATGTCGGCGACGAAATCGACGCGCTTGATGCGCACGTCGACGATCTCGATGCCGAAGTCCTTGGCCTCTTCGGTGAGCCGCCGGCGCACGTCGTTCATCACCTTGTCGCGTTCGCCGGCGAGCACGCCGCGCACGTCGCGCTTGGTGATCTCTTCGTTGAACGCAGCCTGCACCACCGGCGACAGCTTGCCTTCCAGGTTGCGGAAGTCGGTGCCGTTGTTGCGGATGAACTGGCGCGGCTCGGTGATGCGCCACTTCACGAGCCAGTCGATCACGAGGCTCTTCTTCTCGGCGGTGAAGATGGGCCGGGTCTCGGGGCTGTCCAGCGTCTGCACGCGCTTGTCCAGGAACACGATGTTCTGGAACGGCGGCGGCTGCTTCCAGTGCAGGCCGGGCTCGGAAATTACTTCCTTGATCTCACCCAGGGCGTAGACGACGCCGACCTGGCGCTGGTCGACGACGAAGAGCGTGCTGGCCAGCAGCATCAGCAGCACCAGGCCGCTGACAACGATGAATGCGATGCGGTTCATGTTCTCGGTCCCCTCGCCTCAG
>Ga0307515_10025662_pt1 | contig 10183 bp, 17 predicted proteins | sample 17_EM_MG_FD_194513 | JGI IMG/M metagenome (GOLD analysis project Ga0307515, IMG submission 194513) | Populus trichocarpa ectomycorrhiza microbial communities from riparian zone in the Pacific Northwest, United States - 17_EM | ecosystem: Host-associated > Plants > Roots > Unclassified | place...
CTTCAGTGGTAACCTCGAGACTTTCACCAAACTGGGGAGGACGCTTGACGACCACGAATCGCAAGTGCTGGACAAACGTGAATCAATGCTAGTGGAAGCGAAGGCGGCCCTACTTACAGGTGGTGGACATCTTGCGGCTGTCAAATTGCGAAGCGTGTAGCAGGGTTTCAAGCGGGTCATTCAAAAGGGCCAGAAAGGGCCAGATCGCAGGCTTGTCCTGATGCCTTGGAGTTTTGTAGAAGCGGTAATACGAGTTGATTATGTAAATATGATAACCCTAGTGTCCTGGATGTTTATTTCCCACACTGTGAGATACCGATCGAACTTGGACCCTTCGTCGACCTCTTCGAAGCTGGCGTCGTCGAGCGGCACGCGCAAGGGCCCAGGTCGTCGGTCGTCGTCGTCGTCGGCTACTCTTATCCTCGCTTCTACTGCCACTGCCACTCGAGCCCCGCAACACCGGCAGCACGACTCACAACCCAACATGCCGGCCGGCGTAATGGCCTATATTTCTCAACCAGAACGCTCTCCTCATGAGAGAGTTGTCTCTTCTCTCATCAACCGTCTCAAATCAAAGGTACGTCTCTGGCATGGGCTTGCGCGATATTCTTTCCCAAGCCGGCTGTTGACGACCTGCTCGGTCTCTGCAGCTTCCATGCAATAGTGGACTTCCTCTCAGCGTTGTTGAGGCCGACGATGCCTTCAAAAAGGCCGTCGAGAGCCTTGTCCATCTCGCTCGCACCCGCCTAGACCATATTACCATGGCCCTCAGCGAGTACTTGGATAAACTACACCAGGTATGCTTTATTTATATCAAATTTCCTTTTTTGATAATTTAATTTCCGGAATTCAGGACACCAAAGAACACCCGAAAGATCTATCATATTACCACTCTCAGCTCCTTGTAGCCAAAATTCTCTCCGCTGCAATGGACTACAGATGGGAATGTGCCAAGGAAGATGGCTTTGAAGCTCGTCATCCACCCAGTTCGCCAATGCCCTTCCAGGCTCCCCTTCGCCACAAGCCTTCTGGCGACTCGGGCCACGGATCCTGGTGTGAACCTCCTCCACTAGACGAAAACGTTGCTAAGTATACACTCTCGGTCATGCTCCTATACGTGAAGCAGACAAGCGCTTGGAGTGACCGGCCCAAGGCGTCGGGACATATCCACTCGGATACACTCTATGACTCCTTCGAAGGGGTGGAGAAGTGCGGTCCAAATACCTCAACAACTCTCCGTGCTGCCTATACGTCCCATACGTCTCTTTTTCGGAAGGCGGTCCATCGTGGCGGCGCAGGACCATCAAACGCAAACGGACAGCATCATCCTCCTCCGCTCGTTTCGTCGACTACTACAGCCTCCACACACAAGTTACTTGGGATCAACACACCACTGCTCGGTTCATCTGCCGCATCCGTCAATGCCCTCCTCTCTAAATACGTCCACAAGATCCTCTTCCATGTCTCCGCCTCCAACTGGGGCGTCATCTTCACCCGTATTCGCTTGCGAATTCATCATTTCGCCAAAGGTGTAGAGGACTCTGGTCCAGACACCAATATCGATATGAAGCTCTTGCAATATTGCGCATTGGACCGTGCTCGCCTCGTTCAGGTGTTCCAAGAGCTCTCATCCCTCCTAGTGAGCATGAAGCGGGATGCCCAGGCAACTGTCGCCCTCGCTCTTCGAGCAGCAATTTGGAACTGGATCACGATTTTCTCGGATCAATTTATAGATGTGATGGTCGTGCAGCGACGATTGGAGGGTGCACCAGAACGAGTGTTCGATACACTCTTTCAGGTGATGAATGAAGCTGGGGCGAACCAAAGGAGGATGCTTTGGCCAACACTTGCTGCACTTTTGGCGACTAGCCCACAGCGGTTGAGGGAAGCGGAACTGGGGATCAGTGGTCCCCAACCCAAGGTGAAGAAGGTACGAACGAATACCTAGTGTTCGAGTCTGTCCTAACCTGACTTTTGGTTGTGTCTAGAGCAACGGATACCTTGCCACTATGTCGCAGATGATGGCGAGTCAGACACCCAAGGTGTCTGATGTAGCGATGGTTTGCTACCTCGATCTGTGCAAAGCCGCGGTCTACGTTCCGCCCACTATCACTGACAGTGCGCTAAGAGCTTTGGCGCCCGAAATGGCTGACGAACTTAAGGTATCTCCACCTAGCTGCTCCATTTCCACCGCCCGGATGTCTACTGACTCTCCTTGGTTTACAGCATCGCATCATGGACGCGCCTCATGAATTTTGGGCATCGCAAGACCCAATTGACGTAAACCTCTACGCGGATCTCATAGTGTCAATATGGAGGTTTGATAACCCTGGTGCTATTAAAGATGTGTTCCCCATCTGCCTTGCTCTCGAGCGATCGGATGCAGTCAAGGCGACTGCTGTGAGGGCTTTACTGACTATTATTTCCGAGGTGGGTTTTATTTCCCAAATGGTTAAGGAAAAGAATGTTGACCTCAAGCCTGATTGTTCGCAGTCCAAGCGGTTTGAGCATCAGCCGCCCATCGAACCACTATACCAACAAGTCGGACCACAGTTGCGTGCGGTCTATCAAGTTAGTGCAATTTGGTCCTTCAGTCATTCCGGATTTCTCACAGAGTATATAGCATCTCCTCACCCGTCTCGCGATGGACCCCCGAAATCTTCAGAGCCGTCAGATTACGCCAGCAGCAAAGAAATATGGCAATGACTACTTCAAGGACCCTGAGCTACTGCTACTTACTCTTCTTACGCTCTTCCGGCTCGACATGACTTTCTATTCTTTGGCGACTGAAGGCACCACCGACGCCGAGTGTATCCGGGAGGCCTGCATTCTCCTCTCCCCATATGTGGAACCCGCTATACATGTGTCTGTTGCAAGGACATTCCATTCTATTGCCTCCAACATCTTGGAAATGATAGACGTCGACCGTGACTTGAAGGGCGCTGCCGAACGACTTGGTATACAAGCGTGCGTGTATGATTTTGATCTAATGGGATTTATTATCGTCTGATCTTTACCTATTATAGTGCGGCTTGTTTGACTGCTTGCTCATTGGCTATCATGCGCTCAAGGGACAACTACGAACTATTGCGGTTGCACGTCTCCATGGTCGTCATGGTTTTCGATCATATTTTTACCAATCCGGTTTGTTCAATCTTGCTTTTCATCCCATAATTTTCCTAACGACTCTTCGCGTTGAAGGACTCGCCCGTCTGGAGGTGGTCTGACGAGCACCGAATGCAAGGGCAACAGCTGGCAGTCGTCTCACTGATAACTACACTTCCCTGTGGTCAACTGGATATTTCACAAATGGCTGTCAAGGGTCTCGTAACCATGGCTTCGAGTGATAACACCAGACAAAAACAGCCCGATGAGTTGTACATATCGAAGGACGAACAACACGATCTCTATAGCACCTTCGACCAGCTAGCTGATCCGGGTGTGCCCGTTGTCGGTGCGTCTCCTATATGTCAACACAGCACGAATTGACAATTTGCTGGTCTAGGGCGAGCGGCACGTCAAAAGCGAGTGAGGCGACATATCCGAAGCTCCGCATACCCGACGGCCGTCCATATTACTGCGTGGGCGGAGTGTTACCAGCATTGGAAGGCCCTCAATGAAGGAATCAATAAGCCAAACAAGGATAGTGGAAACGGCGAAAGAGAGAACAGTCTCCTCTCCAGCTCTAGCGATGTACGTCAGTCCGCGGCCCTTCTCAACCGTTGCTCATTCAGGACAACAGGACTATCGGGCTGAGTGGCAGAATACACTACTTTTCCTTGCATCCCTTGGTGGATCCTGTCTCCTTGACGGTGCACCCACTCCCCACCAACTATCAAGATGGTGCCCACCCGAACTCTTGCCGCCGGAGCTCAAGACGCCGATCCCATCCGAGGACTTGGTTAAGAGGTTTATCGGTACTGTGGTAGATATGCTCATCAACGATGATATCCTTACTCGGGAGACTGCAAAGGAGGCCCTTGGTTCGGAGTTGCACCCAAAGCTTTATCCGTTGTTGCTTGCACAACTAGACATGTAAGTGGCTCTCAGATTTTCTAAAAGAGATAATTCGGTGTCGATCATACTCTCGCAGGGTCACCTCACGATTATTCGATGGTTCTGCACCAGTCGAGTGGACTGAACATGTCATCACAATCTTCGTCGACCAGACCATCTCAGTCCTCAAGCTCTTGTTCGACAGACTCGAATCTGCTTCAGAAGCAACCCATGTCGCCGTTGATATTAGCCACCTTCTCCTCCAACTTGTTCGGTTCCTCCACGATTCTCCGATCAGCTTTGCAAGTACCCGAATCAAAATCAAGTTTTGTGCTCTGTGCGACTCGCTCTTTGCGCGAGCGGATGTGTTCATTCTCAAAAAGAGTACTCAAGTGCGGAGCACCCTGTTGGACAGCATGGTCCAGTGGATCGGTGTACCCCCGACACAAGACCTGCCCGCTTTGGAGCAGGATGTCTTCCAGAGGTTACAAAGTGAGCTGGACGCGGCGTGTATCAAGGCTGCCACGGTTTTACTGGATCGGTTGAGGTTGCAGCCATTGGATGGCACGACTGGAATAGATTCGGGAATGGCGATTGCGAGGTTGTTCTCCAAGTATCTTAACTTCTTCGTCAACGCTATGGAACGAGCCTCTTTATTCGATGTATGTACCTTCCCTCCTTGGATTGACACTTTTACTAACACAGTTGGGCAGCCCAGAGACCAGACACATGATCCCAATTCTATTGGAGTGAGCTAGTACTTCATATTATGACTCGTTTCCTAATCCGTCTCAAGAATCGCACTTCAACCACTCCAACTAACGAGCAAGGTCTTGTTCGCGAACTCGCCATCACTGGCATATCGAGAATGCTGAGCTCCAACATGGACGCGGGATTGCGGCACTGTATTGTCCAAGGATATTCTGATGACCTCCGAATGCGTTGCACCTTCGCTCTGGTCTTCTCGAAAGTTATCCGGCAAGGAGCAAGATTCGATGGAATCGAGACCTCGACAAGCTTACCAAAGAGAAGCCGGCTTTGTGAGGTGCGCTTTCATCTGGGTCGCTTCCGCCCATTGGCTGATGCATGAACAGATGGTTCGCGGAGACACTCTCCTGGCACTCGCTGTTGCAGAGACGACCCCTGTCAACGAGGTCGACATTATGTTGCCGGTAGTTGTCAACATTTTTGACACAAAATTGAACCTGCTCGCGTTACTTAAGGCGGTAATTGAGAGGGAAGTCACTCGGTCAGGCAAGTACACTTGCAATCGGCGAGAGACGTCTTCTGATGCTCCCAATCAGAGAACTCCGCTGAGCTGTTCCGAGCGAATACTATGGGGACGAGATTCATTGCAACAGTGGCCAAAGTGCATGGCTACAATTACCTGCGGCAGATTCTCGACCCGTTGGTACAACAGATGCTACAGCTTCCACCAGAAATCACCTTTCAGTTGGATCCGAGGCAAGCGACCATGACTGAAATCGAAACTAACGTCGAGACCATTCGATACCTCGCACAGGCATTCTTGGATGTGATCACCAACTCCGTTCAATTCCTCCCTATGTGAGCCGATCTTTATTTTTATTTTTATTTTGGTCTTTTTACTGATTCATAGGGTAGGATTTGTCGAGAGATATGTGCTCACATATCTGACCGAGTGTAGGTGGCCATGAATAACCTCAAAATTTAGGACTTACTTTGTTCAGATCACAGCAATGGCCAGAGAGCAAATATGCCGCCGTCGGGGGATTCTTGTTTTTGCGGTATATAGGAATTCATTCCGGGAGTTCGACCAAATTTAACTTGGTATATTCACTAGCTTCATCTGTCCAGCCATCGTATCCCCAGAGACCGTCGATATCGCGACGCCTCCCAGTAACTCGAATGTTCGACGTGGACTCCTTCTCATCACTAAGATTATCCAAAACTTGGCGAACAACGTACTCTTTGGGAAAGAACAGCGAATGGTCATTCTCAACGAGTTTCTCGAGCAAAACATCATGGCTGTAACGCATTTCTTGACGAGTGTCGTAGTAGGTACAGTTTATTTTCTCTCTCTATGGCTCTGATGCGTCTCTAGCAACCTCCAGAGGATGATGAGGAAGCCGAAGAGTTTTTGGGATCCTCTTATGATGAAGCGGACTCGATTGTTCTTCATCGTTTCTTCAACCAATCGGCAGATAAAGTTGGAAAGGAGCTGTTGGGCTTCTCCAGGCAATCGCCTGATGCGGATAGCGGCATTCAGTCAGGAAAGCGGACATGGGACAACCTCTGCTCTACTCTTGTGGAGATGGGACAACCAATCACGATACCTCCGCCTCTTCCATTGACTTCCAATGAACACCCTGCTTACCTTGAGTTTATGCGCCGCAACGACCACCGCAACATCGATTCAATACGGGACCTGTTTTATCTGACTCCAACGCCGAAGGTGAATTGGCTTTGATATTTGGCTTCGGCCATACTGAGAACATCTCTAGAATGCAACCCCTGTGTATGTGCTGGCCTTGGCACGCATCAATGTGGAGACCATCGAGCTTGACCTTCTAATCACTCACATCTTCCGAGTATGTTCATTCATCCATACGCGACCAGACCTAATATTACTGCAGGTTATGGCCACGGAGGAAAGGGAATATGATGTTCTCATTGACTGCACCGGTTTCACGGCGACGTCTGAAATTCCCCTTCTGTGGTTCAAGATTTTCCTGGAGTTAGTGCCCATGGATTTGGTGGAGAGATTTTCAAGATGTTTCATACTCAACCCAAACAACGCTGCGGCCAAGTTCCTACGCAAGCTTTATCACATCTGCGGAGGTCTGGATTTCTCTACTCTTGTGTGTTACCCACTCACCGCGCTTGTCAGGCAAGCCTTTGGCGAAGAAGACTTGCGCCGTCTCCTCTGTAGAGGATCTGAGACTCAACTACCTCAATGAAGTCACTACTGAAGCTCTCCCTGCAGGTATGGCCCTCCTAACCAATATCATCGTAGTATAGAAAAATAGTCTTACGTAATCGCAGCTGCGCTCGAAAAGGAACGGTGCGAAGTTCACGATCGGGTCCTCCAAAAGTCAAGACATGGCATGAAGCTCCCTATATCGTTGCGCATTTACACAACGCACCTCCAGATCCTATCTGTGCGTATCTAACGTGTGGCGATGAGCTCTTGTTGATGATACCTCAGCGACGAACTCAAACCCTCTGGCCTGAATTACAATGCCACCTCAACGAGATCATTCTGCTGTCGGATATTGGAGACGTCTACAATGTGTCCACAGGTCAGGATATCAATGAATTCATCATCAGGAAGTCTCGATATGGTGGTACATTGTACTTTTCCTCCGCTGACCGGGATCTCATTGTGCATGTAAGTCTGTTCATATCAATCTGGTCCATAGTGTGACTACTTCTGTCCAGGGTATCCGAATCGCGAAAGGCCGGATGCGAGACGACAATGCACCTGCCATCGAGCGCACCTATACGTCAAAGGAAATATCAGCCACCCTACTCAATATTGGCCTTCTAAACTTGAGCTCCGAAGATGACACATTGCGCACCACTGCATACGACCTTGTCTGTGCAGTCGCAAGTTCCCTCAGCTATGATGACAATCAAGTCGTCCCTGGCAATGGTATGATATATTGGACCAAAAGTAATTTCCACTGACTTGCTTTCTAGGTGGCTTTATTCCTGCCAACCCGGCTGCATTCGCACTGCAAACCAGCGAAAAATTGGCCAGCCATGCACCCCAGCTCACATTGGATATGGTCACTGAGTTTGCGTTGGGCTACCACAAGTCCAAACCATCTCAGAGGATGAGCTGTTTATACTACCTGCAACCTTGGATCAAGAATCTGGGCATGTTCCCAAATCAGTCAAGCACATACTTTGACCATAGCGGCGCGAAATTACGGGATGCAATTCGTATTCTCATTGAATTGCTCATCAAAGACCACGATGTAGGTGATCTCTAAAGAGGCAAACTGGGCTGCTTGTTGACACTCGCCCAGCTCGCCCCGATGATCCAAAAGACAATTTGGGCCGAAATCGCCAAGCTGGACACCGGAATCGTCATGATCGCGTTGGATGAGCTGGTTCGAGCCGCAACCGATGGCGGAATCGGCACGCGTCGTTGCGAGATAGTTGCGGACACCCTCGTCGTTCTTTCATCGATTAGCGTTCGGGGAAAAATATTATCCAAGCTTCGCAAGGTATGATTCTGTTCTGCTTTATTGTCTATATTTCTTGAGCGTATCTTCTAGGCCATTGGGAAAACCACACTCCGACCGACGAGGACCCTGACAGAAAATGCAGCATGGAACGAAGTGGCCGCAATCACACGCTTGGCACTTTATGCTGGGTACAACACCAAGATTCCAGTCCACAACCAGCTCTTCGTTCCAGAAACCGTCCACCTCATTACGTTGCTGGCCGCCACGGGTCCCACGCTCATGCGTTCGACGGTACATGGCATGGCTGTCAATCTCATCCAATCACTTTATATTAGTCGCGCCGATGACCCAATTGCTGCCCCCCGGCTACGCCAATTATTGGAGGAGGCGCAGTCTCCCACCGTTCTCCTTATGTTCGGACTGGTTTCAAATGGGCCGATCGGAGATTACAGCATCGCTGAAGCCTCTCAAGATACAGTCGCTGTAGACACGTTGGAAAGTCTCGCCAAGTTCCTCTTGCGAGTTATCAGCGCTGGAGCGCAGACGAACGGTACGCCTAATTGAAATCCACTCCCAGTCTGTACTGACTCAATTCAGCCGGCTCGAACCTGATCAATGTATGGCGCGCACGATGGATGAGTCTCGTCATTTCGACCGCCTTCCAATCGTCCTACATCCAATCACGAGCGTTCGTGGTGATTGGAGTGCTCGGGACCTCTGATGTGGACGATGACCTCTTGTACCAGATCCTTGTCGCATTCAGGACTGCATTAGCAAACTCGCTGGACACCGACGGCAGTTCGCTCGTTAGTATGCTGCGGTGTATCACCAAGGTAGTACCTGGTGCGCCACGCCATGGTCGTTATTTGCCTCAAGTGGTCTGGCTTGCCATTGCTTTGCTCCAATTCGGGGAGGTTACACACTTCGCCGAGGCCGCGAAGTTGCTTCAGGCTTCTCTGGAGACACTCGATCATCAAGGTGTTTTTGATGATCAACCAATTATCAATACACTCTTCAATGCCCGCTCGCCGATGGAGGACGTCACACAGCAGATAGATCAACTTCTTAACCTGTCGTTTGAGACGAACTTCTCATTCGCCCTCGCCTCGATCATATTCCGCGGAATGCGTAACCCACCAACGATGGGCGCATCATCCTCACTGCTATATACTCTCCTTCGTCTCACGACTCACCCGCGACAGTCTCTGGAAACGGACGGTGGACCCGCTTTACGCCCAGTCCCACCGGATGCACTGGGCTACTTTCTGTCTTTATTGGCGACCACCCCAACTCACGCCGCTTACTGGAAACTCTTACGAGAGTCAGGAGCTGGACCTGGGTGGTTACCCGAATCTGGCACACTAGAAGATGAACGTGTTCCAGGTGTTCCAAGAGTTGCAATTGGTCTTCTCGGGATTCAGGACCACCACACTGCCGTTCTCATTACTTCGTTCTTGGGTAGCATGCTCAATAGTGCTGGCGCAGAACCTGAACGAGAGATCGTCTTCAGTCTCATTGCGGACATCGCTGCGGTGTATCCTGATGTAGTTGCGATGGTGTACGGTTATCCTCTTCTTCTTACTAAATGTCTTCTGATCATAATTTGCAGATATGAAAGCATCCAAGATCGAGTAGTCGAAGCCTTTGCAAACGTCTCCAACCCTGCCATTCTTCACGCTGTTGGCATCATCTTCCGTACATCTATGCTTGACCCTGTTTGGAGTTCTCATGTCGCAATGAATGGCTCTGCATCGACGTTAGGAGGGTATGCGGATGGGGTCGAGCACGGACCTGGCAGGGTTCAGGTGCTCGCATTGGAGGAGATGCAGATGAGGGGTATTTTGATGCCTCACCTACTTGTTCCCCGATCAGTGGGTACCAAAATGTTACAGTGGATGGTAGACTTGGTGTCTCGCATCATTGAATGAAGCGGGTCTTGGTATGGTGTTTCAAATTTCACTCTCTGTAATCCTTGTTTGTCTAGTCTTTCCTCGCGGCTCCAGAGGGTCTTC
>Ga0307515_10025665_pt1 | contig 10183 bp, 6 predicted proteins | sample 17_EM_MG_FD_194513 | JGI IMG/M metagenome (GOLD analysis project Ga0307515, IMG submission 194513) | Populus trichocarpa ectomycorrhiza microbial communities from riparian zone in the Pacific Northwest, United States - 17_EM | ecosystem: Host-associated > Plants > Roots > Unclassified | place...
AAATAGTAAAGTAAATATCAACATAAAATTCCCGCATTAAAACTGTTAAATATTGTAACGTCAGTACTCTACCTTATCCACTATGGATACCCTAACTTTATCCTTCCTCGGTGCTTTACGTCCTAATCTTTTTCCTCTTGTTGTCCGAAGTCAAAGGTTTCAAAGCCATTGGTCTTTCCAGGCAAAAGGGGTCTAGCATAAAGTCTTCAACTTCAGCTAGAGGACACGGTCTATAACATTTTGGAAACCAAGCCCAAAGAAGCAAGTTTATCACGGTTGGTATATAGTTCTTCAATACTTCCTCTGTCAAGAATTTCTTTTATCCAGGACAGAATCTCAATCTTGATGATAATGTGGTATTTTTTAGCCATGTCCTTCTGTACTTTATGCCTGAAAATCTCATCGTGCAGTTTTTTTTCATATATGCTCTAGCTCAAGAAGAAAGGGTTGGGATTTAATTTTATGAACTACCTGCTGTTATGATGATATGTCCCTTCAGCTTGAATGCTATCATAGAAACTATATTGGCTACTCTTCCTTCATTTCCTGCTCCCTAGTTGAAGTCAGATCTCCATTCTTTCTCCAGGTAAATGACATCGTAGTGTAGAAATGGGCAATAGTTGGCTGCACATGATCTTTTGCTCTTAAAATAACCATTGTTTCTTACATGCGGCTAGAATATATGTTAAGCAATCAGGTTTAGTGAGTGAGGAGAGAACCTAGGACTGTCGCGTTTCACTGTTGTGGTGTTAAGGCCATGGACATGAATGTTGAGGAATAAACTGGGTTCTTGTTTCGCAAGCATGCTTATTTGAGCCCTTACCTTTTGTATAACTTGGATTCTGAGCCCACATTCACAGATAAGTTTTCTTTTGTTGAAAAGCATCGAACACTGATTTATTTGCTTTGATATGCTTGCGCTGCTTGTGTGTTTGATTTCTTTTTCTTTAAGCCTGTTTGGATTTTTGTGTTAGCTTGGGTCACGCTTGCATATGGGCTATGTTTTCCTTTCTGTCTTTGGGTCCTTTGGGTTTTGGTTGTCTTCATGGGCAGAGCTTTCTTTTTCTATTATTTTGGACTTGGGCTTTATTTATAGTAAAAAAAAAACATGATGATTTATTAAAAATTATTTTCCAAACCTTGCATTATGGACAAGTTTCTCTAAAAAAAAATTATGTTTGTGTTTTTAATAGAAAAAAACAATATATAAAAGAAAAGGATAAAAACAAAAATATATTGCATGATTTTATATTTTACATACATTATAGACTTAATAACAAGTTTATTAAACTCATGAGAAAGTTGGTCTAGATTTCAAAGTTATCAAAAAATCAAATTTGTTTAATTTTAATATTTTTAGAATTTATGAACTTATACATAAGATATATTTTCAATAGTTAAAAAAAAGCAAATTAAGTACATAATAAATGAAAATCCCATTCTCTCTCTTTTTTTTTTGTTTACTTTTAATATTTAAGAATTATGAACTAAGATATTTTTCTGATATTAAAATAAACAAAAATAATAATATAATAAAATATTATTTGACTTTAAAATGGCTAGGCTTGACTAATAAAGTATTGATTCACCTTACTGGGCCAATCTACTTTAACCAATATATAATAAAATAAAACAAGGCCTTAGAAAAAATCAAACAAATAGAAAATGCAATTTACTTTAGGTAAGGTATATTCGGGGTGATATTGTCTTTCTTATACAACTAGTCTCCTTACCTAAACTCTAAATACTAGTTAGGGTTTTTAATTATCAAAATACTAGGTGTTGATCCCAAACCTTTTAAACTATAAAAAGACAAAAATTTCTTATTCTCTTGGCACCCAAAACCTGATCTAGAAAAACAATCACCATAACACTACCCATGTGTGATAATAAGTAAGACCAATTTGTCTAATGCTAAAAAGACTTTTGAACACTCTCTCAAATGTAGTAAAAGAGGTGGTAATGTTTCCTGATATCTCCAAGTATTTCTATAAGGCTACTTGCTTGGGATGACCTAGTCATTTGATGTTGATTGATTTTGTAAGAAATTATTTGGTTAGTATGTAAAGAATTATAAAGATGAGTTTAGATTGGCGATGTTATAGCATTAAATAATGTCAAAGTGAATGGTTGAAGATTGGTACTGCTGGTATTAATTTCCTGATTGGACCTTTATTAATTATTTCAACAAATTCTAGGTTGAAGACTATTGGTTTTCATCTTATATATTTTATTGTTCTCTCCCTTGTCGATATACTTTTATTTTCTTTAATTAGCTTTAGAAGTGTTTAAAATTATTCCGGAACAAAATTGAGATAAAATTGAGATAAAAGTTGAAATTGGTTAAATAATTAAAAATTAAAAAGCCAAGAATTGAATTGAAAGAGATGAAAAAAATGCAAGACCATTTTAACATAACAAGGGATGAAATTAAGAAGAAATATTAAAAAAAAAGGTTGAAATAAGCTAAATAATTAAAAAATCTAACAATACTCTTAACCTTTCAAGTCTCTTTACATATGAAAAATCTCCATGCAAAATATGTGGAATGAATATCATTTGATGACCGTTATTGAGATTAGTAATTATAAACTGGTTACACTTGAGAAACTTCAGCGTAGAAGAAGAAGAAGAAAATCCAACATAAATGGCACAACTTTTGCTTGCATAATTGTTCTTTTCGTGTTTTGGTTCACGGTCAGGAGTAAAGCAGCTTGTATAATTGACTGTATCATAGGCAAACACAATTAAGCGCAGAGTAATCCCGCATTTCCTCCCTTAGTAGTTCGTGAAAAACGACTTGAGTTTCTAATGGAACTTACATCTTCCTCGCCATAATAGTCCCAAGATAATCAATAATAAGAAAAGTTAGAAGTCTATTATACAATAATCTCATGCTCCTGGACTAGTACAAAGCTCCTATACAACATACATCAGTCTCGATTAGCTAGATAACACCCAACAAAAGCAGCAGCAAAGAAGAGAACAGGGCTAGAATCCTGCTAAATGAACCACGTAACTGGCCTGCATTTGAAGGGGGTGAAGTAGGACTTGGGCTTCCAACAGCGGTGACATTTTCCTTCGAGCAAGTGTAATTGCAGCGACTTGGACGAACGACTCTATAAACACCACTGCTGGCTAGGATAAAATTATCCTTGCGGTTGTCCTCCCCAAATGAGAAAATGTAACCCAAAGATGGCAGAGCACTTCCTGGCAAAGAGGTGCACTGGATGGGAGAGTCCCTCCCACAGCTGAAGGGGATTTTTCTGGTGGTAAAGTTACCACTATTTTCTGGTGTTTCAGTGCCTGCCCACATGGCTCCAGCATACAAATCTCCATACAAGTACCTGAAAGAACGATAGTGAATTAGCAAGGTAACCACAACATCGTCAATCGAAAGGAGCGTGTTGGTGGCCCCAAGAAAGTTCATTTCCCTGTCAGGAAGATGTGTAGGCAGAGTGGTTTTTGAAAGTGAGCAGTATCCCCTGAGAATGACTTTTAAATAGCTCTTCTAATTGTTCATTCACACACAGCAACCAATCACTATGGTTTCTAAATATCAGAACAAAACCTGCAAACCTTACATACCTTCCATACATGCATGGATCTATCTGAGAGCGATAGAAATAACCACCCGTGATGGATGCTGACCCTTCATTCTTGTTTATGTCAGAGTGATAGTATCCCAAAACAGGGAAAATTGGGCTAATGGACTCTGAAGATGTATTTCCTCCTGGTGACTGTTGAGGACTAAAGGGATTGGGTCCCTCATAAACACGCCAACCATAGTTCCCGCCCTTAGTGATGACATTCACCTCTTCATATGTATCCTATACAACATGACCAAGCAAAAGTGAGAACACCTTACCAAATTTAGAAATTTGTGGCACAGAAGTGGATTTTCTTACTAATTCATCTCAAGGATGTTCTTGTATGAATTGCTGTAACCCATTATGCTTTTGATGGCACCATTCTTCATAAGAATTTTAAAGAGTCTTTTTGCAACAAATTTCAATATAAACCTGATGCTGTTTCTGCTTCATTTGCTGCTCATGGGATGGGGTAAAGAATGATAATCTTGGAGAACAAGCTAGCATGCAGGGGTTCTAAATTCTCTTTTAAATCATGAAGGAAAATCTTATGTTTTTTTTAAAAAAATTATTATTTCGAAGGCTTAATTGATAAACAAGGGGCCTAAGCTTTTCTAGGAAGGTGAATAATAACCTTCATGGAAATAATACCCTTTGCTGCCACTCTGTTACTACTTCAGCCAGGGGACAGGAAAACAAAGAGAGAAGAAAATTGCAGTCATAGGATTCAAGAAATTTACTTTATATATATAAACTGTTTGTCAAAATATTTTGGAAGAAAAACGCATCACAAACCTGGCCAACATCTGCACACATGAAGTAGGAAGGCCTTTCTGAATCAAAGCTACAGCGCCAGGGATTCCTTACGCCTAAAGCCCATATTTCTGGTTTCAAATCACTATCTTCACTATATGGATTATCTTTGGGGATGGAGTAGTTTCCCCATAGATCAAGTTTATCTATTTCTGCAGCACCTGCAAGTCCATGAAAAGAAAGAAGATAATTAATTCTTTCAGCTATGCAACTCGGCTTCACAATCCACCACTTTACTGAAAAGGGTGAAAAGAAAACAGGAGCCTCATTTCTAAGAACTCCATAGCTTCAATTTTCAAATTCTCAAGGTCTTTTCATTTATCCTTTCCGAATGGATCAAGCAGATGCACGAGAGAAGAAATTTTTTACACGATTTCTCTATGTTCCAAAAAGGAAAAACAAGACCAAGGGCTTTACCTGCATTTCTAACCTTTTTAGTTGCTCTGAGGCAAGCCAGGTAACAATGAGTTTACAATTCAAAGTATATAAAGGTTACGAACCGAGATGAGAAAATTGGATTACAAGCAATGTTGATGGCAAGGATTATATGAGATGCATCAGATTGTTATTAACTCAAATCTTCAAGGAAGTCATTAAAAAAGTCGCTCTCTTCAGACACTCACTTGGTATATTATCAACATCAAGCCGCATGATTTTTCCAAGCAATGATTTCTTGTTTTGTGAAAAATTGTGAGGATCACCACCTACACCACCCCCATCTCCCATCATGAAGTATAAATACCCATCACTAGGTCCAAAGAGAATCTGTCCTCCATGATGAGATGTAAATGGAAGGCCCATTGTAAATATCCTTCTTACTTCCGAGGGTTTCGCAGTTGTTCCCTGGAAAATTATCAAAACTCAGTCATGATCATGGACTAAAAATATGAATATAAATTCCTGTGTAAGAAGATGTATACCAAGGAAGCTTTGGTTGCTGTGTCATTAGCTGTATACTCTGCAATAACAGTTTGATATTGGCATGGTTGGGCACCATTGTCAGGAGCTAGTTTTGAAGGATCACAATTGACATCTGAGTTGCATGAACATCTGCCGGTACATCCTGGCCACTTCACCTTATCACAATTAAACGAGGCAAAGAACCGACCATTTTGTGCAAAGTTTGGATGAAATGCCATCCCCATCATTCCAAATTCAGTATTAAAATACACTTCATCTGTTAGATCAATAAAAGGACTGGATTCGTCAAAGCCTAATGTCTCTCCTGATCCTTGTTCAGGAATAGTTGCCAACCAAATCTTACCCTGTTGGCTCGAGAAGAAAGCACGGTTAGATCCATCTGGATGCGCAACCATACTGAGGTAAGATCCATTCCCAATTTTCTCTAGGCACAAGCCATGTGGGTCACTTGGTGTTTCAGTGTTATTGAGTGTAACAGGTTCACCAGCATAACATACTGATTCATCTGTAGATGCTCCACCAAATGCATTGCAGAAGTCGCCTTTTGACTGCCAGACAACAGTCAATTTGCTGAAACTGGAATTTGCTGGCGATCCAGTTTGACCTTTTAAGGAAGGTGCGAAGGGGGAATTCAATACATTTACATTTTGACATGTATCCCATACATTAGAGCAGAAGTCATTTGCTGCTTGGCTAGACTGTGATGAATTTGCTGAAACAGTAGAATTGCAAAGAACAGCAACTGGCCTTGGTACAGAGCCTACAGTAAATAACTCGGCTGAATATGGATCGCATCCCTGTAAACCATGATAGCAAAATCAATCACAAAGTAAGTGTTCTTCAAATTAGATAATTGTGTGGAGACCATCTAGATTGGAATTAGAAGAAACACTTCACCATGAATGAGCAAGATCTATGTTGTCTCTAAAATGAAAAGTCCAGAGCATTGTTATGTGCAAAAGATATAACAGGGCGTTATGAAATAGATCACAAATTGACTACGAGAGCTTCCGGAGAAGTTCATTTTGAGATGCTTATTTTTGTTTTGTCCTCCAAGTGGCATTTGAGTCCATAATACATGGAGAGTGGGGACTATCTATGCATCTCTTTTGCAACCATGACAAGGAGCTTGTATCGGAATCCTTAACAGTATGACATCGTCAGTGGTCATAATCGGAAGTAGGATAGATTGATTTTGGACATTTTAATGCACTGCCCATTAAAAGAGAGTGCTCTGACAATTAGTTTATGCCAAGAAAAACCATAAAGAATGAAGCTGCTAACACTCTTCTAACCAACAACTATGCACAAACCTATCTGGGTTCAGGCAAGAGAGCAATCCTGTGGATTATCAGCAATTCATAAGAAAAAAAATCCAGCAAACAGCGTCCAATACAAATTCAATACATAAACATACAAGACTTTATATATGAAAATAAGGTGGATAGAAAATGAAAACATAGATATTCAAAATGAAAACACAAACTAAACAAGCCCCGAGATAGCATGTGAAGTTATTAGCAAATAACAAATGTCCTGATACACACACAGCCTATGCCGAAATTAAAAGTGAAACAAAAGCCTTACAGCACAAAGGATGGATTTCAAAAGTGAGGCACAGGCAGCATCAGAGATGTTCATGGCTTGAAATTGCTTCTGTAACTGTAAATCATGTGTGGAATTGCAGCAGCTGCTCCCATTGTAAGGACAAAAACTCAGAGTGGTGTTCAAGGTAAAGGGCGCCCCTATAACCCGCAAAAAAATCAACAAAAGACAAAGAAAATGACAAACAAGCCAATAAAGTGAAAATGACAAACAAGCCAATAAAGTTTCCAAGTACAAACTGAAATAATTAAACACTACAGGACCAAAACTCACTTGAATCAGTACACAAGGGATGAGAAAAGGAAGGATCAGGAAGCAACAGCAGCAGCAAGTTCAAGAACAGGAAGGAAATAGCAGTAACTGCTCCCATCACAACAAACAGAAAAGAGAGGAAAACAGATCGCCCCAGCTCCCTTCTTATCTATTCCAGGAACATCTTAGGGAGCAAAAGTCTTATGTTGACATAATTTAGAGGGACAAAAAGCTTTTCTGGGTTTTCAACACTCTGCCCCCTACAAACTGCTCTACCTTTCATTGTCCTTAAAGTCAGCTTCCAGAAGGGAAATCCTTGTCAAGTATTTTTCTTTCTCAAATTAGTTGTTAATTCATCTCTCGTTGATCGTGCACTAGAGTTCCCAATTGAGGAGCTTTTGACATTGTCTCAGCTTCACGGATTCAATATTTCATAAAGTAATTGGGCGGGTTTCACACAGTTGACTCCCTGTCTACTACCTTATCTTTAAAATGGCCATGATACCGGGGTGTTTTATATTATTTTTTTTAGCAATTATTTTCTAAAATAGTTTTTATTTAAGAATATATTAAAATAATTTATTTATAAAGAAATAAAATAAAACCGTTCAAAAGAGAAGCCAGCAAGGAAAGACTCCACTATGCATGTGCTAACACACAGCCATAAAATAAGAAGGAAAAGACAAAAAAAGATTTTGGGTTAATAAATGAGATATGCTCATCCCACTTGTTCATATATATATATGTATGTATATATATATATATATATGTATATATATATGTATGTATATATATATATGTATGTATATATATATATGTATGTATATATATATATGTATGTATGTATCAACGTGCTCGTCATCAATGCTGGACGACATTATCTGCTGTGAAATAATTGAATAATAAATGGGTCATAGTCTAATAATCTTTGAAAGCTTTGTTTAGTCAAAAGCAAGCTTTAACTGCGTAGACAAAGAAAATTTATTAAAATATTTATTATTTTTATTTTATATATTAACATATTAAAATCTTGAAAAAATTAAAAGAATCGGTCTAATATTTTTTTAAAATAAAACACCTTGAAAAGAAGCTGGATTTTGCGCGATGGGGATGTTTTTTATTCAAAGAAATGAGGTTTGTCTTGCAACTAGACTACTACTCACCAAGCCGTCTTCTTTTACTAATTTTAAAAAGTATATTTTAAAAAAAAAAAACAGCGTATAAATCACTGGTTGTGTCCACTAGCCAGGGGCAGAAGGTTCATATGGTTGAGATACAATAAAGCAATTGGGGGAAAGGAAGGAGGTGAAGACTTTCGTGATAAATCTCAACCAGAAAAATTCATCACAATATTTTTATATCCATCTAACCTCAGATCAACATATTTAGATTAAAAAAAAAAACTATGATGGATTTAATTCAACCGGTCAGATTCTAGGTTTGTTTTCTAGAGGTTACCACTTTGAGTCTCATAAATCTCAGAGTCACTGGAAACTTAAATGGTCGTTAACTTCACGGCTCGTGTGATTAGTCGAGGTGCGCGTAAGTTAGCCCGGACACTCATATTAATAAAAAATAAAAATAAATAAAAATATTTAGACAAAAAATCTTGAACAATTGGTCAGACTCTGAGTTTGTTCCCTAAAAGTCACTCGTTCGAGTCCCACAAACCTCAGGGTTACTGGAGATTTACGTAGTCGTTAACTTTAGAGCCCGTGAGATTAGTCGAGCCGCGCACAAGCTGGCCCAGACACCCACGTTAATAATAAAAAAAATATTTAGACAAAAAAAAAACACATATCTAAATTTTAGAAAACACATTTAACTAATTAGATTTTTTTGGTGTATAAAATTTTATTTTGGAATTTTAGAAATCCAAAAACATGTAATGGGTTTTATATAAAAAAATATTTTACAAGATTATATATCTACAATGTTATATTATGTATACAATTACATTATATACCATAAACTTTATATAGTACGATAAATCCCTTTTTTTTTTCTTTAAACCAATTTAACTGCAACTTCAACTACAACTAGAAAAGAAAGAGCTTTCTTAAATAACTGTCAAAACAATGGCTGTACCAGAAAAAATTTACTGCATATATATATATACACACACACACACACAAGCTTTTATATATATATTCAAAATAATTTTTTTATACAAACAAAAAACCAAATAGAGTGACTGTTAGATTTTGAGTTTATATATATATATATATATATATATGACTAGTTATTTATCAATGTGATGCCGTGGGTCACTTTTCAATATATCTTTTTATTTAGTTTTTTTACAATTAAAGTAGATATTTGTACGAATTTAGATTTTAAAGAAAAAAATACATTTTGTTTAGCGATCTTTTTTAATATAACATATCTTTTTATGAGCAAAAAAGAAATGAAAATTAAAATAAAGGTTCATAAAAGTTTTAAAATTTTGAAATAATTATAAAAAAAATACATTTCTTTAATCTAAAATCCCTTTCTTTATTAATGCATTTTTTTTTAATAAAAACATGTTTTGTAATGGAAAGCACCAATATTTAATTTAAAAACTTACAATGGCCTGTAAAGAAATTTTTAAAGAATATATTAAAATAACACCTTGATATTTTGTGTGTGATTAAAAGGAAAAAAAATAATAATTAGTGTTATAAAATCATGTAAAAAAAATAACAAAAAAATGAATTTTATTTTCATTATATTTGCATGAGCATATTCTTAAAAAAAAAAAGTTCTGTATATTTGGTATATAATAATTAAAAATATAATTGCTAATATTAACATAAAAACCTATAGTGTTATTCAAAAACCATGGAAAAATAACTAATAATTTAACTATTATTTTAATTAGTTTACTTAAAGTCCATTTTAATCAAAATCTGAAAGCAATAATTTATGAAAATAAAAGGACCTAAAGGGCTATTGAAGGAGGCCACACGACTAGGTCTTCGAGGTTAGATATGTGTGCCTGGATTTTATTTTTTTTAAGA
>Ga0307515_10025666_pt1 | contig 10183 bp, 4 predicted proteins | sample 17_EM_MG_FD_194513 | JGI IMG/M metagenome (GOLD analysis project Ga0307515, IMG submission 194513) | Populus trichocarpa ectomycorrhiza microbial communities from riparian zone in the Pacific Northwest, United States - 17_EM | ecosystem: Host-associated > Plants > Roots > Unclassified | place...
TCGTTTTTCATTTATTAATTAATTAATACAGAAGATCTAACCATATCTCCATGCACTATCATTTTTTTTATATTTTAAAATCAACTAGTAATTATCTTATATTAATTAGTTTTATTAGTTTTTTTTAATTAACGTGGGTGTCCGGGTCAGCTTGCGTGCACCTCGATTAATCTCACGGGCCCTGAAGTTAACGACCATGTAAACCTCCGGTGGCCATAATATTAGCAACCACATGGCTCGAACCTGAGACTATGGGGGAGCAAATCTCTTGATTTCAAATTCTTACCACTGGACCACCTACTAGATAGTTATTCTTATTAGTTTGATAAGACTAAGAAAGATGTGAGAATTAATATAACCAGGATATATATAAGATATTAATTAATTGTCTTTTTGAGTATTTTGAACATTAATTCAAATAAAAAAGAAAAAAAATGAATTTCATAAAATAAATTTGTGAAATCCTTTGAGACAACTACAAAGTTAAATATCTCCAGGCATTTTTTTTTAACAACTTGCCCTAACCCTATTAATTTAACCAAACAGTAGTTGCATGTTTAACAGTAATCACCTGATCAGCCATTGCTAAACACCACCTAACAATCATTAGTAACATTGAATTATTATTATTTCTTTTTGGCTTGTGAATTAGCAGTTTTTCTCGTCTGTGGGATGGTGGTTGTCTTATTACCTATTCTTGAGGTAGGGAAACTTTAAAACTATAAAACTAATTCACACACCCACACACACAGATGTGTGGGTGCGCGCGTGGCATATGAAATTAATTACTATAAAAAAAATACAAAAGAATATATATATCATGAGAGTAGACTTGGGTATGTAACATAAGAAGATGTATGCAGGATATGGAACCTTTAAATGGTTGTTAGACTATCTACCTCCCAAAGCAAGAATGTTGGAGAACAGTCGTGATTCGAAGAAGTGAGGTTATATCCATGTGAATGAGCTTGCAAGATCATTACATTTAATCTGTAGAAAAAGATGGCGAACATGGTTCTCTTATATGATGCCTTCGTTGATCCTGCAAAACAAATTGATTGTGGAATAAGGTGCTATCGGATAATTAATTGAGTTTTTAAATTTGTTTGATCAACTAATAACCATGCAAAAAATCAGGAGAATAAATTACCATGAGAGGTGGCGGATTTTTTTCATGGTAATTTCCATTGGGTATCTATATTTGAAGTCGTAGCTTGTACATGCATAAACTAAAAGAGAGAAATAAAAGAGAGAGAAAGGTCGCTCGGTTGGGCCATGACCCAACCAAGCTTGAGCTGAAGCTCGGTTAGTTTTAATATTATTATTTCCCTTTTAATTCTTGTAAAAATGCATGTTTGGAAGACTTTAACCAACTAAAGATAAGAAAAAATACTTATATTGTAAAAGTTTAACTCTATCATACTCGTACAAAAGTGTTGTATGTCTTAAAATGTTTGCCATTTTTGATAAATTCATTAGATGTTTTTGTCAATATTTAATGTAGAAAGATCCATGATCTTTTATAGACAAGTGATCATGGGATCTGGAGATGGCTTGGTAATAGGGACCTGGAGATAAATGGAGACTTTTCCATGAAAACTTCATAGAGGCCCTTCATGTTTGCAGACATAGATATGCACTATGTATGTGTGTATTAAAAATTCAAAAGATGATGGAGATACAATTTCTGATATTTATCTTATTCGAGGCACTACACCACAATGATTGTTTCATGTTTGTTCATGTTGTATCTCCTCCTTCATAAATTCTTGAAGGTACCATTTGAAGATCAATATTTCTATTGTTTTTGTGAGTGCATGACACTTTTATGTATCGTGTCCGTGTCCATGATCATGGTGAAAAAAAAAAACTTAGTAACATTTCTCATGTTTAAACCATTTTTTATTGGATATGGATATTATAGGAAGTCTTTTCCCAAGACATTGATATGTGTCTTTATAAGAGGTGTGGTCATGAATTCAAAGAATGCCAAATGAACATGAATGTGCCTCTTATTGCTTCTTCTAGATGTTTTAATTGGAGATTAATGGCTTGGTGGAGGTCCTGGCTTATGAGTTCCAGGCCTATGTTAATTTTGCAAAACAAGTCCCTCGAGGAATAAAGTATATTTCGATGCTTAAGTTAGTGTTTGAATTTGTTTGATCGAGTGACAAGCATGCAGAAAATCAAGAGGATGAAATATGTGTTTTTTTTATGTGTAGAAAAAAGATAATAAGTATATTGTTGTTCAGATCAACTCCCCTTCTCCCTCTCAAAACTTGAGAATATATAATCTTGAAAAATATCTATAAAATATTTGGAGAATAACTTGTGTAATTTTTTTTTCCTTTTTTCATGGTAATCTCCATTGGATACTTATATCTGAAATCATAACCTATACACATGTAAAATAAAGGAGAGAAATAGAAGAAAGAGAAGGGTAGCTCAACTAGATCATGACTCAATGATAAAACAAACATAACAAACATGACATATCTTTCTTATTTAATTTACATCTATTTATTTTATCATAGAATATTAACCAAACACAGCCTAAAAGTAAACCCTCGGTGTTGCAAGCAAAAGAAGGTACATGCAAATTCGTTGGTGAACTGAATTACTGATGGATTATTATCCTTGTAAATTATTAAATTGAAGATAAAGCAGATATTCTATTAAAGCCTTGAGAACTTTCTCCAAGTTAAGGGTTTGGTATATGTTCTTTGTTCGAGCTTTATGTTTATTGGTTCTTTAAATTGTTTGTCATCTCCTAAATGTACTGAGGCCACATTAATGTATGCCAATCTTGCCCTCTTTATTTCTTTTATTTAATTCTTTAACGAGCGTAGCAGGTTAATTAGCCTTTTTTTTTTTATTATTTTCTCACTAAAATTACCGTTTTCTTGCCCAAAAAAAAAAAAACATAGATGAGGATGTTAGCATTTAAATTGATGGGTGAGGTCTTTAGGGAAACGCCTCGAGATTTAATATTTCGGAATTTTCAATGAAAATTGACGGTAGTTTGATCTTTTATATATATATATATAAAAGAATATATTAAACAATTTTCTGATATTATCCATAAATTATTTTATATTCCAACTGGGATTGATAATCCCACCTTGTAGGACGGTAGAGAGAGAACCTATACCATCATTTATAAATCAATAAAATAAAAATAGCTGAGGATTTGTATGGTAAAATTTAAAGGGTGTTTGAGCGCACCATAATAATAATTTTTTAAAATATGTTTTATTTAGAGTTATATTAAAATAATATATATTTTTATTTTTTAAAATTTATTTTTGATATTAGTACATTAAAGATAATTTAAAAACATAAAAAATAAATTAATTTCTTAAAAAATTAAATTTTGACTAATCTTCACTTAGGCCACCAAAATTGAGCAGTTGACCTTTTGAAGTCACGGTTGAAAGTTGACATTCCAATATCTACATTAAACTCAATTCATATTTTCTTTACATGGTTATAATTTATAAGAATATTTTTATTTTATTTTTTTTAAAAAAAGAAAGAAAGACAGAAAAATAAAAGGAAAAAGGAAGTAAATCAAATTAAATCATGTGAAATATATCTGATAAGATGTCGACGCAGATGCCACCCTCATTTTTTGTCTTTTAGTGGAAGAAAAATCTGTCTGTCTTTTCGCATTTGTTTTGGTGGGTAGGACACGGTATATGGCATGTGTTCAAACTTGGGCAGCTTGGCATCAATAATAATTCTAACAAATAAAAACAAAGCCCCAATCCAATTCTCCTAAAGCTTCTAGCTAGTTTTATAATTAGAAAACCTTCGTGTGTAATTTGAAGAACTGAAAATAAAAATATAAAAAATTGTTAAACAATTGGTGAATAAATAAAATAATACAATAAGTACTAAAAAAACAAGAAACAATATAAAAGAATTTGGGGTAAATCTGCAACCTCTAAATTATATTTATTTAAATGGCTATCGAAAACATTAGAAGTAGATCTTTAAAATGTCTCTCGTGACTTCATAGTCAAATCTCATGGATCTTAGAAAGGTCTCCTCTACTTTTTAAAAGTACTAGCAATTTGATGTTTGTACCTACTTGACTTTATGAGCCAACTCCATAAACTAACTTATCGACTACATTTTTCACATCATTTATCTGCTATATATTTTAACAAATAATGACGCAAATAATAACTGAGAAATGGTGTGCTGGTATTTCTCCACTTTAATCTCATTGATAAATAAAAAGAGAATTAGATTATTGTGTCCTTATATTTTAGTTCATTCTCCAATTTTATAATTTTCATCGTCGCGAGATTTGCGAGTTAACCTCAGTTGATTTATATTTTTTTCTATTGTTTTTTTAAATTAAATTTATTTTTTTTCTTTGACATTAAGTTATTTGATAATTAAGCTTTCAAGATTTTATTAATGTTTTTTTGAACGCGTCCATTCTAGTATCACGACTGGGTCAAATATTTTGTATCTTAACCTAAGTTGGTTTGAATTGAGATTTTTTGACTTTTTTTTTTTAATTTTATGTGTGTGTGTAATTTTTGTCTTTCAACATTTTATTTGCTAAAGATGAGCTTCACCTTTCTTTTTATTTTTTTTTATATAATTATCATGATCTTATTTGATTTATTAGAAATTGGTATTCATACCTTTTTTTCCGTATTTTTTATGTGATTATCCCAATTTTATATCTATGATCGCAAAGTTTGTGATTTAACCTGATTTAACTGGGGTTTTTTATTGTCTTTTTTTCCCCTTTAGCATTAAGTTGTTCTGTAATACGGGTTGGCTCAGATTGAATTCTTTTTAATTTTTGTTATTTTTTATAATTTATTTATTTTTGTTGTATTTTTAATCATATTATTTAAATTACCAATAAAAAAAGACTTGGGTCTTGGGTTTTTTTTCCTTGGCAATTTTTGTTATGTTGATAAAACTTTTATTACAAATCTAATTAATGCAATTCTCCTAAATAAAATCCAACTTATGTCAATATTTTCCCCCAATTAATGTAAACATTTTGGAGATAAAAATAATAGCTAATAAATTAGTATTGGGTACATTATTATTTTTCGTATGAGTAACATTTAGGTAAAATTAAAAATTAGAAAATTAGAATTTTTGAATTAATTTTAACAGACCGAATATTTTATTATCATTGTCATCCATTTTGAGGAAAAAAATAATTATCACTCATAATACAAAAAGATGCGATCGATTAAAAAAAAATGCCCAATACATATTTTTTGTTACTGGTCGTCTATTATAGGTAATATTCTTATAATATTTCCCTAAAGTTTTACACTCATTAGAAAGTAATAAAATATATAATTTTTTTTCTAGTTACATATTTTTTTTTATTGAATTAATTACTACATAATCTTGGGACATTGCTATTCTTTTCAATTTTAGGTTTTATAAGGCTAATGATATTCTCAAATTAACTTTTAACCATTGTTAATTATGGATTCATCTTTTATTTTTAATCCCATCAAATATTCGGTCTGAGTCAACTGCATGGGCAAATGGGCCTTCATACGGCTTATTAAAGCTTGATGACTTGAATTCCTCACTTCCCATTGGGCCCAAACTCTTAGAATCAATATCCAGCCCATTCTCAATATGATCACTAATATTCAGCAGGGTTCCTTTTCTTCAGTTAGCGTATCAAATTTATTACGCTTAGGAATGGTATTATTACCCTTTAATTTCGCTCCTTCCTGTTCCGTTTGACAACAAGCCATTCTCCATGCATTTCAAATAGTACAGTTTATGGGGCTTGATTTTCAGGATTAACATTAATACTTGGGATGTTCGGGATTGTGCCGTTACCGGCCAAAGGAGTGCCGTCGCCGGAGAAGATCCACCATTAACTAGGACCTGGGGCTGCTCGATGCATTTTTTATGCATACAATTTCTACTAACATGACCGTAGCACCCACATGAACTGCAAATATATAGTGTGAAGGCCCTCGTACTCAACTTTGTGCCAATGATCTTGAATCCAAACTTTCCCTACCACCGGTTTATCAAGGTCTTCTTCAATACAGATCCTTGTAAATTCCCCCCTCTCCCTTATTGGTGTTCCTAAAGCCGAGGTCGAGGGCATAAAAAAGCTTTCGTCATAGAACACCACATTCAAATCCGGAATTCTATCCAAAATGAGGGCACGATCGATCAATCCAAGGATATTCATGATCGAATTTCACCATGAAGAAACCGTGCCCAACATCCATTAGATCAAATCCAACGGATAATCTCCATGATTGTTTAATTTAGCCTAAGATTCATCTGTGTGAATCCAATACTTTTTCCAAGTAATTTCACTGTCAATGCATCCCTCCAAGGGTAACACAGATCATTAAACACCCTATCATCCAACAACACCCTCGGTAATAAACGATTGCCATCTTCACATCTTGCAAGAAATCCACCTTCTCCCGTGATGGTGGAGGTGGCTTAGAACCCAAGACTATGTCTCTAAACTATACCTTGCTACCATGTCCATCTGGTGGTTTGCCAGGTATATATGGGGACATGGGGGCTATGGCTTCCAGAGAATTCCACTTCCATTGCAGTGATTTCACAAACCCGGAAAAGTAAAACCAGGAAAAGTGAAAGCACTCAGTTGTGAAGAAGAGAAAAATGCCTGTTCTTTTTACTACCAAAATAGTTATCCTTGTTCATGCTAAGTTTGTGATATATATCAAATCCCATGTCAACTCCATACAACATTATTAAACTAATCGATCAATTTTTTAACACCGTTGCATGATTACATTTGATAAAGAGAAAAGGTATACCAAAGTTAGAGACGTATTGCAACTAGATAAGCATAATTAAATGGAGGCAGTATTAGAAATACATGGGCGATGAGAGCTCCAGTTGTCCAAGAAAATCCAAATGGAAAAGGTGGAAGATGTGAAACCACTAGAACTAACCGGAAAAATCAAGAAAAAGCATCAATGATCATAACAAGTGGATGGATTAATGATTCTCATCAAAGAATGAATATGTTGTCTCTATATATGCTTTATTAGGTAGGCCACCGCCAGACACACCTAATTCTTCTCATGTCTCCATCCGGTGGTTTCAGCCATGAGAACTTTAAAAGTGAAAATACATCTTTGTGATGTGTCGCCTGCGGGCTACAGTTAAAGATATTTAGTTTTAGTCGGTAATAGTTAGGTGGTCTCTTTTATTTTAATAAAAGAATATTATAAAAATCTAAGATGTAAAAGTGTTGAGTTTAGCTATAATGTCGGATTTAAAAATGTTGAGTCTGGCTATAATATTAAATCAAATAATAATATTTATAATATTAATAATAATATGTAATTTGTTATTCAAAATTTTTATTTTTTTTAATCTTTCAAAAAAAATTATTTTTTTATAGTAATAATAGTTTTTTAAAATTTATTAATGATAATAATAATAATAATAATTTTTAATTTTACACTTCAAATTAAATCTATGATTGTTTTTCAATATTGATAATATTTTTTTTTTAATTTTTTAATTATTTTATTAATTATATCAATTATAATAAAAAAAATAATATTTATAACACAAATAATAATATTTTTGATATTAATACTTTTAATTATAATAATATTTATAATACAAATAATTATATTTAGAAACATAAGACCCAAGAACCTTGAGTCCTGACACAAGATCCATTAGCCTTGGGTCCCGACGCATGACCCATTAGTCTTGGGTCCTGACATCAAACCCAACAGAAATGACACCCGACGCAGGACCTAGGGGAATTGGGTCCTGACACAGGACCCATTAGCCTTGGGTCCTAACGCAGGACCCAAGAGCATTGGGTCATGACAGAGCCCAAATAAATTGGGTCATGATGAAAGACCCATCAGACTTGGATCCTGACGACGGACTCATTAGTCTTGGGTTCAGACGTTGGGTTCTGACGAAGGACCCAAGAGATTGGGTCCTGACGAAGGATCAATAATCTTGGGTCTGGCGGGGTTGCAAAACCCAAGGCATTTGGGTCTGCGCTCTAGCCACACCCGAGCTCCTTCGATGAGGCGCTCCTTTCCTGCCTCAAGTTTCTTGGGTCTGGAAGGGAATTCCTAAACCAAGTTAATAATAATAATAATAATAATAATAATAATAATAATTGATTTTACCTTTCAAATCAATTCTATGTTTTTTTATATTAATAATATTTTTTTACAAATTTAACAATATTAATGAATATAATAATATTTATAATAATAATAATAATAATATTAAACTCGTCTGACCTAAGTTCTTATAATATTTATTACACAAATAATACTATTTTTTATATTAATACTATTAATTATAATAAAAAAAATATTATTTATAACACAAATAATAATATTTTTGATATTAATACTTTTAATTATTATAATAATATTTATAACACAAATAATACTATTTTAATATTAATACTTTTAATTATAATAAAAATAATAATATTTATAACACAAAAAACCTAAGACCCAAGAACCTTGAGTCATGACGCTGGACCCAAGAGAAATATAATAATAATAATAATAATAATAATAATATTTATAATACAAATAATAATATTTTTAATATCAATAACATTAATTATAATAAAAATAACAATATTTATAATACAAAAAATAATATTTTTAATTTATTTATTATTATATTAATAATAATAAAAATAATAATCTTTATAGCACAAATAAGAATAATTTTTATATTAATACTTTTACTTATAATAAAAGTCTTGTATCCTGACGTAGGACCCAAGAGAATTGGGTACTGATGCCAGACCCAAGTGAGTTAGGTCCTGACACATGACTCATTAGCCTTGGGTCTGGACCTAGTGCTTTTGGGTCCCCAAACTTATTGGGTTTTGTTGTGCAACTGGACCAAAGCTATTTTAGATCTTGACCCCAACAGGACCCAACTCTAATGGGTCCTCCTAGAAGCAGGACCCAACACATAATTTATTTATGTATTTAATAATACATATATTTAAAACTATTGAATAAAAAATCTAAAGACAATAAAATATTGATAAAACTTTGAATCTCATCCACTAATATTATAAAATTAAAATATCTTCTATTACCCAAAATAATATTACATTATAATATTTATAAATTATTTTTTAATGGATTTTATTGTTAAAAAATTCTCTTATATAATACAAATATATAAAGTATATGATGTGAATCAAAAATTTATTGAGAGCTTCAATATGATAATATTAGAGAAAACAATTAAAAAGTTTCAAATTTTTTTCAAAGAATTTTTGAAACATAAAAACAAACATGCCTAAGGAAAATCAACATAACCTCAAATCCAAAAAAATTATGATCACCCAATTTTTAAATAATATAAAAAAAACTCCCATCAATTTATTTCCTCTTTACTGTATGGAAAACAATTACATGAGAGAAAAGAAAAATAATTACTGATGGGTCTAGCGACAGCTGGACCCAAAGCTATTTTGGGTCCTTCTAGGGGCAAGACCCAACTCAGACCAGCAGGACCACCTTAATATATTCTCCTTGGGTGCGGTTGCGCAGCCAGACCCAATCTCAATATATTTAAAAACAAAATTAAAAAAATAAAAAAAACATCAAAAAAATTAATTTGAAGTAACGAAAACAATAAAAAAATTTCATTTTTTTTCAAAGTTTTTTTGAAACGCTAAACCAAACATGCTTAAATAAGAAAATTAAACCCAACCTGAAATAAAAAAAATTATCATCACCAAACTTTTGAATAATATAAAAAAAAATTCACATTAATTTATTTTCTCTTTAAAGTATGAAAAAAATCAATAAGAGAAAAGACAAAAAATTTCAAGAGGAAAAAAAATAAAATTGAAAATATCTTAAAATATTTTTTAAAAAATATATTGAGATAATATTTTTTTTATTTTTTAAAATCTATTTTTTATATAACCACATCAAAATAATAAAAAAATATCTTAATATGAATTAAAGAAAAAAAAATTGTCAAACTTTTTTCAAAGCAAAACCAAACATGCTTTAATAAGAAAATTCAACCCAATCTCAAATGAAAAAAAATATTATCATCACCCTACTTTTGTATAATATAAAAAAAAATCACATTGATTTATTTCCTCTTTACATCATGAAAACAAATCAATAAGAGAAAAAGAAAAAACAATTCA
>Ga0307515_10025667_pt1 | contig 10183 bp, 5 predicted proteins | sample 17_EM_MG_FD_194513 | JGI IMG/M metagenome (GOLD analysis project Ga0307515, IMG submission 194513) | Populus trichocarpa ectomycorrhiza microbial communities from riparian zone in the Pacific Northwest, United States - 17_EM | ecosystem: Host-associated > Plants > Roots > Unclassified | place...
TAATATTTATAGCTAACTCTTAAAGGGCATATAGCTAACTAGTAAGAATAGGGGAGAAACTGGAGATAATAATAGATTTAAATATAGAAGCGCTACTAGGAACACAAGATATGGGAATAGAAAGCTCTATATAAAATAAGTAGTAACCAGGATATAGATACAAGAGATAAAAGCTCTAAATGTCCTAGAGAAAGTGGAAATAGAGAAAGTAAGGAATAAAGAAGAGGCGAAGGACCCCCGCTAGGGGTCCGCCACCTATCTATTATATAGTATAACTACGGTAATATAAACCACCGTCTTATAAGGCCCTTGCTAGACAGCTTAGACCTAAAAAAACACTATATCCTTACTATATAAGAGCCGTATTATAATGCCTATATATAATTAATATACTACCCCTAAGGATTCCAGCTCCTATATAAACCAAAAGCAGCCATATACGTATACTTTATAATTAGTAAGGCTATTAGCCTATTCTTATAGTTATAGCAGGTAGTTAACCCAGATATTATAGTTATAATAATTTAGACATATAGGGGACCGGTTTAAATTATTAATATATATAACCCTAGGGTTAAAGGGGTCCCACAAATAGAGAATATTATATTAGTAATAAGCTTACTAGAAACTAAAGATATAGAGTTTATCCTATTAAAAGACATAAACCTCCACTACCCGCGGTAGGGGGGTATCTATATTGCTACTAAATAATAGATAGAGTGCCTATTAAAAGCTATAAACACCTAGGGCCTTAAGCTAGCCACCCCCCTAAGAGTAATTATATAGCAATAAGGCACCGCTAGAAGTACAATTAACCTTATATTTATAGACAAAGGCCTATACTAAAGACTCGAAAAGTATAACCCTAAAGAAGAATAGGCACTTACTCTAGACTATATCCCTATCTAAATATAGCTAGATCTAGATATTAAGGCATAATTAAATAGCAAAAGATATATAATAAGAAAGCTTAAGACAAACAGCTTCCTTAACACAGTTAAACAATAACTTTAAGACCTAGAAGAAATCCACCCAATACTAAATAAGCGAGGCTTAGTGGCTACCCCTAAGGAAATTAACTAAAGACTAAAAAGGATCTAGGCAGCAATTAAAAATAGGTTAGAAGAGCACTGCCTAGTCTTAAAAGCGGGCCCCTATACGCGATACATATAGTCCGCACAATACGCGGTTCTTATTGCCAGCCAATAATAAGCAAGAAGAAAATACATAAGCAGCTATAATCTTAAAGATAAGAGATATTATAAAGATACAAAAAACCAGCTAAAGAATACCCTAAAAAAAGAAGTAAGGAATAGCTAGAGACGGTTTATAAATAAGCATACTATTAACTTAAGCCTCCCCTATAATAAAGGTCTTTAGAGGATAGCAAAATAGGTAAAGAGAAAGGCAGGACATCTAGTAGAAGACCTATACCTTCCGCCCCTACGAAGACTAGGTAAATTACTAGCTATAAGCAATAATAATAAGAAGGTAAAAATCCTTATAGAAAGATTTTTCCCTTAACCAGCTTTAGTAGACCTTAGTAATATTATAGGTAAAGCACCGGTGACTTACCTAAGGGTTAATAGTAATATAATAACCGAAGAAATGGCTAGAACTATTAGCCGCCTTTTAAATAATATAGTACTAGGACTAGATAGGATTTTAAATAAAGCCCTAAAGACCTACGGACCACTAATAGCACCTTAGCTTACGGATATAGCTAAAGCATACTTTATAATAGGCTACTACCTAAGACTTAAAAGAGCTATAATAATATTTATCCTATATAAAGAAGGTAAAGCAGACTACTTATTTCTAGGGAGCTACCGCCCTATTGCCTTAGAGAATACCCTTAGCAAGATTTTAGAAAGGGTAATAGCGGACTATATAGTAGATACGGTAGAGGAACACGCCCTACTACTATAAAGCTAAATAGGGGCAAGAAAGAACCGCTTAACACTATTAGCACTTACGCTACTCGCTACCACTATTAAATTAGCATAGGTAATACGAAGGGACTTTATAGTATTAATGCTTAGCCTAGATATTAGTGGCGCCTATAATAATATACCCTATAAGCGTCTCCTATATATCCTTAGAGTAAAAGGCTTCCTAGAATAAATTATATAATTTATTTAAGGGTTTACAGGCTAAAAAGAAATATTGCTAATCTTTAGCGGATACTAAAGCCCTTTTATTGCAGTTGCAACAGGAATACTATAAGGATTACCCCTCTCGCCTATACTTTTTTATTTCTTTATAAGCAACCTACTTAACTCCTTTAAGGAAGGGGCGACCTAGGGGATAGGCTTTATTAATAATATAAACTTAATTATATACGGGCTAATAGCCGCAGAGAATTGTAGAATGCTAGAGAAAGCTTATAATACCTATATAGAATAGGCAAGACAATATAAAGTCTAATTCTTACTAGAAAAGTACCAGCTAATCTATTTTATAAGAAAACGTAACTAATTTATAGATCTTTAATATATAATTCGCATCTAAGGCTTTAGGGGTTAGCTAGTTTAGGGCCTAAGAGTATTAGGAGTATAGGTAGACAGTAAGCTTTAGTAAAGCGTATATGCGGCCTAAGTAGCCCATAAGGGCTAAGTATAGTATATTATATTATCTAGGATTATTAATTCTATATAGGGCCTATGCTTCTAAAGGTCACGCCTACTATATATAGCAGTTGTCCGGCCAACTATAATATATAGGTCCAGTATTTAGGCCATTAGAGAATCTAAAAAAGGCCCCCCTAAATTACTCCTTAAACTACTCTAAAAGGTCTAAATAGCCTACCTCTAGAGTATAACAGGCGGATATAAGCGAATAGCCACAGCACTGCTTAAAAAGGAAGCTAATATTCCCCCCCTATAACTATATATTAAAGCCACTATAATATAAAGGGCGTAAAAGAAACGCAACTTTAATATTATAAAGTATATTAAAACACGCCTAAATAAACTATAGAGGGACCCTAGGGCGCCTTATAGGAGAATAAACTAATAACCCTAAAGTAGGGAAGATATATTAAAGAAATAGGTAAAGAAAGCAAAAGAAGAATAGTGCTACTTTAGGGCCTAGGCCTATATAGAGGAGAAAGGGAGATGCGTAAGAGGCCAGTAAGGACAATAGTAAGAGAGAAAAAAGAGCTAAAGTAAAGCATAAAAGAACGCCGGGAAACTAACTACCGTAATATAATACTAGCTAGACTAACGCTAGAGAGGCGTATAGGAGTTAAAGGTATAGAGGTTAACTAAGGTAAGAAGAACCTAAGCCGTAGCATAGTTAACGCTATAGGGGGTAAATACCCTAGGGCTCTAAGAAGGCCTAATAAAGGCAGAAAATATAATAGTAATACTCTTAAGAATAGGAGTAATAGGACTAAAAGACTAGCTCTACTAGGTAGGTGTCCTAGTAGGTAGCCTAAGATATAAATATAGCTGGCCAAAACAGACACTAAAGCATATAATACTGCTATGCCCCTTATATACTAACTAAGAAGTAATGCTTTTAGTAGCTAGTATAGAAAACTATAAAACACTGCTCTTAATATAAAAAGGCCTTAAGGCGGTTACCTAGTGGCTTATTAGCCAAAATGTACTAAACTAGTTCCGGGTTATAAAGGAAATAGTAATAGAAGGCAGGGGGGTAAGCAATGGGTGCCCCCTAATAACTCTATAGTAGTAGAGTAAAGTTTACAATACTAGCGCGTCCGTAGGCTTGTTACAGCAGCAGTGGTTCCCAAGAAGGTCAAAAAGTAAGGTAGCAGGAGCACCACAGGTGACTCGCAGGCGCCTTACAGGCGCCTTATAGGCGAGTCCCAAAAGGCGGGGAGATGGATCACGGGGTTTTCTCAAATAGAGTTTTCTCCCCATATGTATATAAGGAGTAGTCCGCGTGGGCCTAATAGGGATCCGAATCGGACGTTAAGCAATGAATTATTATTAATATAGCATTCTACAAGCTTTAGTTTAAAGGTATTAGTATAAGCTATAACACTAGTTATATAATTACGGACCTATAAGAGGAGCGTGGAAACTATTGCGTATTAATTAGATCTTTAGCTATTATATATATGCTACAAATAGTCTAGAAATAGACTTGGCTTTAGAGTATAGATTAGCCTTCTTTTTAGAGTTGCTTTAGTGTCGGAATATTAGTTATATAACGTGGTTACGGGACTATAAAGCAAGACTAGCTAATCTGACCTTGGAGCAAACCCCTATTTCTAGACAATAACAACTACTAACTTCAATACCGCATACGTACCACTACAAGTGATATTCGTGCACGTTGATAATGCGAGTATACTGATAGTTACTATCCTCCTACCCAACACGTTATCCATCCCGCTCTTATCCAAACCCTACAATATGCGACCAAGAAAAGAGCGATGTGAAGAGTTTACTAGCAAGAGTCTCCAACCCATTTCTAAAGTCCTCACATTATTGCTTAAATGCTTACTTATTCCTCGCTAGAGATCTATGACACTCATCAAAGACTCCTGGTGTTTATCTCATAAATCAGACGCCTCATGGAGAAAATTTGGGGAAGAAGGGCACATGCCTACTACCCCCTATAACCGTCCCAATTTTCTGCGAAGCGTCTGAGAGCTTTCGGCCAAATTTTAGGGTAATCAACCACCAGAATCTCAAATCACTGCCAAACTTACCATCCCCCCATCGTCTAATTACTCTAAAAATAATACGAGGTAAAAGCTATATTGTAACTTTATTATATAATAAGTTAGATATATTACATTAAACAAATATATTATATCTCTTGTAATTGGGCCATAAATTATAAGAAGGGGTAAAAATCAATTTTCGGAACTTCCGGTTACTACCACAACAACGCCATAGGTACGCACGGTGCCCTCTGAGGCCTACCTCGTAGCCTCGTAAAACCATAACTCTTTACCTATAAAGCCTTCTAAAAAAATTTGCTGTAATATTAATTATATAGAAGTTTCTAAGCCTTTGAAATATCTAAAGTTGGTGGGTTTTGGTATGTCCGAGGCTACGACGGCCTCGCCCCTTAATTTTCTCTGCGAAGCCATGGATGCACGTGACCGTCATTGTCAAATAGAATTCCGACTTGGAGCCCCATCCCACCTCAAGAACAAAACACCATGGCAACTCCAATTTCACAAGCAACATCTATCCCACGATTCCTCCTCCCTGGACTTACGTGGGCTTCAACCTCTGTGAGCCCAAAAATCTCTGTTAGCGTCCTTCAGCGAAACCAAACTCGGCGTATCACTTCGCAGTCCGTTGGCCATCCCAGACAATCTCAATTCGATTGTTCCAATGCTATCTGGAACGCTTCCACATTAAGTCGATGTGCGAGCTCTTTTCACCATGCCTCGCCACTATCACAATGCGCGCCTATCCGTCGTAACTTTTCTGCCACAGCGCGTCAAGCTCGCGATCATCACTTCGACACTCTCAAGTTTGTTCAAAGATTAAAGGATGAGGGCTTTACGGAAGAACAGGCTGTCGCTATGATGAAGGTCCTCAGCGATGTTATAGAGGAGAGGTAATTTAAGAGTCAGTCAATTGCCTCGAGATTCACACTAATAGTCCATAGCATTCAGAACCTCACACGAACTATGGTCCTCCGCGAGGACCAAGAAAAAGCAACATATACTCAGAAGGTCGACTTCGCCAAGCTCAGATCAGAACTTCTCACTGCCGACTCGACAGAGTCCTCCCTTACGCGCGCCTCACACGAACGTTTAACCAACGAAATAGCGAAACTCAATTCGCGGCTGAGAGATGAGGTGCAGCGGACACAGGCGTCTTTCAGGCTTGACCTGAACCTTGAAAAGGGACGAATTAGAGAGGAGGCGAATGTGCAGGAGTTGAAAATCAAAGAGACGGAGACACGGATTGAGCAGGAGACGGCGGTGCTGAGGGAGAAGCTTGAGGCGGTCAAATTCTCAACACTACAGTGGCTAATGTACGTCACTCCTTTCACTTTCACGACTATGAGCTGGCATGAAATGCTAATCAGGACTACTGCAGGGGCGTTTGCACGGGAACGGCGGCTCTAATCCTAGGAGCCTGGCGTTTGCTAATGTAAGGCGCGCATGCCTCTTGAGGTCCAAAATTAGGAGCGACGCACATGGCATGCCTACATTGTAGTGGACATCAGAAATGTGAGATTTGATGAAAATACCTAGCTTCACTGGTGGACTTGTTCATCGGACAACGTTCAGCCAGAATCCCTGCTGGCTCGATCATCGTGCATATGAAGCCGGTGCTACGACATGACAGTCTTGATTCGAGGACAGTGGCCTTGCCGGATGGGGCTTTTTGTGAAGCAATACCGTAGGTAAAAGTGTTGATGTCCATCGAAGCCCAAAGTCGCGGGAGTCCTAATGACTTGGGCTGATATGCCAGTTGCGCTGTCCTGAAGGTACCCGGTCCTGGCTACGGTCAAAAGCAAGCTGCCCTAGGGCGCTCGGGTGCCATCCATTGCTTGACCAACTGTACCGAATGTACTCCGAGATCTAGAAGGGCGGTGGTAAGTGAGAAGTCTAAGCCAGGCTCCGAGAGGTCGGGTTATGGTGGTCTATACCTTGCCCGAAACATGATAATACACAATACTGCGCCCTTGGAATCCAACGAATCAGGGGTGAAGTTGGGGACGTCTGCTGGCTTCTTCCAAGTTTTCCGAGCTGCCTCCACAGCAAATTGGGATGTGATTGGCGCATCGAAAGCAGCCAGAGACCACGGCCCCGGTTGGTCGGCAAGGTTTCGTCAGCCATAGCCAGAAAGACCGCCTTGCCCGATTCAATAATGTGACTGGTGTGACAGGTGAACATGGGAGACTTTGGAGCAGGGAGAGCAGGGCAGAGCAGGGAGGAGCATAACAAGACAACAAACGCACCAAACGACGCCTGCGATGACGCCTGCGCCCACGCCTTAGCACCCTGTGATGTAGTGTCGCAGCCTGTTCTCACATGTTCTTTTCAACGATGTGCAAACCCGCATCGGCGGCAAGGAGGCTGGTGCTGGCGTAGTTTCAAGCCCTTTTGAATGCCATTTCCCGCCCTGAGTGAATGTATTAGACAGCTGGCAGCCCACCGGTGAAGGTTGAGTGCAGCTGGGTGAAGTTGTTGTGTCTTGCGCTCTGGATCAACGACGGTCACTCTGCGCGGGCCTCGCTCGTCAAAAAGCGGCAGGCTCCCAAGCCAGCGAGATCCCCAAAACACTTCATCTTCCATCACCAAACTCCCAGACCGCCTATCGTAAACCCACCACAACCCCAACCCTCTCCTACACCATTTGAAAACACTCTTCTCCACCTCCCATTATTTACCATGGCCAATGAAGTATGTCCTCTGCCATCCATACCCCTTGCCCGCTGCTCACCTTGTCGGTGGGGGATGCCCCTCTGGCGCTTGTCATGGCACGATAAAACGTCAACAGATCGCTAACATGACTCCCAACATCTAGCGCGAGAGGTACGATTGCATTAAACCCGTCTATAGTGTGAGACTCCAGGGATTGACTTTACAACAGCAAGACTTTCCTGGCGCGGCTCTGTGAGCAGGCTGAACGCTACGATGGTGAGTGCTAGCCCCGTCAATCCCTTGACCATGGCTCGCGTGCTGACTCTTTTCGTCTGTAGAGATGGTCACATACATGAAGGTTAGTAAATACACACATGCCGATTGAGTAGAGCACTCGACTAATCCATTATTACAGGAAGTTGCGAAGGTATGACGAACCCAACACTTCCGATCACGCCAGCGCCTCCCTGCCCAATAGTCACCTCCCAGCATGCCCTAACCACAGACAACAGATCGGCGGAGAATTGACCGTGGACGAACGTAACCTACTGTCCGTCGCCTACAAGAACGTCGTTGGCACCAGGCGCGCGTCATGGCGCATAATCTCTTCGATCGAGCAGAAAGAAGAATCCAAGGGTTCCGAAAAGCACGTTGGCACCATCCGCGAGTACCGTCAAAAGATTGAGACCGAGCTTGAAAAGGTCTGCCAGGATGTGCTCAACGTTCTCGACGAGTCACTCATCCCCAAGGCCGAATCCGGCGAGTCTAAAGTCTTTTACCACAAGATGTACGTGCGCCCGGACCAATCCAATCCTTCGTAGATGCGATTGATACTTTTTGGTCTTTCGTCCCAAAACTCACACCATTGGTGCTGTAGGAAGGGTGACTATCACCGTTATCTTGCCGAATTCGCGTCTGGAGAAAAGCGTAAGGTCGCTGCCACTGCGGCACATGAGGCGTACAAGGTATGATGCAATGACAAGTACTTTCCCTAGACTAGGTAAACTAATGATTGTGCACAGACTGCTACCGACGTTGCCCAGACGGAGCTGACACCGACGCACCCAATTCGTCTCGGTCTTGCCCTGAACTTCTCGGTATTCTACTACGAGATCCTGAACTCGCCTGACCGCGCCTGCCACCTTGCCAAACAGGCATTCGATGACGCCATCGCAGAGCTCGACTCACTGTCCGAGGAGTCATACAGGGACAGCACTTTAATCATGCAGCTGCTCCGTGATAACCTTACTCTCTGGACATCTTCAGACGGCGCGGAAGCCGAGCCCGCTGGCGAGGCACCGAAGGAGGCCGAGAAGCCGGCAGAAGTCAAGGAACCTGCCCCAGAAGCAACTGAGGAAGCACCTCCTGCTCCGGCTGCGGCCTAAATTTGCACAAGTGGTCAATCTTCACGACTATCCGTTTCCTTGTCCAAACGAGCCGGGACAACAATCTGTTTAGATCTTCTCACTGGAGACATCTCAAAGGACGGTTACGGCAGGAACAAGATCGTCGGGTCGTCAGGCGCGAGTCTATTGGAGTTTGTTTCCTTGTCTTGAAAATTGGTACAGTACACTAGCGGTTCGGGATTTACCCACTCACACGAATTGTCATGTCTGTTTTTCCTTCCCTAGCACCTGTTTTTCTCCCCAATCTCACTGGTTCCCATTTTGTTCTCGAGTCGAGCCTCCCTTGCTTTTGCAATCCCTTTTATTCCCAAACCTACTAAATCCCTACAAAGTGGAAGGATGGATGATATTACTGTAGTGGTTTATGGAGCGGCGTGAGAGGGCAGCCGGTATTTTATGATGCCTTCTCTTTACTCTTTTGTCATATATGCTGCACTTTAGAACAAACTGCTAGAGACCTTTCCACGAGACCTTGCGTGCGTGGTCGTGATATGCCGGAGACGTCTTCAAGACGGAAGCTACGGAACGGTAATGCCGCAGCAACAGAGGTTGAATTCAGCTCACGCGAGAGGAATTCACCACTCTATCTTCAAAATAACAATTTGTGAGATTTGCTACAACTATTTCGTATCCAATATCAGGGACTGCTATTCTACAAACCTTTCCATATCTCCATCGGAATTGACGCGACGCCGATGGTCGGCTCATCTCGCGCCCCTCCTCCCGGTGTCCCCACGAAAAAAATCCCACCCCACGTCCAGGCTCGTCCCGCTAGACCAAGCAATAACCACCGCAGCGCCATTCCAGTCACCAGAATCCTGCAAACGCGGGAACAATGATACTGCGATAATCTCATGCGCGGCCGCTGTATATACATTAACTTGCTTTCTATTTACAAAACCAGCCAGCGCATCTATCTACCTCTCTCTCTACCAACCTACCGGCCTCCCTACCTACCTCATACCTCTCTACCTCCCTACCTACCTGCCTCTACCGCAACCCCCCATCCCCACCACCATAGCCGTCCTCCATCCCGACCAACGCGATCAGCTACCAAAAAGCATGGCCCCCCAACAGAACCACTACGCCGTCCTCGCGCTCCCGACCCCCTCGCGCTCCGCCCTCCTCTCCGGCACCAGCGCCGCCGCCCTCTCGCCGCGCGAGCTGAAAGCCGCATACCGCGCCGCGCTGCTGCGCTGGCATCCAGACAAGGCGGGGACGAGGGTGGGGGTGGGGATAGGGGTTGTGGAGCCCGGAATAGGGAAGCGCGAGGCGGGTTTGGCAGGGGATAGGGATAGGGATGCGGATGCGGGTGCGGATGGGGAGGGTGATGAGATGAGGGGGGAGATGGGGAAAGGGGAGAATAGGCGGGAAGGGAAGGCCCGGGGCCCGTCCGTCGATGCGATCACGGCTGCGTACCGGGTGCTCGGTTCGGCGGAGGCGCGGCGGGCGTTCGAGAGGGGGT
>Ga0307515_10025668_pt1 | contig 10182 bp, 13 predicted proteins | sample 17_EM_MG_FD_194513 | JGI IMG/M metagenome (GOLD analysis project Ga0307515, IMG submission 194513) | Populus trichocarpa ectomycorrhiza microbial communities from riparian zone in the Pacific Northwest, United States - 17_EM | ecosystem: Host-associated > Plants > Roots > Unclassified | place...
CATCGGCCTTGAATGCGCACTCAGGTCGAGGGGTTATAAGAGATGGTATGGGAGTGGATTTCGGTCTCCCAGCGCCGTCTCCTTGGGTTTCCGATGACGAACGGGGTTTGAGGGCTTCGCTGGGCTGATTGTGCAGAGGCTGAGCATGACCGGGGTTAACGCGAATCAATTGTTCTCTGATGGCTTTGGGAGCAGTTTGAGTGGTAGTAGCACCTTCGGTGTGAGGACCTCGCGCTCGTAGGCGACGGGCGGGGATCAGGGTGTCATGATCCGAGTCGGCAAGCCGCTTCAACACAAGGTCGGTTACACAGTCGCAGCCGTCCGGCTTCATAGCGGGTTGTTATGATGTGCGTACATCAGGGTATGAGGGCTTACGTAGAAGTCTCGAGTGAGAAGAATATCTGATATAACCGTGCTAGATCATATTTGTGATCCTCTTCGGACTGAATCGCTTTATCGAGTCCCAGCGTTTCGAGTTCGTCGATCTTATCTTCCAATTCCTCAAGCGCACTGCAAGTATCGCACCTTAGATAACAAGAAGGAAACAGAAAGTGGACCTACTCATCCAATTACATACCCTCATTGTACTGTTTCTCTGTTGGCCCGTCTGGGCCGATAAAGTTGTTGAACCAGATGATGAGATGGAAAGCTTGACGAGCGATGTTAATGGCTTGGAAGGAGAACCACTTCAATCTCCTGCTCGTCCGAAGGATATCGCCAGCCTGAACGTAGCTCGACAACAGGAACTTGCAGAGCGGCTTTTCAAGTATCGGCGTCTGGAACTGCAAATGAAACGATTGGTCAAAAATGACAATTTGAGCGCCTAATAATTTGTCAGATACCGTAATCCCTTCCCTAGGACTGCGATCTAAGAGCTGGTTCGAGGGCCAATAAGGATTTGAACTTCCAGGTCGACGGTCAGTCGTGGATTCTCCTTCGGAGGAGCCCGAAAGAAGCCGGAGTACATCACTAGCAATTTCGGACACCTTCCCTGATAGACTCCCGAGCCAGGTGGCCAGGTGGGCCTGTGTATCGCTGCGAAAATGCTGGTCGCTTTGAACCTATGCAGAGCCAATAAGGAGACATAAACTACACGGGTGATGAACGCTATACCTTCTCATCCGATACCAGCGTCTGGAAGAATCCTTCCTCAGCGAGGTACCAATGGGAGGTATCGCCACAGGCCAAAACAAGCATGTCTACGAGATCGAGTAGACGGGCCTTTTTCGATACGTCTGGGTACAAGTTGAACCTGGCGATCACTGCTTGGACCAGCTTTTGCGCGCTAAATGCAAGTGGTGAGATACGCGTCACTGGAGCAGAGGGGAGAGGTAAAATACCCTTCACTGCCTTCCACTGCAACCTTGTCGCAAAGCTTGGAAGCACTGGCTCGATCGAGATTGTCTCCATCGCACGTCTTAACTGTAGCTGGTCAGGAAAAAGAGATCTGAGCAGGCGATCCAACGACGGACTTATTTCGAGATCGTATGGAGCAAAGCTTGCAGACTCAGGAGGTATTATTTGTTTGGGGGGTTGGGGGGGGCTCTGGGCGGGGGTTCTGAGGACTTGCCCCCCATGAAGGGCCGTGGTTCGGTTGAGTTTCGAGTATATCACAAAGAGGTCCTCGTTCACCAGAGCCGAGTAATACAGAGACAATCTTGTTGTGTGAACCCTCTGGTGTACGTAAGGAGGTGGAGTCTGAGGCGCAATCCCCGGCCTAAGGCGTAAGACAAGGCAAAAAAGCATGGTCACTAAATATACTCTGTTTGTACTCTCACCACGGTCTTCCCAAAGAAACTGGTCAGTCAAGAGAATAGGCCATCGGATGTGCTAATACACGCATTCTCTAGGTAATCGCCCTCATGTGTCAACCGACCCCGCCCGCCCGCCAGGCATACTTGCCCGCTTCCCCAGCAATACGTCAGATATTCCCGACGCTGCCCTCCCCTAGTTGCTGTCATCCGTCTGTCCGTCATCGCCCCTCTTTTTACAACTGACCTCACCGAATCATGCCGCCTAAAATTCAGAATAAAATCTCTACAGGTCAGTTTAATCAGGCACATACAATATTGTTGTCGGTGCGCGTATCGGCATTTCCCCAGCAATAGATCAGATATTCCCAGCGCCTCCCTGCTGGATTATGGTGCTTAAAATTCAGAATTAGACAATGGTAGGTCAGCCTGATCATGTGTGTGCAATGACGTGGCCAGCGCGCATATTGGCACATGAGGGCTCCTTGTTTATACGCTGGCTGGGTCTTTTGTCGGAAATTGGAAACCCTTACTGTATTGGTTTTGAGCCCCAGTGTCTGGATACTGAGTTGACAGTTATATAAGGGCTTCAGGATTCGTCTTGCGTGCGTAGCGGGTTCCAAGAAACACAATTGTTCTCGTTGTACACAGCTACCCAGAAATTTCTGGCAGGTCTGGCAAAGCTCGGATTAATACCTAGTACAATCACAATCATTCTACGTAAGGGTATATCCAGGGGACTGGATTCCGTTGCACTGGAAGGGGTTGCAGTGAGCGTGGAGGAGGTATGGGGTGATGATGGAGCGGGAGCGGGAGTCGGGAATCGTGGGGGGGCATTGGAGACGCTAAGATTTCCGGGAGAGGAGGGAGGCGTCGGACAAAAGGAGAGGAAAGGAAAAGGCTGCAGAAAAATGAGCGATATCATCGCACAGGAGCTGCCTGTAGAGGTAGAGGTGGCCGGTCTAAAACTGAGGTACCCAAGTGTTTGCGCTGCGCTCAAGTTCTCCTTTTGTCTATTTGCTTCTTTGTTGATGACGTAGATAGGGATACCTTCCTTTTGTATATAGGACACTCAGTGAGCTGTGGACAGTTCCTCACGGTTCTTCCGCACTCACTGGTGTCTATAGGTCATACACGTACCATCAACTCGTATCTCGAAAAGCAACGAAGAGTAATAAATTCGATTGAAAAGTAGAGCATATAGAGTTATACAACAGTTGGTACACGGTCAAATTATTGTGTGCAGCTTGACCACTAATTGGTGCTTGTCGGGCTTGAAGTTATTTCGGTGAAAGAGCACGTCGGCCACTTTGTCGTCGTCAGGATAGTCAATGTCGCTAATACGGTCGATCTTGTGGCCAGATAGGTTCTTTGGCAGAAACATCCGCAAATGGTCGCGTACACACATGTTCTCCTCCGAGTTCAGTTCCGGGAGGTCTATACCAGAATATAAGCAAACAAAACCGATACGAAACACAGTATGCTCGTACCCAAAATAGAGCCCATCTCCTCTTTTCCATTGTCCATCAGCACGATCGCAAACTCCTTTTCATTCACGACCCAGTCTAGAACAAGTGCTCCGTCTTCGTATTCGATGTCGTCCATTGCGGGCCTAGGAAAGCGAAGGCTGAATCTGCCATCGGCCAACTCCCAAAGTCGCCCTTTCCGAGTCAGACGATGGGCATGGATTTTTCGAAGAAAGATGCGAACACCCCCTTCGCGCTCGAATACTTTGACCCCCACCAAGTGAGTGATCAACTCATTCGTTGTTTTGACATCATCCGGGAAGACTGCGGGCCATTGTCAGCGTGAAGTAATCGTCTTATGATCCACCACATACCACAAACGCTATTACGTGCTTTTGGGTCATCTAGTTGGTAAAGTTGAACCCTACAAGTCTTTGCTGTGCGAGAGTCAGATTCGATTTAAGTGAAGTTGTGTTTCACTCACGAAGATTCAATTCACATCGTACTTCCTGAAGCTTGTGTCAGCGTACTTCGTTCTTTCGCCACTCCACTCACTGTAATTATTCGGTTCATTTTCACTGAGGTTTCTTGAAACCGCCTCAACTCTCCTAATTCTGTGCTGTTTGCTCTCTTGAGGAGTTCACGAACAGCCTGATGAATATCTTGGTCATGTGAATTATCCGGAAAGCGAATCATTCCTCCTTGAGCGTTGTGCGCTAAATCGAAGGCACGTTCTGCAGCTTGAACCGTCGTATTCAGCTCCCCCATCAGCTTAACCAGGCGTTTGATAAGCCTTTCATCGTCTTTCGCGGCACTCTCGGCGATAGGATCGAGCTCCGAGGTTACCCCCGCACCTTTAGGGGTTGTGGGTGGTTGACTGTCCCGCCGCCTTGGAGGTGGTATACTATCTTGACGCCGAGGTTGATGCGACTGTGTCTCTATGGCTGCCGATGTATTCATTGGAGCTACATGATGCGCAGTGACTGTGGGGGACGTCTGCGGTGTACTTGATTTGTCTAGAGATATCGGTGGGGCCCCAAGTTGCTCCTAGAAAGAAATATAATCACCTGCCACCCCAACAGGTAACGTGTAGGTTACTCGCCCCTATGTCAGTGATGCGATCGTTGATATTTCTGAGCGTTGCAGACGTTTGAACGTGCCGCACAATATCGTACGTGTTACCTTCATGCGGATCGCTGTCGATCGCTCTATTTAAATCAACGGCTACAGCGTCCAGTTCCAACTGGGTAGTCCTAAGGGAAGATCAGATTGAGGCCGATAGTGGTGAGGCGATCACCTACATTGCGACCTGATTTCTTTGGGTGGTTGGGCTATGGGGGGCGCTCAATAACCGGCTTGTGACCCACTTTTTCAGCGCCGTGTATCGTCTCTCAACCGCCTTTGCCAAGTTCTTGTTCGTGGTACTATCTCGAACTCGCTGGATGTCTTTACTAACATTGCCCCTAAGGTCATGGAATGCCATGAGGTAGACGCGCGGATCAAGTTGACAGTACTTACCACCAAGCCTCGCGCTTTCGACTGGAGAGACCCCCAAGTCGAGAGGCTTAGGTAGACTCAAACCACTTGTAGTTAATACTCCATATGAATCTAATGCTGCAGTTCAACTCTTCCAGATGAATCAGAGGTGCATTGACACTTCAGGCACCTCACAGATCTGTCACAGATCGGAAATCAATGGTAAGTTACTGCTGGCAGATGAGATGACAGCTGTCAGATCACATGTCAGATAATGAGTTTTGGCCTTGTAGTCACATTGTTAGACAAAATGTATTAATTTTTTTTTGGAAAATTAAAAATTAAAAATTAGATGTCTAGAGTGATCCTTAGGGGCCTTGTAGTCACATTGTTAGAAAGAAATTATCGAAATAATTCGAATCCAAATTTGAAATTCTGACATCGAAAGTCAATCTACTTGTCAATAGATGCATATCTAGTAATGTTTTCACTAAGGGGTTGTAATTTTCGGTCCTTTTGAGCATGTGTGACAGTTCTCATGTCTGGGGTGATCATCTACCCACCTAACTCTGTCTTGATCCAATGAAGTGCTCATTGGCCACCACCAACCATTCATTGTGCATGTGCTGCATTAGAGTGAGTGAAAATTCATTTATTTTTGCAGCCCTAGCTTTCAGCAACTGTCATAGGATGGAACTTGGAGGATGGCCATGTAATTATGTATGCCTTCATGTATGCTTACACCTACTATGTTAAGTGTAGCAGCTGAATAGGTCTAGAGATGGACTCCTATTTATGATAATTTTATCTTGAGGATAGCACACCTTTCAGCAAGGTCCTCAAAACTGCCTGCAGTCTTATATAGTACTATACTCTCAGAAATAGGTCTATTCCCTTAGGGTCCCCTGATGTAGCTCCGCACTTTCAACTGGAGAGATGAGAGGCCTAGGTAGACTGAAACCACTTGTCGTTAACACTCAATATGAATCTAATGCTGCAGTACTACTCTTCCAGAGGAATCAGAGGGGCATTGACACAAGGTTATCTCTGTACAGCGTTTTCGTTAGGGCAAGTGGTGGGGTGCTCAGTGATCGGGAGCAGAGAAGGGAAAGGGAGGGAGATGATTGTACAAGGATGGGATGAGTTAGGCTCAGGACTAGGTGATTGGATTGCATCGTGAATCAAAGACATTTTCTTCATGGTCCCATCGATGGGCCCCACAAACGTAACAGGGAGACATGCGCTGCACTGAACAGCTCAGAGCTGGTTTTGGCTTGGCTATCTTACTCCACTACGTGGGCCTCATGACTATCAGCATCAGACCCATATTTCATTGCAATCAATACTCAACGAACCTGCTTTCAATCGCTTGGAGGGGCTGAAGCCACGCGTTTAGACCAACAACAGCGTCAAAGATCGCACACTTGCTACAAATATATAATTACTAAGCACTGCTACACCTATTCTGAGCACTGGAGTGTTTATTCGCCTCGCAAACCCCCCCTGATTTATATATATGCTGGTAATGGGCATGAAACTTTTCAGGTAGAGCGACCAGAGGCAGCTCGTGTTGGTGAAGGCGTCCAGTCACAAACCAAAGGCCACAGTCAAGTCTTTGGGCGCAGCTTGACTACTAATCTGTGCTTGGTGTGATGAAAGCTATTATGATGGAAGTATTGGTCGGCAACCGTGTTATCGTCAGGATTTTCAATGTCGCTAATACGGTCGATCTCGTAGCCGGAAAGGTCCTTCTCCAGACGTGTCCGCAAATGCTCGCGTACACACGCGTTCGTCTTCAAGTTCGGTTTTGGGAGTTCTGCATCAGAATGTGAGCAAACAAAACCGAATCAAAACAGAGCATGGCCGTACCCAAAACACAACCCCACTCTTCTTTTCCATTGTCCATCAGCGCGATAGCAAAGTTCTTGTCATTCACGACCCAATCTAAAACAAGCGCACCATCTTCGTGTTCCACATTGTCCATTGCGGGGTCGGAGAAGCGGAGGTCGAGAGTACCGTCGGCCAACTCCCAAAGTCGCCCCTTCGGAGTGAGTTGGTGGGCATGGCCTTTGCGAAGAAAGATGTGAACATTTCCCTCGTCTTTGAATAATTTGTCTTCCACCAGATGAACTAACAACTGGTTCATCGTTGCGACATTATCTGGGAGGACTGCAGGCCTGCGTCAACATGGATTAATCCCCCCATAATCTACCACATACCACAAGCCCAATTTCGTCCATTTGGGTCATCAAGTTGGTAGAGTTGAATCTTGCAGGTCTTTGCTGAGTGAGAGTCAAATTTAGTTCAAGTGAGATATACGCTCACTCACGAAGATTCATTTGATCTCGTACTTCCTGAGGCTTGTGTCAGCGAATAGCGCTCTGTTACCACTCCACTCACTGTAATCATTCGGTTCATTTTCATTGAGGTTTCTTGAAACCGCCTCAGCTCTCCTAATTCTGTGCTGTTTCCTCTCTCAAGGAGTTCACGAACATCCTGATGGATATCTTGGTTATATGAACTATCTGGCATGCGAATCATTCCTCCTTGAGCGTTGTGCGCTAAATCGAAGGCACGTTCTGCAGCTTGGACCGTCGCATTCAGCTCTCCCATCAGCTTAATCAGGCGTTTGAGACGCCTTTCATCGTCCTTCGCGGCACTCTCGGCGATAGGATCGAGCCCTGAGGTTACTCCCGCATCTTTAAAGGTTGCGGGTGGTTGACTATCCCGCCACCTTGGGGGTGGTATACTATCTTGACGCCGAGGTTGACGCTGCTGTGTACCTGTGGCCGTTAGTACAGCTCTTGGAGATACCGGAGGTGGCGGTGCTGAATCAGTGCGGGATGGTACGGTTTCTTTATCATCTGGCTCTGGTTGGAACGCCCTCATGTCTGAAATATGTCCTTGATTACTACCATTGTCCTCACAGTGACCATGTACGTCATGAGTCTGGAAGCCTTCGGTGTGAGGACCTCGCGCTCGGAGGCGACGGGCTAGGATCAGGGTATCATGATCAGAGTCAGCAAGCTGCTTCAAAACATGGTCGGATATACAGTCACGGCCGTTTGGCTTCATAGCGGGTCATTATGATGAGCGTACATCAGGGTATAGGAGCTTACGTAGAAGTCTCGAGTGGAGAAGAATATCTGATATAACCGTGCTAGATCATATTTGTGATCCCCTTCGGACTGAATCGCTTTATCGAGTCCCAGAGTTTCGAGTTCGTCGATCTTATCTTCCAATTCCTCAAGCGCACTGCAATTATCGCACCTCAGATGACGAGAAGGGAGATAAAATGGACCTACTCATCCAATTCCATACCCTCATTGTACTGTTTCTCTGTTGGCCCGTCGGGGTCGATAGAGTTGTTGAAAAGGATAATGAGATGGAAAGCTTGACGAGCGATGTTATTGGCTTGGAAGGAGAACCACTTCAATCTTCTGCTCGTCCGAAGGATATCGCCAGCTTGAACGTAGCTCGATAACAGGAACGTGCAGAGCGGCTTTTCAAGTTTCGGCGTCTGGAACTGCAAATAAAACAATTGGTTAAAAACGACAATTTGAGCGCCTAATAATTTGTCAGATACCGTAATACTTTCCCTAGGACCGTGATCTAAGACCTGGTCCGAGGGCCAACAAGGATTCGAACTTCCAGGTTGACGGTCAGTTGGGGAATCTCCTCTTGAGGTGTCCGAAAGAAGCCGGAGTACATCACTAGCAATTTCAGATGCCTTCCCTGATAGACTCCCGACCCAGGTCGTTAGGTGCGCCTGTGCATCGATGCGAAACTGCTGATCGCTTTGAACCTATGCAGAACCAATATGGAGACATAGGATATAGGGTGATAAAAGCCATACCTTCTTATCTGATATCAGGGTCTGGAAGAATCCTTCCTCCGCGAGGTGCCAATGGAAGGTATCGCCACAAGTAGCAACGAGAATGTCCACGAGATCCAGTAGACGGGCCCTTTCCGACACGCCTAGGTGCAAGTTGAACCTGGCGATCACTGCTTGGACCAGCTTTTGCGCGCTAAGTGCACATGGTCGGATACACGTCACTGGGGCAGAGGGGAGGGACATAATACCCTTCACAGCCTTCCACCGCAACCTTGTCGCAAATATTGAAAGCCCTGGCTCGATCGAGATTGTCTCCGTCGCACGCTTTAACTATAGATGATAGTAAGAACAAAGAGGACTGAGCAGACGATCCAACGGCGGACTTATTTCGAGATTGTATGGAGCAGACCTTGCAAGCTCAGGAGGTGGTTTGGGGACGGTGGGAGACTCCTGCGGGGCACTTGAATCGCCTAAAGTTGTAGGGGAGGCCAGTTGTTCCACTTGAGAGCACGTTGCTTGCTGTCTTTCTAGTTGCCCAACTTGCGTCTAGACAAGAAGCTAAGCACTTGGCACGGTCAACCGGTTTCGCGTAGGTTACTCGCCTCAATGATATCAATCCGATTGTTGATACTAATGAGTGCTGCAGACGTTTGGACGTGTCCGGGAAGATCGTACGTGTTACCCTCAGGCTGATCGTTGTCGATCGCTCTATTCACATCCGCGACCACTTCGTCCAACTGGGATACTCTATCGGCGGAAGATCATGCTGAGGTTGGTAACGGTGGAGGTGATCACTTACAGTGCGACCTTACTATTTGAGGTGGTCGAGCCAGGGCTGTCCATCAGGCTTGAGAAGCGCCTCTTCAACCCCGTCAATCGTCGAGAGACCGCCTTTGCCAAGATCTTGTTCGTAGTATTATCTCGAACCCTCTGGATATCCTTACTACTCTCTCTCCTAATACCTTTAATATTAAGGTCCTGGAATGCCATAGTCGATGTGAGGTCGACGCGCGGATTAGGGTGGCAGGGTCGGTATGTTACCACCTTGCCACCTGGAAAGATCCTCCAAGTTGAGAGGCTTAGGCAGACTCAAACTCATGGTGGTTAATGATACAGAGTAGTCTAATGGTGGAGCTCCTTCATCGATTATGTTCCAGTATTCTTCGTGTGCATGTGTCTGGCATTCGAATACTGTGTGTTGGCGTGTTCAGAATTCGGCGCCGCATGGGCAAGTGACAGGCTCCAGTTATGTTATATGTTTGGTAGTATTCTCCGAAGTGGCTGCGTCCAGTACGAGCTTGTGTCACCACCTCTATCGGGCTCCAACAAACATAATTGTTCTCGTTGTACACAGCTACGCAGAGATTTCTGACAGGCCCGGCGATGCTCGGATATCTAGTACAATCAGAAACGTTCTACATAGGGATATATCCATAGGACTGGATTATGTGGCACAGGAAGGGGTTGCAGTGAGCGTGGGGGAGGTATGGCGTGATGATGGAGCGGGGGCGGGAGTCAGGAGTCGTGGGGGGGGGCATCGGGGACGCTAGGATTGCCGGGACAGGAGGGAGGCGTCGGACAAAAGGAGAGGAAAGGGAAAGGCGGCAGAAAAATGAGCGATATCATCGCACAGGAGCTGCCTGTCGAGAGATCG
>Ga0307515_10025669_pt1 | contig 10182 bp, 8 predicted proteins | sample 17_EM_MG_FD_194513 | JGI IMG/M metagenome (GOLD analysis project Ga0307515, IMG submission 194513) | Populus trichocarpa ectomycorrhiza microbial communities from riparian zone in the Pacific Northwest, United States - 17_EM | ecosystem: Host-associated > Plants > Roots > Unclassified | place...
GGTGTATACCGACAGAATAATTCCATCGGTATATACCGACCGAGTTGCCGACGGACTATGTAGAATTTTGAAAACAAGAAATAGTGTGATGATGTTGAATTTTTTCAGACGATTTTATCGACAGAATAACCGAAGGATTCAAACCGGGATCTCCGTACAGTGAAACCAGGATCTTCGTACAGTGACGTGGCCCCTTCACCGTCAAATGTACCGACGGGTATACTGACGACAGTAGTCCGTCGGTGATTCCATCGATAAAAGGCAATATATACACACACTCTGTCGATTCTCTCCTCCTCTATTTCTCATTTTTCTTCCCCATCCCAACTCTCCCCTCCCAAACTGCAACCAACCACCCATCCTAACTCTCCCCCTCTTCTCAACACAAGCACTCAAGTTTCTTCACAACATCCGTTAATCCGATTACTTTATTGTGGATTTTTTTCATTTTTTGTAAGTAAATTTATCATTTTTAGTTTTAACATTTAAATGTCAATTTTATTGTTTTTTATTGCTTTTTTTAGTATATGTATTTTGTTAACGTATATACTTGTTTTATTGTTATTTGTCAAAGAAACTTATAGTATGAATGTATAATTTTGTTGTTATTATAGTTTGTTTTAGATTTTGTAAATTTTTAAAACTTTGTTTGAATTACATCGAATTAGATTTGTTGTGATGAAATAAATAATAGCTTGTTTAACGGGTCCGTTTTAATTTTTATCAATTCTATTGCGGAGTTGTGATTTTCCGTATATGGACGTTGATAATTGATAATGAATATTTAACATAAGTGTTTTTTTAGTTTGTTGGATAATGTCGGGATAAACCAATATTTTTGCAAATTTATTTACGTAATATATTTATTAATACATGTTGTCATCATAATTTTATAAAGGTTCGATAGAAGTCATGGATGATCGTTCATAGATGTATCGAGACTCACCTCAAGGATTGCGGAGGATGAATTATTGTAATGGGGTTCAGGGTTTTATTAATTTTGCAACATCTATTCCAAAGAATTTTGCTGATTGCGGTATTAGGTGTCCATGCAAGAAGTGTAAAAATAAAAAGTTTATGCATCAAGATGTTGTAACGATGCATCTTCTAACCAAAGGGTTCATGGAGGATTACCTGTGTTGGTATGCACACGGAGAACTATTTGTTCCTAATGAGAGCATGGTAGAAAAGGTGGTTGGGTCAACTTCTAGTGCTAGCAACGTGCATGAAGTTGTAAATGACAATAGTAATCCTTACAGAAATATGGTTATGGATGCAATGAGAATGAATCAAAGTAATGTTAGTCAATGTCCAATCGTAGAAGAAGAACCTAATGCAGATGCACGAACCACAGTAAATTATCGGTCGTAGCACAGGTGCTCACCATCAAGTCAGATCACGGGTTGAGTGAGGCTGGTTATGACAAAATTATCGAAAACGCGAGAAGCATTTTACCTGAAGGGAACAAGCTAAAAGAGAAATTCTATGCTGCAAAGTCCATGATGAAACCCCTCGGTTTAGGATACCAGAAAATTGACATGTGCCCTAACTTCTGCATATTATACTACCTTGAAAATTCTAAGCTGACCGAGTGCATGACATGTGGGCATTCCCATTACAAACCCAGAACTGGCAGGGGAAAGACTCTCGTGGCATATAAAAAACTTAGATACTTCCCAATCACACCTAGACTGCAGAGGTTATTCATGTCACTAATGACTGCTAAGCACATGACATGGCACCAATCATATAATATGGTTGATGGAGTGATGATGCATCTTTCTGATGACGAAGCATGGAAACACTTTAACAATGTGCATCTTTACTTTTCAGCTGAATCAAGGAACGTGCGTCTTTGGTTGTGTACAAACGGATTCAACCTATTCGGGTCATTTGCTGCTCCTTATTCTTGTTGGCCTGTCATACTAACGGTTTATAACTTGCCACTGGGGATGTGTGTGAGGCTGGAGTTCATGTTTTTATCTATGGTCATACCAAGTCCGAGCAGTCCGGGCCGGAATATAGATGTTTGTCTTCGACCGTTGATTGATGAGTTGACACAGTTGTGGTCCTCTGGAGCTTTGACTTATGATATCTCAAGGAAACATAATTTTATTATAAAAGCGGCTTTGATGTGTACTATCAATGATTTCCCACCTTATGGAATGGTTTTTGGTTAGAGCACGCATAGAAAACTAGCATGTCCATATTGTATGGAAAACAACAAGGCATTCACGCTAACAAACGAAGGTAAAACTTCTTTTTTTAACTGTCACCGTCGTTTTTTGCCACCAAATCACAGGTACAAAAAGAACAGAAAGGATTTCTTTGTTGGCAGAGTTGAAAAGGATGTTTGCACCCCTGCGTCTTTCTGGTGAAGAATTGCATGATGTTGTATCAAAGTACAGTGACATTGTGTTTGGTCTCCAATCAGGTAAGCAGAAGTTTCCTGGTTTTGGTTTGACCCATAATTGGGCAAAGCGAAGTATCTTTTGGGAGCTTCCTTATTGGAAGACCAATCTCCTCCGCCATAACCTTGACGTAATGCACATTGAAAAGAATGTTTTTGAGTACATTTTCAACACTGTCATGGATGTGAAGGGGAAGACAAAGGACAACATCAAGGCTAGATTGGATTTAACGTTGTTCTGTAACTGTAAAAATATGGAGTTGGTTTGTGATAGGTCACGGGTTGCAAAACCAATAGCAAGCTTCGTGTTAGAGAAAAACGCACAACTACTAGTCTACAAATGGCTTAAGAGTCTGTGTTTTCCCAATGGACATGCCTCGAACATTTCAAGGCTGGTTAATATGAAGGAATGCAAATTATATGGAATGAAGAGTCATGACTGCCACGTGTTTATGCAAACACTCATTCCATTTGCTTTTCGTGATTTGTTGCCAAAGGGGATATGAGATGCACTCACAAAGATCAGTCATTTCTTTAGAGATATATGTTCCAGCAAGTTGCATATTGATCACATTGAAAGGCTTGAAATGAATATCGTCGAGACAATATGCAAACTTGAGATGATATTCCACCCATTATTTTTTGACTCAATGGAGCATCTACCCGTACATTTACCATGAGGTAAAAGTTGAAGGACCAGTCCAGTATAGATGGATGTATCCATTCGAGAGGTTAGATATTACAGTTGCAATGTAATTCATAATGAAAAGTTTTTTCATTGTTTTTTTAATTGATAATTTTTGTTTAATTCTATATATGTAGGTACTTGTTCAATCTTAAAAAAAAGGTTAAGAACAAGGCGCATGTTGAGGCTTCAATATGTGAGGCCTATATTGTTGAGGAGATCTCAACATTTATTTCGTACTATTCTGAACCTCATTTGAGAACGAGAATCAACCGTGTTTCACGGAATGATGATGGTGGTGAAGTGCCTTCAAGTGGAAACTAGTCAATATTCTCCAATCATAGACGACCCACACCTAAAAATGCCATAGGGGGAAGATATTTATCTGAAATAGAGTTCAGACAAGCACACAATTATGTTCTATTTAACTGTGATGAGCTGAGACCTTTTATTAAGTAAGTAGATATACTACTTAAACTTTGTCAAGAGTGTACTATTTATAAATTGTGATATCATAAACTTATATAATTTGGAACAACCTTACAGGCAGCATCGACGATATTTACTGTCCAATAACTCACAACTGACCGAATCCCAAATCTTTCAATTACAAGATGAACAATTTGCCACGTGGTTTAGAACACATGTAAGTCCTATCATAAACTCATTATCTCTTGCAAGGTAACTGTACGTCAATATTACAGAATGTTCGTTTATTGATTATTGTTGTATTTGATATATAAGGTTTATCAAATGGGAGGTAGTGCTGCTATTTCACTGTTTTTACTAAGCTTGTGCCTTGAAAGAAAAGTCAGGTGCTATAATGAGTATTTTATCAATGGATATGTGTTTCATATTGAAGAATACGGGCATGGAAGAAAGACATACAACAACGGTGTTTGTATTAAGGGATCGACTTCTAGTGAGTTTGAAGTTGACTACTATGAGAAATTAGAAGAGGTCGTCGAATTGCAATATCATAGCGAGCAAAATAGAGTGTTTTTATTCAAATGCTATTGGTATGACACAACTAACAAAGGAATCAGAGTAGATCCTCACTATGGTCTCGTTGAAATCAACTCAAAAGCTAGACTCCGCAACATAAATGATGTCTTTGTTTTCGCAAAGCAATGCCAACAAGTTTATTACACATACACCCCTTCATTTAGAAAAGATCAATCAAGAGTTGATTGGTTATCCGTTTTAAAAACAAAACCCAATGGTCGTGTCGAGGATGTTCAAGATGAGAATGAAGACTCAAGTGTGATAGATGAAGTCTTTCAAGTTATTGAGTTGGTTGAACCATATCGAGTTGCTCCTTCAATTGACTTAGAAGAAAATTTGAATTTTCATGTTTTCGATGATAGTCTTGTTGATGTTGACGCAGAGGAGTTGAATGTTGTTTTGAGCTCTAGTGGACTAGAGAATGTTGATGAATAAGATGATAACCACATTGAAGAGTGTGATGAAGCTGATAACAATTCAATTGAGGATGAAGACAAAAATTCTAACTAAATATGATCAGAACACGAAAGTGTAAAGCCTTTTTTTATAATATAATATTATGGATGATATTTTGGAACATGAAATATTTATTTTATAATTGTTTGCTATTGTTATTGTGATGTGCGGTAAGTTTGCAATTTAAGCGTTTGTGCAGGAGGATAAATAAGCAATACAAACAAAACATGTAAAAGTATGACACAAATACCGACATCCATACCGACGACCTGTGGCCGTCGGTATTTTACCGAGAGTTGCAAAATATTTACTGCATTTGCCACAATCACCGACGACCATACCGACGGTCTGTGGCCGTCGATATTTTACCAAGAGTTGCTAAAAATTTACTGCCCATGCCACAATCACCGACGCTGTTTCTGACAGAATCACCGACGGACGCTGCAAATTCCAATGCGTGTGACTGTCAGAGTGCCAGGTTGGTCAACCCATTTACCGATGGCATCACCGACGGATGCTGCAAATCCAATGCGAGCATGCTCTAAGACCTATATACTGACGAACGTGCCGATGGACTTCAAAAATTCTAGAGGGATTTTTAAAATTTCAGTGTGAAATTCAAAACAATACCGACGGAATTTACCGACGGAAATTTATTGCCACCGCTAGGAAAATATTATTCTAATTTCCATCGGTAAAATTGTAGTATAAAACCCAGCCCCCCCTCTATGGTTCATTTGTTTTTCGTTCCTCCTCATTCATCTTCTCTTCTCCTCTGCGTTCCTCATTTCATTTTTATTGTTTTGATTGTAGTTTGCAACATATTAAAATGTCTGATTCTCCTTTCTTTATCATTCCTAAAGTCTTTAGTTTTTTTCTTTTTATTTGTTCAATTTATTTTATTGTTTGTATTGCCATAATAAATGAAAATTTTGTTAAATTTGAATTGTTATTGTTGAATTTACCTTTAAAATGTTAATTGAAATATATAATTAAATTTAATTGTTTTATCTTAATTTTATTATATTATTGCTTGTTATGTTTTGTATTATTTCGAATAATTTTAATTGTTATTTATGAATTTTTATAGATGTTAGTTGAAAATATATAGATGTTAAATTTGTATAGATATTAGGTTGTATGTAAGATTTTGCAATGGAGTCAATTGGCTTGTGGATGTTATCAATATTTGTAGGTATAAAAACTGTGGGTAATCTCTAATATAGGAGAGGTGTTGATGAATTTTTTTTAAATAATTGAATTTAATTATTTAATTATTCGTATAAATTTGTGTAGATGTGTAGAATGAAAATTTAATTATTTTATTGTTTGAATTGTAATAATTATTTGAAAATTTTGGTGAATTTTAATTGTTATTGTTGAATTTACCATGGAAATGGTAATTGGAAATGAAGAGTTAAATTTAATTATTTTTATCTCAATTTTATTCTATTATTGCTTGTTATGTTTTTTTTATTATTTCCATTAATTTTAATTGTCATTTATGTATTTCTATAGATGTTAGTTGAAAATATATAGATGTTAAATTTCGATAGATGTTAGGTTGTATATAAGATTTTCCAATGGAGTCAATTGGTTTGTGGTTATTGTAAATATTTGCAGGTTTGAAAACTGTGGGTAGTCTCCAGTATAGGGGAGGTGCTGCCGAAAGGTTTTTAAAGAATCAAAGTTAATTATGTAATTATTCGTATAAATTTGTGTAGATGCGTAGAATGAAATCAACAACACGTCGTCAGCAGACGGTTGCAGCTAGTTCTTCTAGCAGCAAGGATGATTTTCTAGGTGCTGATCACGAAGAGGCACCTAAGCCAACTTGTGATGCTACCTCTTGTAGCGCGGTTTCACAGCGCAGAGGCGGTGTGCTTCACAGCGATGTCAATTCACCCGCAAGTACCAGGCATAATGGAAGGATGACCTTTCAATGTCGGTTTGTTTAGGTTTTAGTTTTTTTATATACTTATAACATAATTTATGAACAACTAATTAATATTTTATTAAATTTATTTAATTTCTAGCTTATTTTTATAATTTTATATCTTGTACTATTTTTATTTTAAATGAATTATTTATACACAACACAAATTTGAGTGGGATAGCGCGAACAACAATGTTGTGAGGAGGGTATGGGAGAATCACACGGCAACTAGGTAACATCGAAAATAATATAATTTTTTGTTTTATAATTTTATGCTCTAAATTCTAATTTGTTACTATGGAAGTAAGTTGCGTGATTTTTGGTATGACAAAAAAAAAGCAAAAAGATATACGAGAGATAATGGTCTAGAAGGCTGGAATGAGGTGGTGGTTTGGTAGGAATTCAAATCGCCATTCATGTCAGGGGATATATGGACGCAATATATTGAGCACGTGATGTCTGAGCGGTTCGCACGACGCTCACAGTCCGGTGCCGATAATTGGAACCGTCAAATTCATGGTTCGGTGACCACGCACAACGACAGCTTCGTTCCGTTCAGTGCACGTGCGAAGCGGATGGTAAGATTAATTTAAATGAAATATATCGTTAATTAATTTGTTGTTGCTTATAAATATATTTAACTTTCAACCTTTTTTTTCCTTACAGGCTATGTCTCTTGGACGTGAGTCGAGCCCAATGAAGCTGTTTGTAAAGACGCACGTGCGGAGTCAAGACCTCCAAAAGAGGGTGCAACAGTTCGTGGACAACCATGCTCAACACTTCGTGGTATATTCGTTCAATCATTTTATTTCATAAGTTATTATTTTCTTGAATTGAATATGATGATTTGTTTTTTAAATTTTCAGGAGACCTATAATAGCCAGTTGAGGGAGAGATATGGGGACGATCCTTCAACCCATTCGAATTTCGATCCGGATTTATGGATGGAGGTAGGATCGTCTGGTGGACTTGATAAAAATCGGGTCTATGGGCTCTCCAACACTACAGCAGAAAACTTGCGGGCGGCCCGTAGTGTCTTAACCGTTAGGAGCTCACCATCACTATCGAGCACCTAGTTTGAGGAGTTCATAGCCTTGAAACAACAATATGAATGACTCTTGACGGATTATGAACAACTCCGTCAAATGGTCATGGACATTAGATCAAGGATGGGTGATGATACATGTGCAGCCCCTTTTTGGCCGTACGGTCCCGAGAACAACCAGCCTCGTCCTCCTCTAGCTCCGTCGTTATTCTAGTTTAATTTTGTTTTTAAAACACATTAAATTTGTAATGAATATTTGGATGAATATTATTTAACATTATTTTTATATTTTTAATGTTTAATACAATTTTATTTGGTTAATTAGTTTTTTTACTATTAATTAATATAATATTTGAAAAAAAATAATTTATTCAAAATAAGTTTTTTAAAAATATTTTTAAATAAATAACGATGGCCTTATAAACGGACCAAGTCCGTCGGTATTAGACAGAGAGTTGAAAAAACTTTTACTGCCCATGCCACAATCACTGACGGATACATTCTGTCGGTGAGTTACCGTTGACATTACCGACCGATAGAGTCCGTCGGTATTTTACCGAGAGTTCTGAAATATTTACTGCCTATGCCACAATCACCGATGGATTGGCCGTCGGTGATTTACCGTTGGAAATACAGACGGAATAAGTCCGTTGGTAAAGTTCTAGCAGGAAATTTTTCTTTGGCGCGCTTCCCCCGTCTGTAAGACCGTCGGTGTTTGTTTTTGTTTTCCGACAGAAGTAGCAACGAAAATGGGAATTACGACAGACGTATTTTGTCGGTGATGCTGTCGGTAAAAATGTTACCGACGAATTGTGTGTCTTACACCGACGGAATTAATCCGTCGGTAAAACTGTTTAATGGTGTAGTGACCTAACTCCCTTGGGCACAACTACACACTAGGCCCAAGCGCCTGTGGGTCTAGCAAGATGCCAGGCTCAAACATCCTTGAGCCTAGGATTACTTCTGATGCAAGCATCCCAAGTGGGAATCTAGGATCATTATTTCCTTACACCCTAGCTATGAAAAAAGTCCTCGGAGAGCCATCAATACGTTACTCAATATTAATGTTGATTATAAGGGTTGATCATATCTATATTAATATTGTGTACAAAATGATATAGGACCGCCTTCTATAGACACGTGGTACTCCCACTAATATTAATGCCATGTCAAGAGACATTTACATCAATATGAATGTTGATGTAAGGGCCTTCCTCCCCATTTATATATGAAGAAGGAAAAGACTTACGACCCCTTGAATAAAAAAGAAGAAAGTTCAAGGTACAAAGGTTATAAATACTCCCTGAACAACTTAGGTAAATGGTTCACAATCTTCACTCTCTTACAACATATTTTAGCATTTATCATACACGATCTAAGAACAAGCATTCTTGTTCTTGGAGTTTAATGCTTATTTACTACAACTCATCACTCAAAAGTCACTGACTTAATCATCAGAGGGTCCCTATATCCCACCAAAAGAGATTGTTTTGCAGGAATCCAGGCCTCTGCCATCAACCCTCTATACCCTCAGTTATGAAGAATAGAAAATTAACATGAACATGTGATCATTAATTATCCAATCACTTAAAAACTCAAGATCCATATCATACTAGATTCTAGAGCATCATTAATTAGCATCGTCTATGGAAACCTGTTCAAAAAGCCATCGATTGTTCTTGCATAACAAGTTTTGGACACCTCTTATTACAATAAATAACTAATAATCAAGAAACCCCTGGGTTGGGGCATGTTATGGACCTCCCCACGATAACAGCACATCTGTCCCACCAGTTCCGTTAAATTTTCAACAGCTCATTAATTAGGTGCAAGCTCTCACTCAAGCCATCCTAGCATCTCAAAGGCAACACCAAACCACACCACCCCAGCAGGCCCCGGTGAAAAAGGCACCACCCCTAAGGGTAGCTCCCTCTATCCCAACCCTACAATCACAAGATGTCCTCCTTACAAGAAAACAATTGTCTTACCCCGAGGAAACATGGAAAATGATGTGGAGAACTCCAAGCAGCCCACTAGCCCTCTGAGGGGCTGGTCTTATCTACAAAAGAACTTTTTGAGAAGCTATTACTCTAGACATGATCCATCCAGCTACTATGAGAAAGAGCTCAGTTATCGATCTTACCTTTCCACGCTAGAGTCTTCTAGTTACCCTGAGCGAGTTTGACAGAAATCAGGGGGAAGCATAACTAGGAAATGTTTCAATGATGAGACCCATAGCCCCTAGGGGATAAAGGGATCCCCCTTATCCAAACAAGTTTTATGCACACATGTCTTCAAGGATTATATCTCTATAAAGATGACCTCGGACAACTATGACGGACTGATAGATCCATGAAAACACGTCCAAAACATCCACAACAACCCTGAGTAATTCATCTAAGACATTGATGTTATGTGCAAGATCCTGCAAATGACCTTTAGGGGGTCGACTAGAGCATGGTAAACAAGCTTTGAGCTAGGCTCTATTATGGGTTTCAGAGATCTCCATGCAAAACTTGTGTCAAGGTTCAACACCAATATCCCTACTGACACGACCAAAAGATTGATGTCTTCTCCCAAGTGTAGGAGTGTCGAAGTAATAAATAACCCGACAAGACCGGGGTCGAACCACAGGGAGGTTAATT
>Ga0307515_10025670_pt1 | contig 10182 bp, 13 predicted proteins | sample 17_EM_MG_FD_194513 | JGI IMG/M metagenome (GOLD analysis project Ga0307515, IMG submission 194513) | Populus trichocarpa ectomycorrhiza microbial communities from riparian zone in the Pacific Northwest, United States - 17_EM | ecosystem: Host-associated > Plants > Roots > Unclassified | place...
GAAATCAATTTTAAGGATTCGAACTAAAATAGTCTTGCTTTTCATTGATTTTCATTTTGTGGATTGCGTCGGAAGTTGTACGTGAATATTGAATCACAAGATGTATTACATCACTGGTTTGGTTTCGAGGTTTATTGCTTCAAGGTAAAAAGTGAACCGGTATATGATAAAATATTTTTCTAAATATATTTTAAATCATTTAATTTAAATGAATTTAAATCAAGATAAACAAAAATCTAAGGCATTTATATACAAAACCTAAATGTTTCGGCCCAGCCCATATAAAATAAGGTCACGCGTGCACGGGCCTACAAAGCTAATCTCAAAACGGATGTGTGATGCTCATTATTTTTTTTTTTAAATGACATTTTTTATCTAAAAAACTCATTGTAAATCTATTTTCATCCAAATATATATATATATAAATCTTATAGACCTTAATAAACTCATTAATAATTTCAAAAAAAAAAATCAATTTGATTTAAAAAACATTATCAAACCCAACTTTTTCTATCAAGATGGAGGGTTAAAACACCATAATAAAACTCTTTTAATTAAATTAAACTTATTAATATCAAAAAAAGGTTTTTTGATCGTTGAATTGTGATCATTCGATCATTTTTTTCTCTCCTTTCATGTTTTCTTGTGACCCTCCCTCTTTTCTTTTAAATCTAGGGGCCAATCATGAACATAATGAAATTTTGAACAAAAACATGAAAACCACCAAAATTAAAATAAACAAAAACCCTAGAGACTAAAATAATTAAAAGCACTCCTAAAGCACCATGAAAAAAAGATGTTGAATTTTTTTTCAGTTTTAAATTTGATCTTCAAGTTTCAGCTTCAATTATTTTGAGTAAATAAGACTACATTTTATTTTTTCAAATAAAAAGTCGACTCAATATCAAACTTTAGTTTGAAATTGTAACAAATCAAGTCCAATCTCAAATACTATTACAATCATCTCAAATACTATTGCAAACATCAATGAATCACGTGTTACTCCACATTAAAATCACTAGATGTTTTAGTTTTTTTAATTAATTATATTACGTTGAAACGTGTACGAAACTCAATATCCAAAGAGAAATAAATCCCATCTTAATGCCCTCTTTATAAAATAGAATTCTGGGCAACACAAGTCACAGCTAGTTTGCTTACCTTGTACAAGACAAGCTCTCCTATTTCTTACCCCGTCATGCAGGGTTTCTAAATCACCACAAACTTGCTTCAGGCAGATGGCAATCTTATTATACTTTATATATCTGGATTTTCAAAAAACCAGCATAGATGAGACTGACAGAAGCAGCATGCTCTACCTAAGCATGATAATCATACATGTGAAACTGTTCGAAAATCTTCATTTAGATTCTCCATCAAGCATTCAACATTCATCCTCACAAGAAATTAGACAATCAGTCTCGTCATTTTTAAAAAATTTATAAACCGTACCACCAAAGCAAATAGAAAAATATCCCTTTCAGAAATGCTGCCCTTTTAGGGTCAAGCTGAATAATGTGCTGGCAATTTTTCAGGACGCCTTCTGAGCTCGTATGTGTATGTATGCCAGCTGAAAATTTCAACTAGACTTTCAAATTTTAGGCTTCTTTGGTGCACCAGAGAATCCAGTCTCAGGCTTGCGCTTTATCCCCAAGAAGTGCTCAACCTGGGAGGAAAAAAAACAAAACCATATATTAGCAGGCAGGCGGACATTGTGCAATAAAAATGCAAGGGTGCTAAAGTCAGAAAGCCCTTTCCCCCAAGGGAAGGTAAAAGAAAAGGTGCGTGAGAGTTGTAGATTGTCCAAGTAACCTATCCAGGACCATTCTGAAAGACACTCAACATGTGTTGAACCTGAGCACACAACTTTCTTATCAAAGTAAAATCGTTTCTTGAAATAGGAACATCCAAACTGCCATAGGAAATAAGCCCTTGTGGTGGTAGGTTCGGACATAGTAACACAGGAGTCATGGTGAATGAGTTAAGGTCATGGATTAAATTGAAGTTGTCTAAGCTGAGGTTTAAAGACAGAAAAGCGGTTGCTTGCTTGCTGGGATCCGAGATTTTGGTTTCAGGAGTTTTTAGGAAGCAAGAAAATGTAAGAATTTATGGATGATTTTAAGATACCAGGGTTGGTGGTATCCAGGAAAACATTTGGGATAAAGAATAGTTTTGGCTCGATAAATTTCAAGAAACAGCAACAGCAACAGTAGAAATGGCACAGAGAATCAGATGGAATGGGGGAGGGGAATGAAGAAGAGAAAGTCCTTCCAGGGATGCATGCTTCTAAAGCAAATCATAGTACTCACTATTGCATTATGAAAGAGTCCAACAATTCCCAGCACACACGTATTCAACTGTCCCAAAATGCACTTCATTTCCTTTCAATGACAGTATGTGTGCGTGTGAGTGGGTGTGTGTGTGCGTGGGTGTGTGTGTGGGTGTGTGTGTGTGTGTGAGAGAGAGAGAGAGAGAGAGATGATCACGCAGGACATGAGTAATGCTAAATGGGTGCTGCTTGAAAACCGCTGTGATGATAGGATGAGGTGAACGTTAATGGTTCTGCCAGAAAGGAAAGAAAAAATTCCTAAAAAGTGAAAAAACCTACTGACACTAGAAAATTTCCAAAGGAACCAATGTCTGGTACTACTAATTAGTATTCACATCCAACAGTTCTCAACTTGGGTACAAACCACAACCACTACAAATTGTACAAGAAATCAGGTCGTTTTTTGCAACTAGCATGAGGTATCCACAGCACAGTGAAACATGCGCGAAGCATACTTTTTGAATATCATTCTAACCATGCCAGTGCAGAACAATATATGAATCTGACTGACCTTTTTATCACCGAGCATGGGTGTTAAGCCTCCTGGGAAATCCTTCTCAACAGTTGCGAAGCCACTTCTAGGATCACTGGTTTGCCTGCAAATGAAATTCATAAAGAAAGGTGAATAAGATAACTGTAGTGATACAGTCATACAGAAAGATAAATGCAGAAGAAATGATATTCTATAATCCTTAACTTTCTGAAACTAGTAAGTCTTATTTTGAAATGTATCAAGGCATGATGAACCAAGAATTCATCAAAAATACAGTGGTTAAGTACATTTAAACCAACTGCAAAGTGAGAAATCTTTTCAAGTCTATGAACTTATCACTGCAAAATGCAAATAATCATAAAGACTCAATTGAATAGCTGCTAAAGCTGCATTATATATCAACAAAAACATGTTAATACTCTTATCAATTGTTTATAGGAGAACAACTTGTGCTTGATGATTAGCATTTTTCTTCTTCAAACTATATCCCTCGCCTTTCATTAGTAACAGCTTATCTTTGACATATAAAATGGACATGTAAATCTTACCCTGGTTTAACATGACCACTGAGGACAAGGTAAGGTGTCTTTAATTGAGCTTGAGCTCCCCTCATCCGCTCCACAGACAGTGATGGTGTATCTGAATTTTTCATTTGCTTCAACTTCAATTCTTCCTGGTATTGTTTCATTCTCTTTTCTTGCTTCATTTTGCCAGGCCCCTTCCCATGGAATTTATGAGAAATCATTCGAAAGGCTTCCTTCGGAGTCATCTGTTAAATATAAGGAAACAACATAAAATAGTAAACAGATAGCTAGATAATCAGAGTCAGCATATAAAAACTTTAGCTGCAATCTACATCAGCCACACATGTTCACACATAGAAAGTAGAGCATCGTAGGACTGAAGAACGCTGCCTCAGAGAAACTCTACGAGTGTACAAGGTCACTACAAAAGTCCAGAGTCTTTGACTAATTTATATTTAATAACCAGATGCATAAATAAATCTTTCACTTCTCTGAATTTTGGACATCAAAACAGATGAGTTTATGAAACAAGCAGTCCTATTGTCTAAAACCTCTTAAGCAATTAACCTGAACCCCACCCCCACCCCCAAACCAGAAGGAAAAAAAAACACCAACCAACTGGCACAGTAACAGCTCTGAAACAGTGCCATTGCTCACTGATCAGCACCCAGAGACTCAAAGTCAGTCTGTGAGGCACAAATTCCAAGGTATAAACCTAACATCTTGCAATGACTATAGGGTAGGCTAATAAAATGGTCGCTCCAAGCCTCCAATGAATTAATCAAAACACAATTATATGCCATAAAAATTTGGCCTACAACTCTCCTTTAATGGACCTGCTCATATGGAGGTCCCATCTCCGCACCAGGTGCATAATGGTAAAAAAAGTACAATAAAATTAAGGAATTCTAACACAACAGTAAGTGCAAAGTAAACGGATGATCAAGTGAAGTCCTTACAATTCGCCCAAATTCATCTGTCCTCTCGATGCGGATATCCTTGAACTTATTATCATTATTAGTACCAACATCATCATCTACGATACCAACAAGCTTGCTCTTTTTCTTGTCCATATTTCTGCCACCCCAGTCAATACTTTCTTTAAGTGTACCTCGCTCTTTAAGCAACTTCAGTGCACCAGATAATCCTTTCCCAACAGCAACCTCATGTATGGTTTCATCAGGAACTATCTCCTCATCCTCATTGACAGGATTTTCATCTTTACTGTTGTCTGGAACTTCCATCCATCCACCAGCCTCGTCCTTTTGTTCTTCATCAGAAACTCTTGGTGGTTCATCTTCGTCCATGAAAACATCTTCGTTGTCAGGCTTGTGAACTTCTGAAATAGCAAAAGCACCCTGTTAAATTTTCTAATACAAGCAATGGTCACCTTACTTCAGGTATCAAAAAAAGCAATGGCAACAGAAAAATCAGTGACCAAGATATATAGTATCCAACAACTAAAGCAGAAGATTTAGGATTCTAGCCCATCTCAAGCATCATAACGGGTCAGATTCACATTTGACAATAATTATGCAATAAAATGGATGGGAAAGGATCACATTATAGGTGAATAGAGCAGTAGCATGTCAGCATTCCTCATAGAGAGTTAAGAGCTAGCATAAAACCTTGAATGGCCATAAATGGTTGTGCAGCTAAACATAATATATGCAAGATTGTCTGGTCTGCATACTGTTGTGCTATAGCAAACCCAATGCAACATAGATTGCTGTCAGAAACTTCTTGTTTTTTTTTGGTGATATTTTATGAAACAAAAAAAAAACACTAAGAAAAAAATACCTTCAGCAAGCTGAATAGCTGAGACAAACTCTTCCATCTCGGTGAACACAAGTTTGTTTTCATGTGACTCTCCAGTTTCAGGGTTTTTATCATCTGCAATTTGACTGCTTAAAGTGGTGGAGGCAAGGTGAGCAATTGCTAGAGGACCAGATGCTTCCGCCTCTTGCTTTTTAAGAGCTAATTTCCTTGCTCTTTCTAATGACTTATAAAGATCTTCTTCGTCATCTGCAAACACTAGATTTTCCTCTTCCTCCACTTTAGTTTGTAGAGTTCGATCTAGTCGCAGTGATTTTGATGCCTCATCTGCTTTAGCATAAGCTGATTGGTAGGCATTGTTTCTCATTTCAGCCTCAGATCTCTCTTGTTCCTCTCTAATGGCCTGCCTTCTCCCATCTTTCCTAGAACCAAGATCTCCAATACCCAACCCTGCCGACACAGCTTCTGCTTCAAGGGCATCTATATCTAGCTTATCCTTCTTTCGCAAAGATTTCTTTTTCTTTGGCTTTTTAAACTGAAGCATCTCTTCATGAGTAAAGTAATCTGATGAGATCTTTCCCGATGAGTTTAGATCTTCTAAGCGAGCACTTGTGGAAGTACCTTGTAGCTTTCTGCGGAGCTGGAAATATTACAAAAGAGAAAAAATAATAAATAATAAATGGTCCCTTCATCAGAAATGCTAACATAAACCACACATATCTTCTCAATCTCTACTAAAAGGAGAACCAGTGTAACCACACATATCTTCTCAATCTATACTAAAAAGATAACCAGCGTACCTCCTCCAGCTTTTTCTCTGCTTCGCCAGTGAAGCGGCCCCTTTCATCAAGAGTTACGCCCTGACAATAATCACCAATAGACAATGATCATTTTTTGCTAATAATTCAGAAACCACACTAGGTAGAGGAGGAAAAGGGAAAGGGGAAAAAATCTAACCTCATCTGCATTGGCATCGTCATATTGCGGAAGCATTTTCTTCTCTGAAGCAGGATCATCATTGAACCTAAAATGTTAGGACATCTCGAAGTAGTTAGCAATTTTACAGAATTTAAAACTATGGTAGAACATCTTCTTGTAATATCAGCTTACTTGTCTTCATAGATACCCGTCTTTTTCTTAGCAGCTTTATAAGCCTCATCCCGGCGCTTCTGCTCTCCAATTTCCACATTTTCAAGCATATCAACCTCTGCCACATCAGACCAAAAACCTCTGTTACACGAAAATGCTTTGTCATTTTAGGAAACTTGGGGCATAAAACATAAGAAGGAAACACCAAACTATTTCTACCTTCATTGATGTCACCATCTGCAAGTATATTCTGATCTTTGAGTGTCAAAACAACAGCTCCGCCTTCCAATACCTTGTCAAGGCCATCAAGAACCTTGATTCCAGCTAGATTATCTATTAAAAGGTTCCATCATAAAAATAAATCAATCTGACAGCATTAGCCATAACTCCTAGCTAAAATATAACTGATTCAATCAGCCAGAAACAGAAATATAAAGACCTTAAAATTTCAACTATAAATAATTATGGCTTGGCTTCCAAGAATATGACCTTAGACTTGCCGATTACAATTCCAAGAGACTAAATTGTGGGTTATAAAAACGTGACTAGCTGTAGATGTCCTCAAATGAAGTTTGAACATCTCATTTCTCAATGAATTTTTTTATGAACAAACAGATAAGACCATGTTCAACTCATTTGATCTAATGAAATTCAGATGATTATGAAAAACTACCAAGTTTAAACAAATGTATCATCTATTCTAGATATGTTTTTAAACGACTGGCTAATGATAAAGAGGGGGGGAATGCAGAAAGGATCATACAAGCATTATGCTGGTCTGCTTCCTCATCATCACTGCCTCCTTGACCAATATTGTCCTGAGAAAATTTATAGCATAGTATCAACAATCAAAACTGCATGGAATAAATCATAATACATAGGAAGTCAGAATACAGGAAACACAGTAAAGAAGGAAACCTGCTCCTCAAAAATCTTTGAGAGATGCTTGGCTCTCTTTTTCGCAGCATACTTGTTCTCCTCAATCTTGCGACTCTTACCAACCCATGCTAAAATGTCAGAACCAGGTTCAGACTTTTTCTTTGTTCTTTCTTCCTTCATCCTGAGGGAAAAAAAAAGTATAAGTAGGGCATAACAATAACATGAAGCTGGATGAACTTATAAATTGAAGAATATCAGGAAAATAAGAAGACCATCATCAAAATCAAGAAAAATGCTGCAAAGAAACATAAAAGAAGTTAACACTAATAAAGGAATGGAGGACGCCAACAAAAAAGCAAAGGCAGGAAAATCTACAAGTAATAAAAAGACACAAAATTATATTTTGATTGCACAAACCCACATTGGATGTGAGGAAAACCATCATCCATATGCAGAAAATTATAGATCACACAACAGTGGCATAGTACTGTGATTGGCCCACCCTTTACCAGTGTGCCTCGCTAATCACCATACCATTAAAGATCTACAAAATGGCCATGACAAGAAAAGCAAGGGAGCAGAACCTACTGTCAAGAGATGCTCATTGTTCAATGGCAAGATCTTCTCTCATTGAATTTTACCTGGCATGTATGCATAAAAGAAACTGCATGCTCATTTTATCATGAGAGGAAATCTATGTGATTAGAAAAATTATAGAAACTCTTTCCCTAGTAATATAAAGTATATATGTGAAGCAATCAGGAGCACCTGACACTGGCGTTACACATGAGAAAAAAGAAAGGATAACTCTTGGAAGTAACAAACATCTAATTTAGACTGGTTACAGCTCGCAATAAATGTAGTCGTCCAAAATAAATCCTCATAGCAAACATAAATTTCATCAAATTATACTAAAAATTATCCAAAATAGAAAGGAAAAATGCAAACCATAAAAAAGAGAGCATCGGTGGTGATTGACTTACTTCAAAATGCGTTGCCCAAGCTCCGAGGCAGATGAGTGAGCTCCAGCTGATGCACCTTCAGCACTTTGATCATCTTCATCACGAAAAGAAACCTTCCCTTGTTTTCGATTATCCTTGTCCACTTCATCTTCATAATCCATCTGAACCTTGTCATCATAATCTTCCTCGTTGCTTTTTCTGCTTGCCCTATCCTTCTCTCTGGACCTCTCTTTATCTTGATCCGCTTCCCTGTCTCTCTCTCTCTCCTTAGTCTTCTCTCTCCCCCTCTCCCTCTCTTTATCATTATCCCTGTCCTTCTCTCTATCCTTATGCTTCTCCTTCTCCTTCACTCTTTCCCTTTCCTTTTCCTTCTTTTCCCTATCCCTCTCCCTTTCCTTTTCCTTCCCTCGATCTTTCCTATCCTTATCCTTCTCTCTAGACTTCTCTCGGTCATATTCTTTATCCTTCACCTTACTATCTCTACTCTTATCTTTACCAACATCATTATCGCTGGTTTTCTTCGACCGTTCCCTGTCTTTACTCTTATGATCCCTATCCCTCTCCCTCTCTCTCTCCTCTCCTCTGCCGCTCTTCTTCCTAGTATGCTTACTCGATTTTTCAACTCCATTCACCTTGTCGTCCACATCATCCCTCTCTTCACGTCGCTCGTGCCTAGATTCAGACCAGTCCATATCCATTCTGACCACCACTCTCGAACTATAATCCTGCCAGTACAGTCACCTAAACCCTAGAAATCTACCACTTACAGATTTCGATTGGAATGGAGAGGGGAAAAGAGAAAGAAAGAAAAACCCTAAGAGGGAGCGAGAGAGAATCGTACCTTCGATTAATTGGTTTGGTTTTCAGAGATAGATTATTATGTTTTGGGGGTGTTAAAGTGATAAATGTTAATTTATTTAAAAATATATTAAAATAATATTTTTTTTATTTTTAAAATTTTATTTTTAATATAAGTATATAAAACAATCTAAAAACAATTCAAAAAAAATGTTTTGTGTTGGTTTTCTTAAATTCATCATTTTTAATATGCATTGACACTTCTCATTTACATATACAATACAATTATTTTCCTTTGAACTTTCAGTACATAGTTCTGAATGTCTCCATCTAATTATGTCCATTATGCATGACATTTATTTCTCATAGTTTTTTAGCACAAGGATTTTATACACTTTTTTTACTAGAGTTTGCCATCAAATTAGCTTATTTTAGGATGGATTTATGCATGTATTTCAATTATATTCAACATTGAATAAAGTAACCAATCAATGCAGAAATATTAATGAAGGCCAATTGATTGAATTTTTATTTCACGGGAACAACCATGTATATAATCTAGTGCGTGATTTTCATTGTCATCCCTTGCTTATCATTTCCAAGCGCAACAAAAAAAATATATAAAGTTCATTTTTTTTTCTTATGCATGTCACGTAGAACATTGATATTATAAATCTCGAATATTATACTAATTTTTTCCATATATTTGAAGCTGAGAAATAATGTTGTCAATTTGTATTAAAAAGTGATGGATGGTTTTTATGTTGTAAATTGTAATGAACCAAAATATTTGTTATTGAATCTCTACATGTAGATATGGCATTTGAATAGGTTCATGTTATGTTTGGTGTCAACTATGATGATGATTATGATGTTGTATCGAATCATGTTGTTGATCATATTAATTATGATAGTGTCAATAGTGGCGGTAGAGCTAGTAGTGTTGGTGATGATAATGATAATGAAAAAGATAATGGTGGTGGTGATGATGGAGATGATTACAGCAGAACTAATGATGACGACGACAATGGTAACAATAAAGATAAAAATTATAGTGATGATGAGGTTGAATCATTTTGGCAGCGAGAGTTTGATCATAAAAAATTATTGTTATGCACAGCCGATGATTCACATGTGCATTATGTTAGTTATGTGCATAAGAAATCTTGTATGATTTCATATAACACATGAATGAGATGGTTGAATGAAGTAGTATGAGAACACTGGAAATGGTGTGTTCACATATTTAAGATGGATGCAACGACATTGCGAAAACCTTTGTTATGGCTTGGAAACATGATATGGGTTGAAATTGTCGAAAAGGACGAGTTT
>Ga0307515_10025671_pt1 | contig 10182 bp, 6 predicted proteins | sample 17_EM_MG_FD_194513 | JGI IMG/M metagenome (GOLD analysis project Ga0307515, IMG submission 194513) | Populus trichocarpa ectomycorrhiza microbial communities from riparian zone in the Pacific Northwest, United States - 17_EM | ecosystem: Host-associated > Plants > Roots > Unclassified | place...
CATCGGCATCGCCGGCATGGTCAGCTACGACCCGTTCGCCCTGATCAACAACGGCACGTACGACCTGGTCCGCAACCCCAACGCCGACGTGCTGGTCAAGAGCTGGGACGTCGAGGAGAAGGTCACCATCGGCTATCTGAAGGCCAATATCGACGCCGCCGTCGGCAGCGTTCCGGTCACCGGCAACTTCGGCTTCCAGCTGGTCCACACCGACCAAAGCTCGACCGCCCTGGGCGCCAGCGGCAGCGGCGCGGGCGTCACCCGCGCCAACCTGTCGGGCGGCAAGAGCTATGTCGACTTCCTGCCCAGCGTGAACCTGCAGTTCCGCCTGCCCAACGAGCAGTCGTTGCGCTTCGCCGTCGCCCGCACCCTGGCCCGTCCGCGGATGGACCAGATGCGCGCCTCCAAGACCTTCAGCTACGACCCGGCCAAGGCGACCTCGACCAACATCAACACCTCGCCCTGGAGCGGCACGGGCGGCAATCCCGAGCTGGAGCCCTGGCGCGCCGACTCCATCGACGTGTCCTACGAGAAGTATTTCGGCCGTCAGGCCTATGTCTCGCTGGCCGCCTTCTACAAGGACCTGAAGAGCTACGTGTACGACCAGAGCGTCGTGTTCGACTTCACGGGCTTCCCGACCAATGGCGGCGCTGAACCGGCCTCGCGCAAGGGTCTGGTGACCACGCCGCAGAACGGCGAAGGCGGCTCGATCAAGGGCGTCGAATTCGCCGCCTCGATCCCGGGCAGCCTGATCCACCCGATCCTCGACGGCTTCGGCGCGCAGTTCAGCGCCTCGCAAACCAAGAGCTCGATCCAGCCGAACGCCGGCGACCCGACCCAGCAGATCCCCGGCCTGTCCAAGACCGTGGCCAACCTGACCGTCTATTACGAGAAGAACGGCTTCTCGGCCCGGATCAGCGAGCGCTATCGCTCCAAGTTCCTGGGCGAGGTCTCGGGCTTCGGCAACGGCCGCAACTACCGGATGGTCAAGGGCGAGAGCGTCGTCGACGGCCAGCTGGGCTACAGCTTCACCGACGGTCCGATGGAAGGCCTCTCGGCGCTGTTCCAGGTCAACAACATCACCGACGAGCCGTTCACCACCTACCAGAACGACGAGCGCCAGGTGATCGACTACCAGCGCTACGGCCGGACCTACCTGGTGGGCCTCAGCTACAAGTTCTAACCGAGCTTTCGATCCCCAAGCCTCGAACCCCTGCCGGTCCTGCCCGGCGGGGGTTCTTTTTATGACGGGCGCTATAACGTCCGCATGGGAGGACGGCCATGAGCGACCAACGCATCCGCCAGGTGGTCATCGTCGGCGGCGGAACGGCCGGCTGGATGGCGGCCGCCACCTTGGCCAAGACCCTCGGGCCCGACGTGGCCATCCGCCTGGTCGAGTCCGACGAGATCGCCACCGTGGGCGTCGGCGAAGCCACCATCCCGCAGATCAAGCTGTTCAACGGCGTACTGGGCCTGGACGAGGACGAGTTCGTCCGCGAGACCCAAGGCACGTTCAAGCTGGGCATCGAGTTCGTCGACTGGGGCAAGCTGGGCGACCGCTACCTGCACGCCTTCGGCGCGGTGGGCCACGACCTGGGCCTGATCCCCTTCCACCACTACTGGCTGCGGCATCGTCAGGCGGGCGGCGAGACCCGCCTATGGGACTACTCCCTCAACGACATCGCGGCCCACGCAAACCGCTTCGGCCGGATGGCCACAGTGGGCGACACCAAGCTGCCGGGCCTGGCCTACGCCTTCCACTTCGACGCGGCGCTCTATGCCCGCTACCTGCGCAAATATGCCGAGCAACGCGGGGTGGTCCGCACCGAGGGCAAGATCCAGCAGGTCACGCTGCGCGAGCCGGACGGCTTCGTGGAGTCGGTGACACTAGAGAGTGGCGAAGCGATCGGCGGCGATCTGTTCATCGACTGCTCGGGCTTTCGCGGCCTGCTGATCGAGGGCGCGCTGAAGACCGGCTATGACGACTGGTCCCACTGGCTGCCCTGCGACCGCGCCCTGGCCGTGCCCTGCGCCCGCACCGAGCCGCTGACGCCCTACACCCGCGCCACGGCCCGCACCGCCGGCTGGCAGTGGCGGATCCCGCTGCAGCACCGCACCGGCAACGGCATGGTCTATTGCAGCCGCCATCTCAGCGACGACGAGGCCGCCAAGGTGTTGTTGGAAAGCCTGGACGGCGAGCCCTTGGCCGAGCCGCGCCCGCTGAAGTTCGTCACCGGCCGCCGCAAGAAGTTCTGGAACCGCAACGTCGTGGCGCTGGGCCTGTCGAGCGGGTTCATGGAGCCGCTGGAAAGCACCAGCATCCACCTGATCCAGTCGGGCCTGAGCCGGCTGATCAGCCTGTTCCCGGACAAGCGCTTCAGCCCAGTCGATATCGACGAATACAACCGCCAGGCCGGGCTGGAATTCGAGCGCATCCGCGACTTCATCGTCCTGCACTACAAGGCCACCGCCCGCACCGACACGCCGTTCTGGCGCGACTGCGCGGCGATGGAAATCCCCGAGACCCTGACCCGCAAGATCGGCGTCTTCGCCAACGCCGGCCGCCTGTATCGCGAGGACGAGGACCTGTTCGCCGAGGTCAGCTGGCTGCAGGTGCTGTTGGGCCAGGGGATCGAGCCCGCCACGCACCACCCGCTGGCCGACAACCTCACCGAGGAACAGCTGACCGGCTTCCTGTCCGACCTGCGCCAGATCCTCGGCGGCGCGGCCCGCGCCCTGCCCGACCATGCTGAGTTCATCGCCGCCCACTGTCGCGCCTAGGTCAGCGGGATCGGCTAAGGGGTGGCGAGCTGAACTAGGCGGACCATAGGAGAGCTCGACCAGCCTCCGTCCAAGCACCTCCCCGCCCCGACGGGGTTACGAGGCCACGCTCGACCAGCAACGCAACAGCCCTCTCGCCCGCATTCATGCACTGGTGATCAAGTACTCCATCATCTTCGATGTACTGAGCGCACATCGAGGCTAGCGCGGAGAGGAATTCTCGTTCGTCATCTGACATCCTTCGATCATGACGCCAGGAGCCGACGGCAGCAACGTCCACTAAGGGATAGTGACGCTAAGACCGCCCGACCAAAAAGGCACCGTCACACCAGGAAACCAACCTTAGCCCCACCCCGAAATCTAGACGCCCGGTCGCCGACACTGACAGTAACAGCCGACCCATGTGAAGCTCAGTCTCGGTTGGCGTGTACCTGGCGTACGATTGCCGATCCCGCTAGCCCTGGACCCCTTTTTGGCTTGCTCCTGACTATCCAGCCGCAAGCGCAGCGACATCGAAGCTTGGCTTTGCAAAATTCAATCCTTACCTACTAATTAACAGAGCCACACGGAATGGTCGGATAACGCGGAAGGTTGGAAATGGATTTGGGAACGGGACTTAACTTGGTGGGCATCGTGATCGGTGTCGTGTTTGGCGTGACGGGACTGGTGTTTGCTGCCCGTAAGATCAACAAAAGCAAGTCTCAAAAACAGATCGTGCGTGATGGCGTGGCTATCCAAAGCGGTCGAGATACGAAGATCGAAAAATGAGCGGTGACCGGCAGGACCAGCGGGTAGGCGAAGGCGCGACTGCGATCCAAGCCGGCAACGATGTTCACATCCATCAAGGTGTTTCGGCGACTCAGATTGCCGAAATCCTGCAGGTGAACATGCAGATGATCGAGCAATATCGCCTGGAGGCGCGCGATGAGGTAAAAAGGCGCCTCGGCGACTTTGAAGACAAAATGCAGAAGCAGTTCGCTGATCATCAAAGTTCAAATTCGGAATCCTTCAAGGATCCCGACTTTCAGTATGTCGTACATGAAGCCCAGAAAGCCTATGTACGCACAGCCGATGAAGACGTCGGCGAAACTCTCGTAAAGCTTCTCGCGCAGCGCTCACTGATCAAAGATCGAAATATCTCGAGCCTTGTGCTGAACGAAGCAATCGAAGTCGCTGGGAAGGTTGCCAAACCCGAGTTATCGATGCTTTCTCTCGCTTTTATGCTTTACTATGTTCAGTATCAGATCACAGATCCTAACTTAATTCTCGGCGCGTTGTCTCGCTCGATTAACAAGTTTATTGACGACATATCGCTTGGCGATTCCTCGTATGGTTATCTCGCCGGCCTCGGCTGCTTGACGATTGAGAATTTCGTAAGTCGAGAAATCCCCCAGGTTTTGACAGCGATGTATAGCGGAGCATTTAACGCTGGATTTAATGTCAATGAACTTAAGGCAGCCTTGGACGGCGACGCGGATGCTGTTCAATTAGCTTTCAAAGAGTTGATTGGAGCCAATGGTATTTTTAGTTCACTTTTTACCTTGGCAAATCCGGGTGCCTCGTTATCTCCGACGGAGATAATGAATGTCCGCTATAAATTCCGCTTTCCAAACGCGGCTGCGCTTTCAGCGGAAATAGAACGACTGAACATCAAGAAATGGGAAGCTAATATTTTAGGACTTCAAGCGAACAACGCTTGGCCTAGCGGCCAAATTGTCGATGAATTAAAAATGGTCGTTCCAAAATTTGATAAACTTGAACATATATTCGATAAAACAAACTTCAAGAAGATAACACTGACAGCCAAGGGTATTGCGCTGGCTCATTCAAACGCGAGACAGGCTCTATCCGATTTTTCTGGACCGCTTTCCATTTGGATCAACTAATCACTATGGTCCAGCGCCACTCCGCTCTTACTGCGACGGTTTGATCGCGCCCCTTTAAAACGACAACGCCCCACAGCGCCGTCGCGCTGAAGCGGCACAACCGGGCAATGGCCCATTAAGGTTGTTGCGACATGCTCTCCCCCGACTTTGGAGAGCCCCGATGGTAACGACGCCCAAGTTCCTGAACGCATCGCTGGCGATCGCCGGCGCGGCGCTCGCGCTCAGCGCCTGCGCCAGCCGCGAGCAGGTGGCGATGCTGCGTCAGCCGGCCATGCCGCCGGTGGCCGTCGCCAAGGCCGATCCGGCCCGGCCGTTCTTCCGCAACGTCTCGGTTCAGGAGGTCGAGGGCGCTCCCGAATTCCGCTGGTTCGACGGCGGCGCGGTCGTCACCACGCGCCCGACCCGCGTGCAGGTCGTCGACAGCCTCAACACCCACCTGCGACGCGCCGACATGCTGGCCCCCAGCCGGCTGGACGGCGAGTACATGCTCTACACGCGGTTCGAGGAACTGCGCGGCCCCAACGTGTGGCTGGGCACCGACAAGCTGGCCTCGGCCCGCGTCACCTTCCGCCTGGTGCGCTGGCGCACCAACGAGCTGATTAAGGAAGAGACCGTCGAGACCAGCTATCGCGCGGTCTGGACCGGCTTCACGCCCGAGATGACCCGCGCGGCCCTGGCCGGCCCGATCGGCGTCTCCAAGGACCGCGTCATCGCGCCCATCGGCGGCGCGCTGTGGGGCGTGGCCCTGGGCTATTACGTCAATCAGAACCTGATCGTCTCGATCGCCGACGCGCCCTATGCCGGCCTGATCGGCGCCAATGAAGCCAGCCAGATCGGCGGCGCGCGCCAGGCCCCGCTGGGCTTTGCCGCCTCCTTCGCCACCGCCGTCGCCGTGGGCGGGGCCAGCGGCCGGTTCCAGGATCTGGAAGCCATGCTGGCCGGGGGCGTGATCACCGCGGCCGGCGCCGCGGCCGGTCCGATCCCCGTCGCGCGTCCCGTCGCCGCCGACGGCGAGATGAGCACCGCCTTCTTCGGCCGTCAGCGCCGTCTGGCCGCCACACGCGGCCTGATCGACCTGGCCTTCGACCAGTTCATGGCCGAGCTCAGCGTCGATGGCTCGGTCAAGTACAAGACCGCCGTTTCGTGCATCGCCCTGAACGGCGACGTCGTGCGCGGCCCCTATCTGCGCGAGACCGCCAGCGCCTACGCCGTCAACTGCCCGGGCGCGACCTATAACGAGAGCAAGACCGCGCGGGCCTACCCTTCGCGGTTCTAGATCGGGAAGCGAAAACCCCGCCCTTCGACAAGCTCAGGGTGAGGTTTTCTACTGCTAGGGCTTCTGCACTGGTCCTCATCCTGAGCCTGTCGAAGGACGAGGGCCAAGCTCACACCGTGATCCGCATCTGCTTCATGAACCGCATGATCTCCAGCGGCTTCATGGCCGCGGTGTCGACATCGATCAGCACCCGTTCGATCCCGCCCTTGAACGGGTTGGAGCCCTCATAGGCGCGCGACACCCGGTTGCCGTGATCGGCGCCGACGCAGAAGCCGTCATAGCCCGGCGAGAACAGCACCCGATCGAACGTCCGCTCGGCCACCTTGCGGCCGTTGACGAACAAGGCGCCGCGCCCCTCGAACGGGCGCGAGGTCATGGTCTGCTGGTACTTCACGGTGATCTTGCCGCGCGGCAGCCTGGCCGGCGCGGCGATGACCTCGGTCCAGGGAATGAGGCTGGTTTCATAGATCAGCCGGCCCTTGTCGACATACAGCACATAGCCCGCCGGCATCGAACCGTGGGCCACCAGCACGCCGTCCTCGTCGCCGTTGGGGCGTGACAGCTCGACCTCGATCGAATGGCTCAGCCCGCAGACGATCGGCGAGACGTCGGTGGGGATCGGGTCGATCGGCGGGCGGATATCCCAGCGCTTGCGCAGCTTGGCGCCGCGCGTCTGGACCAGCTTCAGCAGCAGCGGCCGGTCGTCCAGCGGCAGGACGTCGTGGGCCACGGCGGCCTTGTTCCACTTGTCGACCAGGCGAGCCACGACCTCGGGATGATCGCCCGAGACGTCGCGCAGCTCGTTAGGGTCCTTGGCGGTGTCGTACAGGCCCCAGTGGTCGTCCTCGAACGGCTTGCCGCGCTGGTGCCGGGCGACCAGTCGCCAGTCGCCTTCCTGGAAGGCGCGATAGCCGCCCAGCTCGTAATATTGCTCGGTGCGGGTCGCCGCCTGCGGTGACGCGAAGGTCTTGGCGACGCTGGCGCCTTCCAGCGGCTTCTGCGGCTCGCCGCGATAGAGCTCGGGACGCTTGACCCCGCAGGCGTCCAGCAGGGTCGGATAGAGATCGACGACATGGACGAACTGCTTGCGCACGCCGCCGGTCTCGGCCACGCCCTTGGGCCAGGAGACGATCAGCGGGTCGGCCACGCCGCCCAGGGCGGTGTTCTGCTTGTACAGCCGGTAGGGCGTGTTCGACGCGTTGGTCCAGCCGATCGGATAGTGCGGAAACGTGCCGTCCTCGCCCATGGTGTCGTACAGCGCCAGGGCCTGCGCCTCCGACGCCGGACGCCCGAACGCGGGGCCGAAGAGGTTGGGCGTCCCGGTATTGGTGCCCTCGGCCGAGGCGCCGTTGTCGGAGAACACCACCACCAGGGTGTTGTCGCGCACGCCCAGGGCGTCCAGCTCGGCCATCACCACGCCGATCGCCCGATCGACGCCGGTGATCATGCCGCCATAGACCTGCATGTAGCGGGCATAGAGCCGCTGCTGGTCGGCTGTCAGTTGCGCCCAGGGCTGGGCGCCCGGCGACAGCGGCGGCAGTTCCGTATTGGCGGGTAGCAGGCCCAGGGCCTTCTGACGCTCCAGGCGCCGGCGGCGGATCTCGTCCCAGCCGGCCTCGAACTTGCCCCTGTAGAGATCGCGATCGGCGGCCTTGGCCTGCAGCGGCGAGTGGGCCGCCCCGAAGGCCAGCTGCATGAAGAACGGCTTGTCCGGCGCCATCACCTTCTGGGTGCGCAAGTAGGTCACGGCCCGCTGAGCCAGGTCGTCGGAAAGGTAGTAGCCCTCCCCGCCTGCCTCGACCGGCGCCGTGCCGTCATAGAGCGCGCCGGGGTGGAAGTGGTCGCTGGAATGGCCCTGATACCAATAGGCCCGCTCGAAGCCGCGATGGGTCGGCCAGTTGTGGAAGGGACCCGTCGGCCCGCTGTGGTCGGCGTTGTTGACGTGCCACTTGCCCAGCAGGAAGGTCGACCAGCCGGCCTCCACCAGCACCTCGGCCAGGGTGGCGTTCTGGCGGGTGAGATCGCCGCGATAGCCCGGGTAGCCGCTGTCGATATCGGCCAGCCAGCCCATGCCCGCCGAGTGGTGGTTCAGTCCCGTCAGCAACGCCGCGCGGGTGCAGGAGCACATCGCCGTGGTGCGGAAGTTGGTGTAGCGCAGCCCCTTGCCCGCCAGGGCGTCCAGGGCCGGCGTCATTAGCTCGCCGCCGTAGCAGCCGAGGTCGGCGAACCCGACATCGTCGAGGATGATCACCACCACATTGGGCGCGCCGGGCGGGGCCTTGGCCTCCTCGACCATCGCCGGTCGCGAGTCCTTGAACGACAGGCCGATCTTGGCCGCCTTGCCCTTCTCCACCGCCTTGGGCGTGACGATGCCGCTGGTCGCCGACTTGATCGCCGCGCCGCCCGCGACGGCCGCGCCGGTCCCCACCACGCCCAGCCCCGCGCCGATCAGCAGCGAGCGCCGGTCGATCTTCGGCTTGTCGTCGGCCATGACGATATCCTCCCGACGGCTCTCTGGACCGGAGCCTTCGTCGAGATAGTTGCACTTTTAGTGTCACTATTTCAATATGCCGTCGAAGCCCCTGTTCGAAGGCCCGCCATGTCCCTGACCTACGACCTCTACTGGTCCTTCCGCTCGCCCTATTCGTACATGATCACCCATCGGCTGACGGCGCTGGAGCGAGACTTCGACGTGGTCGGAAACATCCGGCCGGTCTATCCGCTGGCCGTGCGGACGCCGGAGTTCTTCGAGACCCGCGACCCGCTGTGGTTCACCTACTTCGCGCAGGACATCCGTCGCGAGGCGGCGTTCCTGGGCCTGCCCTTCCGCTGGCCGGTCCCCGATCCGGTGAGGATGGACTTCGCCACCCGCACCTATCCCAAGGAGCAGCCGCACATTCACCGCCTGACCCACATGGGCGTGGCGGCCGCCGAGCTGGGGCGCGGCCTGCCCTTCATCACCGAGGTCGCCCACGTGATCTGGAGCGGCGAGGTCGACAACTGGCACGAGGGCGACCACATCGCCCGCGCCGCCAAGCGGGCGGGCCTCGATCCCGTCGCCCTTATGCGCACCGCCGACGACGAGGCCGAGCGCCTCGCCGCCGTCGTCGAGGAGAGCCAGATCGCCCAGCGCGCGGCGGGCCACTACGGCGTGCCGATGATCGCCTTCAACGGCGAGGCCTTCTTCGGCCAGGACCGCTTCGACCAGTTCAAGTGGCGGCTGGACCAGCAGGGGTTGAAGCGCCTCGTCGACTGACGCCACACACTATCGACACTATAAGTGCCATTATGTAACCTCCCCTACAACGCGCGGCGATAAGTCCGGCGACAAGTCTGGGGAAGACAGCATGCGGGTTCTGAAATGGGCGGGCGTCTTCGTGGCGGTCTTGGCGGTCGTGCTGGCCGCCGCCTGGTTTGGCCGTGAGTTCATCTTCCTGCACATCGGCGCCTGGACGGCCCCGCGCGTGGCGACCAACCGTCCCGTGGACTGGGCGCGAGGCCCGGCGACCGCGCCCGCGGGTCAGCGGCCGCCCAACATCGTCTTCATCCTGGCCGACGACCTGGGCTTCAACGACGTCAGCCTCAATGGCGGCGGCATCGCCAATGGCCTGGTCCAGACCCCCAACATTGACTCCATCGCCCTGGGCGGCGTCGACCTGACCAACGGCTATGCCGGCAACGCCACCTGCGCCCCATCGCGGGCGGCGATCATGACCGGCCGCTATCCCACGCGGTTCGGCTTCGAGTTCACGCCGACCCCGGTGGCCTTCTCGCGCCTGGTCGGCAGCTTCCGCTCGCCGGGCGCGCTGCACCCGCCGCATTTCTCGCGCGAGCTGGCCAAGGACGTGCCGGCGATGGACGAACTGAACGTCCCCAGCTCGGAGATCACCATCGCCGAGGTGCTGAAGACCCGGGGCTACCACACCGTCCACCTGGGCAAGTGGCACCTGGGCGGAACGACCGGCTCGCGGCCCGAACAGCAGGGCTTCGATGAGAGCCTGGGCTTCATCTCCGGCGCCTCGATGTTCCTGCCGGCCAAGGATCCCGGCGTCGAGAACGCGCGCCAGGACTTCGACCCGATCGACAAGTTCCTGTGGGCCAACCTGCCCTACAGCGTGCAGTACAACGGCCAGAAGCCCTTCAAGCCCAACGCCGACATGACCGACTATCTGTCGGACCAGGCCATCGCGGCGATCAAGGCCAACCGCAACCAGCCGCTCTTCATGTACCTGGCCTACA
>Ga0307515_10025672_pt1 | contig 10182 bp, 10 predicted proteins | sample 17_EM_MG_FD_194513 | JGI IMG/M metagenome (GOLD analysis project Ga0307515, IMG submission 194513) | Populus trichocarpa ectomycorrhiza microbial communities from riparian zone in the Pacific Northwest, United States - 17_EM | ecosystem: Host-associated > Plants > Roots > Unclassified | place...
GAGAAAAGAAAGACAAGGACTACCGATTGCACGTATGTGGGGGGATTGACAACCGAGAATGGCAACGAAAGCTCGTTGAAGAGGTATGTATCTCCGTGCTTTGTTGCAGCCTTGAAATCCACTTGGCTAACTTTTATTACACAGGGACTTCGGGAAGACTGGCCTTGGGCGGAGTACAAGAATGTTCGCTGGTTGAATCAGCCTCCTGGCGAGAATGAAGAGAACCGAGATCTGGCACTCTTAAATCTGATTGAGGATGTTGATCCGGAGGACAAGCTATACCACGGAGTTGGCGAAGAAATTGAGACGTTCGACTCAAACTTGGTCATACTTGCTCACATTCCAGTGCCGAGTAAGAGAAAATTGAAGGAGGAGAAATAATTCTGGTTGTGGGCGCTCTGTATCTCATCCTCGAGTCCTCGCTATCCAGGCAGATGCTCAACAAACCCCCTCCTCCAACGAACGAATAGAAATACGCTATCGATGTGTAAGGATTAGTTACTACTTCTAGATTCTGTAGAAATTTCATAGACTTCCCTATAATCTTGAAGTCCTCTTGCTTGAAGTGCTTTCCGCCAGTCATGTGATGTTATTGCCTGCTTATCTTGCCGGATCTCGCCTCATTCCCTTCGGAATTCTCTGCATCTTCAATACCACAATACCATCTTATTTAGCTCTGATGTCCATTCAGATTATTGTAAATAACAACTGGGATGCACAACATTGCGCAGGCGGGAGGAACACTCGTGTGACCTCTCACAGGAAGGAGCACACTAGGTATCTTCGGACCGAGTTCGACTCACCTCAACACATCTTCTGTTTCTCAATTCCCTTCAAGCTTCACCACCAGTTACCGCCCCCGCACAATGAATGCCCGAGCAGTTCCCGAATCTGAAAAGCTAAATATAGCGATACTCGGAGGTGGCATTGCCGGACTCAGTCTCGCTATCGCTCTCGCAAATCACCCACTTATCAACACAACCATCTACGAGAAAGCACTGGAGCTGAAGGAAATAGGCGCTTCCATTGCACTTGGTCCGAACGGTTTGCGAACGTTGGAGAGACTCGGGCTGAGTGATGTCATCGATGATGAGAATGGATTCCGAGGGACGGGCTCCGCCGGGATGGTATACAGGCATTGGAAGACAAATGAAGTCATCGGAACGGATGTACATGCTGATGTCAAAGAATGGCTGCACCAAACAACGAGATTCCATCGAGGCCACCTGCATGGGAAGTTAGTCGAGCATGTTCCGAGAGATAGTATAAAGTTGGGAAAGAATGTTGTTGGTATCGTGATGGATGAGAAGGGCGTGACTGTCAACTTCAAGGATGGGAGCAAGGCGTGGGCAGATATTGCAATTGGTGCCGATGGACTGAGATCGGTAATTCATATCAAGCCAGAAGTCGGAGCCAGAAATTAACGCATCGCAGGGAGTGAGGCAGGCCCTCGTACCAAAGTTCAAGCTGAAGTGGAGTGGTTTGACAGCCTTCCGTTCTGTTTTCGATGAATCCTTGGTCGAGAGCATCCCCGACCTCCCTGAGGATTCTGCCCATTGGTGGGGTCCAGATACAACCTTCTTCTCTTCCAGGCTGGGAAGGAATATGTATACAGTTGTTGGTGGCGTTACAGTTGACCCTGATGATCAGGATGCAAGATTCAAGGATGTGTCTTGGGATGACGAGGGCGACGTGGAAGTGCTGAAAGAGGTATACAAGGTAAGTTTGAGCAGTTATCTAGAGAATGACAGCTGATCATATTGAAAGGACTGGAATCCTGTGGTAAAAGCATTGACAAAAGTGACGCCCTCGATTCGATACCATCCCAATTTCTCATGTTCAGTACCGCTGGACACGTGGGTCTTTGGAGATAGAATAACTCTAATAGGCGATGCAGCGCATGCTCATGGCGGAGCTTTCGCGACTGGCGGCTCACTTGCAATCGATGATGCTTATGCGCTGTACCTCTCTCTGAAATCCGTGTTTCCCCTCTCAGCAGCCCGAAAACCACCGGCACAAGAGATCAGAAAAGCATTGAAGCTGTATGAGACCACTCGCAAGCCTCATGCTGAGAGGCTATTGAAGGCGGTACATGCTGGGAACACTGCTAAAATTGACAAGATTCGAAATGAAATCATCGAAACTGACGAACAGTTGAGAGACAGAGCAGCTAGAGGATCAAATACCAGCTGGTTGCACGAACATGACGTCGTGAAAGCATTCGACGGCGCCCTTAGATTTAGTCAAAATAACGATGGAAAAGAAGAGGCTTTCCCGAGATTGTGAGCTCAGCTGCATGGTACGAATAGACTGGAGGGGCGCAGTGATGAAACATCGCCGGGCGAAGATATAGACAGTTTTAGAACGTTCCAATTCACTGAACTCTAGCTAAACAAATGAAAACCTCACACAGCAATTCCTCATCTCGAGAACCACACAAAAGAACTTCGACATCTCCAACTCGAACGAAGTTGAAGTTCCGAGACTTTTCCCCTCATATTAATAGTCTCACTTCGAATGATCGATTAAGGCTTCAAGCCTTCAACGCAATTCCACAGGCTACTAATATCCGTAACTCGCGTCAAAACACAATCTCTAAGGAGTGAGCTTACTCTTGAACTAAGATCAGGCTTTCCTCGCAGTCCTTGGGAATTAAAATTCATGACTGCAGAGCCACTTAGTACAAGCTGGAAGCAATTTGTAATGTTCTTCTCCTTCTTCACAATGGATGATTAATTGGAACCATCAGAGAGTGAAAGCAGTGCATGCCGAGAAGGTACACCTAGTAGGTTGAAGTTTGGAAGTCTTACATCTTTCATCTTCCCGGGTTTGGGGGGTTAAGACTATGAGCATTTGGGCTGATTTTGAAAGGATGTTGAAGTTTCTAAGAGGGAAGGCCTTCTAGTATGTTTGGGATGGTCGTTCAATTGAGATATAAAATTCTCGTTCCAGTACTCTTGTGGGACTGTTGTCTAAATCCCTCTCACGTCAGCATAATATTTGCAGCCCGTCTCATCTCTCAAAGACTTTTACAGAGGCTTTAATACTTTATGAAAGCTGCAAGCATCTGCACATGTAAGGGGATGGAAAATGACGGTCGAGAATAAAGGCATCTGCGTGAAACAGTGAAGTGCGGGTGCTGGCAACACCAGTCAAGCCAAGGCAGGGCCCCAGAAAATTGATCAAGAAGCAGAAAGCCGGAATACTCTTTAGGAACCATACGATGAGCGAATAAGAGCATCTCTAGACCACAGAAGAAGCATCTTGGAGGTGGTGGCTGCCTCCATTTCTAACACTCCGACAGGGGCCAAGGGATACGTCTACGTCCGCACGCTTTGCCACGAGGTTCTGGTGCTCCGAAGGGATATTTCGAGGTTTTGGAACTGCGGCTGGAGAACTTCAGTCAGAGGCGAGCAATTGAAACGTGACAAAGAAAGGGAGTTGGACGAAGTTAACGAAAGTACTATTGGGGTAATGTCCCAGCTTTCTCCGCTAGAGAGTATCTGGAAAAGCCTTGCTAATTTTTTTGGGCTATAAGGAATATTTTCGGCTTTCAAATCATGTATAGAAGAGATCCGTTCTGTTCGGTTAGAATGTTGCTAGATTAAAGGAGATTTGGCGTCTGGCAAATCCCTTTCAGAGATGATGAGAGATCGTGAAGATGTATTGCAAGCAGCCTATCTTTCCGCGGTCTTGTTTGTCTTTCGAAAAGGAAACAAGTGAGATAGTTGATTGCCGTCCTCTCTAGGTTTACTTAGAACACTTCAGAGAGTCTGAAGCGCCAATATATAGGGGGTAAATACTCTATAGTTGAATTTTAAAGGTTTCTACGTTCAAATTGAAAAGATAAAGAACAATATTTCTTTACACAGAATGCAGAGTTTTAAGAGTGTTCACCGCTGCGAGGAGCCGGAACACGAGCCAGGTCGCTGCAACGAATTGAACTTGGGATTCTTTACAAAGAAAAGTCCCATAGGGACACATGTAAGCTCCCATACCGCGAGAGCAAAATTTTATAGTGTCTACAAAAAGGAAACGGGAAAATTTGCCCTGTCAAATCAAAGTCCAGCCCATTGTCACTTGGTCCCCTGCCCTACCCCTCAAGTACTTGATCGGGCGCTAAGCCAGCGCCAGACCGATTGCCAATCTTGCCTTCCTCGCCTCATCTTCTTTTTCTGTATATATCGTTCGCAGTACTTCGTTTTTCGCTGCCGACGTGGGAAGTGTTCTTGTCTTCGCTCTCTCTAAGGCTATGGTGTGATCGGAAAGTCGACAGGCAGCTAAGTAGCTGGAGATGGAGCGTATTGGGGATACTGCTCCCGAAACGACGGAGGACTTGCATCCCAGTGACGTTGCTCAAATACCGCTCCAGCTTTGAGAAGGAGATGAATTGGTTCTTGGCTGAAGGGACCTCTTCTGATCGTATATTCAGATAGACGCGCCAGGGCGTAGTCCAACGGTGTTTGACCAGTGTCGTCTTTAGCTTCGATATCTGCGTTTGCTTCCAAGAGAATTCTCGTTACTACTGAATTATACCTCGCAGCAGGATGCAGTGCGGTTTGGTGTGAATCATCAGGTTGCCTTCGATTGATATCTGCCCCGTGGTCAAGCAGGAAGCGGAATACAGTTTCTGAGTTCCACCATACTGCAAGATACAATGCAGTTCTCCGTCGACAACAATGCTTCGTTATCCCAAGCTGATCGATGTCTACCCCGTTCTCTATCAACACTTCCACAACTTTTTGTTCGCGGTTCACCACTGCGTTAAGCAATGTTTCATTTGCAATTGCAGCATTCTGGCACAAAAGCGCAACGATTTCTCGGTGACCTTGAGCCGCAGCCAAACGCAAGGGAGTTCTGCCAATTGCATCCACTACAGATTCATCTACCTCCGCTGAACGTAGTTCACGGACTTTTGCCGTATCTCCTTCATTTGCGGCTTCGAGTAATTGCAATTTTAGGTCTTGCTGAGAAGTAGACAGTCCTTGGGTAAACTCATGGTAATATTCTCGACGCGTTTTCCTGGAAGCGTCATGCTGTTCTTTGTCTGGGTGCTTCTCTTGTAGGTGCTTCCACAAGTAGTCTTTGCGAGTTGTTTTGAATTTACATCCAGGAAAGCATCTCACGTATTGCTGGGATGTCCGCCCCAAGTGTGTCTGCCGGTGACGCTCAAGATCCGTCTTGAGGCCGAAGGACATCGTACACTGTGAGTGCGAGCACACGTGCGGTTTATCGTGTCGTCGCTTTCGATGTCGACTGCAACAGTTCGTCAGCATCCTCGTCACTTGTCACAAGTGTGGTTGCCACCGCCTTACTTGTATTCTCTGCGTTTCACGAATTGCGTTTCACAATCGCCACATTTGAAGCATTCCTGAGATTCTGCACTCATCTTACCGGTTGATGAATAGGTGTCGTTTGGGTGATAACAAGGCAAGGCTCTTGTTCGAAAACGAATGAAACGGCCTCCAACCGGCTCGATTCACCATATGTGCAGAAAGCTGCTGAGTCGAGCGTACAGTAAAGTGGCGCGCAGTTGGGGCGCAAAAAGGGGCGTAGGGCGTTGGTCATGTGCGATGCGTTGGCACTGGCCACCATCATCGACTCACGCTCTCTCCTACAGTACGAACGTCGCACTCTTCCTCCATTTCCAAAACTTGACAACGATCGAACATTTCTCTATATTCAAACACCTTGTCGCACTTCTGCGTTCCCCCGAGCTGTCGTCCGCATCAATCAAACCAGGAACGACACCGCATCAAATGGCGAACTCACCAACTGGAAACATGCTCCAACGGTGTTCGCAGTGTTCGACTGTCATTGGCAGTCCTTCGCCATTGTTGGGCTCCTCGACAGACAGATCGAGCGTCAACACGTGGTACGTTTTTTTTTTTATTAGCTGACCGTCATGTCTCGAAGTCTCCAGGCACAAGGATTGATAGCGGAACCGGTGGCTGAACTCCTATTGGCTGAAATCGACGCCCTGAAAGCTCGGTGCGCTGCACTGGAGAGCCTCGCGAGAGCCTCGTCACATGGCAGTATCCTGTCTGATCCTTCACGCAACCAAAACTTGGCCGGCTCTCAAGTTCTCGGCGACGACTCCACCAATTCATATCAAGGCGTTGATGCAAACGACTTCCAAGATGGCTATCGTGGCGCCGCTGTCCCTCCCACCAACCTGGGCTCCCAAGGTGTCGATAATGGTGCTGCTGTCTCGCCGTCGTCCTACGGTATGGATATGGGAAGTCCTAATGTTGCTCCTAGCATGGGTCAACCAACTAACGATGTCGACTGGGACCAGTGGCTCGACCTCCCCTCGGATCAAAGCCACGATACTGGCCCACTCAGTCCAGCCCTCGGGGGAAGCCATTCAGTATCAGCTGTTGATAACCCTGCTTCCGCTTCTGGTGGTTCTGGGTCTGCCATGGTGGCAGCTACTTCCCGTCCCGGTCATCGCTGTACCGACTGCGGGCAACCCTTCTCCCGTCGCGCTGATCTACGCCGTCATGCTCTCGCTCACAACCCAAATGCCACTCGGTTCCCCTGCCCTCGGCTAGGTTGTGGACGCCAATTCCTGAGGATGGATAAGCTGAGGGACCACCGTCACCAGAAGAATCATTGAGTATTGAAGGATAATGAGCTTGTGGCCATAATCATGAGACTTGCCCTATGACTCGGATTATACTTGGAAAGCGTGGAGGAATTGCTTAGTGCAGAGTGAAGCGAAGATCGACATCGAAAAGCCTTTCATTTACTTCTTTCTCTTATCAGGCGATGTGTTCTGCTCTGTTTTGTTCCTGCAGGGTCATTTGAGATATGTTGCGCGCTCTTTCAAGACCTACTTCGATTTTCCTTCCACTGTCCCCGTCCCACTCCTTTCTGTCTAGATAGTTCATTAGCTAGGATGAAATCTAATGATGATTGGTTGATCTTAGACTCAAAATGCACTGATCAATCTAATATCATGATTGGATATCACTACATGCCCAGTTGAACAAAGTATTGTAGAGAAGTAGTAATATTTGATGTCGGAGAAGTAGAAAAGTGGCCAGAAACAAAACAAGGAGGCGGAAAAGGGGAGTGAACGGCACTAGTCCCAAAGAAGGAGATCACCCAACCCCTGAGCTACTCCTCGCACGGACCGTCCACCTCCAACGCGACTTCGAGAAAACGAAATTCAAAAGTCAGCGCCCAGCCCTCCCATTGCACCACAACGTGAGATACTGCTCTGAAAACAATTGCATTGCACACTCTCCAATGAATCCAATACAAAGAACGAGCGCGAATCACACTGATTGACCGTCACCCCTCCGTCCAATCCCTGACACGCAACAATGGATCAAGCAGACATCCCCGCCCTCCTCTCGCGTCTCTCCAGCGATGAAGATGCCATGCGCAAGATGGCAGTCTTTAAGCTGCAGTCCTCGATCAACGATCCCTCCTTCGCAGACGTTTTCATCTCCTCTGGCGGCCTGAACATCCTGCGCCGACTGATTATGACCACTGGCGGAAACACTCTCGCCTACTCCCTACAATCTCTGAGCCGGCTGCTGGAAGTCGATATGGGATGGGAGATCTTCGAGAGCTCTGGAGCAGGCGAACTCGTCGAGCGGGTTGTCGAATTGATCGTCACACATCCTTTAGTCAATATTCTGCGAGGGGCAATGTCGATATTAGTAGCGATCGTGTCGCATCCGCAATCCGCTAGGGGAGCGATACGGACGCCTGGGGCTTTTGGATTTCGAGCTTTGAAGCCTGCGGTGGCTGTATACCCGCAATTCTTCGAGATGGTGGTCTCGCAGCTCAATTCGGCGGACCACGCACTGTGTGCGAACGCTTTGATGTTGCTGAATGCTTTGATGCGAGATGCTATTACAACCGACACTGGAGGAAAGGAGACGATTGGCAAAGTCAGCGGAACGGGGGAGGAGTGGCCGAAATTTATAAAACGTTTACAAGACTTGGGTGTCATAAAGGCGGTCTACATCTTGATGCAGAGCTCGGCATTACAGGACTTGGCACATCCGCTGTTGGAATTCCAAGCTTTGACAAAAGTTCTGCTGAGGAAATGGAGAGATGTTAGAGTGGACTTGGAGAAACCAGATCATAGGAGGGCGTTGAAGGGATTACATCTTGCAAGTGCGCCGGAGAGGAAAGATATCCATGTTAATGGGACACCGAAATTGGACGAATCAGATGGAGGAAAGAAGGGAAGCAGAAGGCATAACCCAGAGAAGTGGCGGCGATTAGGGTTCGAGACTGAGAGCCCTGCATGGGAATTTGAGCCTACCGGTTTCCTTGGAATGATGGATCTTACCGACTATGTGCGGAAACAGGAAGATGGATTTCAAAAACTTCTCCTAGAACAATCATCACGGCCGTTACACGAAAGATGTCCAATTGCACGAGCGAGTTTGGCGGTTACCGCGATATTATATGAGCATTTCGAGGTGGACAAGTCGGATGTAGAGGATGCGAAGAGCTACCTTGTGTTGGATGGCATGAAGAATTACGACAAAATCTTCCGCCCTTTGCTTCTGCAATGGTCGAGATTACATACAGCGAGTCTGCAGTCATTTTTCAGATTATGGAAGTCTACTGGGGCAGAACAGGACGACTTTGACAAGGTGGCGGAGTTGATCCGGATATTGATCGAACAAGTTGTCGGGGAGGCATCAAGAACGAAGGATGTGCAGGACGTTGAGGAGGAACTTTCGGAATTTGACTACGGTCGTCTGCGAGAACTACAAATGGAGCTGCTAGAGTTGACGTTCGAGGATGAATGGGGGCAACATCTACACCAAGTTCGAGACGAGCTGAAGCACGAAGCCTTGCAGTTTGTCAAAGAACAACGAATAAGATGTCTTCTTCAAGGAGCTTGGTTTCCAAGAACGGTCCAGCACAAGAACTCCACTGAAGACGGACACTCTGGGAGGAACGGAACAACAAGGACATCTTTGACTGCCTGGCGCTACGTCAAGCTCTCCCACAATCGTCGATATCTTCACTACTCGGACTTCGACGCACAAACCAAGCAGGAGCCGCTTCTTGATGCTCTGCCGGAAAAGATTGATTTGAGCACCATCAGCTCGGTCGTTTCAAATGTCTCCGCAACAAACGACGAAACCTCCAGTATCTCCAGCGCGTCCACCCTGAAGACAGCCTCGCATGCACAGAAACCAACCTCAACAACAAAGATCACGATCAACAGCTTCGTTGGAGGAGACAGCAAATCCCAAACAAGTGGCGAGCCTGCCGAACGAGCAATCTTGACGTTGATGCCTCCAACGCACAGCCTTGCTTCTGAATGGCTGGACGGTCTTCTCATGCTGTTGAACCAGGCACCCATTACGGCAGAGACAAACAAGTTGGTTACTTTGGTCAGCGAATATGGGTTGAAGATTAGGTTGCTGAACGTGAGGTTGGATGATGGCTTTGCTGGCCCTCCCGAGGGTGCTGGAGTGGTACCGGATCGAGAAGGCTTGGATGATGATTATTATTATGAGGTATAGACGGGTGTGTTTGATGTTAGCGTGTTTCTGATACCCCCGGATTTGGTGGCAGATTTTGTATTCTAGATGTTTAGCGTTGTGTTTATAATGTTCACGATTTCACCGCACGCTTTCTTCAACCCTCTTTCCATATTTTCCAGCCCTTTTTCAATTCAAGGTTGCAAGCTTAGCTGGCAGATCATATTGCAAAGCTTGTACAAGTCTGTAAGATCCTAAGTGGGATGGATCCTTGCAGACTTCTGCGATTGATTGTCCACGCATTTTCCACAAAAACTTAATCGGAATGTCTCAGCTCTCACAATTCCCAATGTCTCACCGCTTTCAGAAAAGCCTCGGCAGATTCCTTTGGTGGCGGGCGAGGCTGAAGGATTGCCCAATCACCCCGAGGGTAGCGTAAACTCAATCCTATCGCGGCCTCGGAGGCTTTTTTGGGTGCGTCAAACCCTATGAGCATCCTGTGTCACATTGAGCCTGCCCAAGCCATGCACATCATTGAGGAGCTGAACCGCCCGCTTTGCATTATGACATTCTAGGACAAACACTCTCAATATGGTCCAACTTTCCTAAATTCTCAACTTTGACCCCGTCTTTGGAAAGCACTCATCATTATTGCCAAATATGTCGAGAAAATTAGGTGTCACATAAGAGTTGATTACCTTGAACGAAATCGATG